>Ga0153961_1000303_pt1 | contig 13749 bp, 16 predicted proteins | sample TSFL045MetaG_FD_104748 | JGI IMG/M metagenome (GOLD analysis project Ga0153961, IMG submission 104748) | Attine ant fungus gardens microbial communities from Florida, USA - TSFL045 MetaG | ecosystem: Host-associated > Fungi > Mycelium > Unclassified | place: USA: Florida, Withalacochee...
GATTCCTCAGTTAATTATAATTTATGAGATATGGTTACAACTTACCTCCAGGAGATTCCTCAGAGAATTAGATGAGGCTCCTGGAGGGAATAATCTACATTATATACTACAGTGTCTCTGTGTTCCTGCATCGGTAGCTAGGGTCTGAACAAGGAAAGTGTGTTGGGTGGCAACGGAGTGCTCTCGGAATGATGGAAGTAAGACCCAATATTACATAGTAATATTGGATCGGCTACAGGGTCGCTCTGGAGCTCTGGAACGGGCTCTGGAGTCGCGGATTAGGGGTCCCCTTACAGTCTATTTCTTCTGCAGGGCATGTCCTCCTTCATACCAGAGTGGACAACAGGTCATTTCGACTTCTCCCTTTTCCCAGTCAATCCTGGGATTGTGGTCCTTGAGCCAGTCGTAGCCTAGGATCAGACTCTGCTTCCCAAGTCCAGAGACGGCCAGGAGCATTCTTTTGGAGTGAATCTTGTAGCGAAGAACTACGTCCACGACTTCAGAAATCTGTTCTGCCTCGTTAGGGGAACTGTCGACATTGAAGACTGGGATATTACATGAGAGGGTCTGAGTGTTTATTCCTTTCGAGCAGACGAATTCTCTGTCGATGAAGCTTCTGGTTGCTCTGCAGTCCAGGAGGGCCTTGATAGAGTGGAGTTCGCTTGTGTCCGTGGTTCTAATCTCTACTGGCAGGAGCAGAGAAGTCCCTCGCGTGTCCAAGACGCTAATTGAGAAGAGCTTGGGCAGTCTCTTCTCCCACTTGGGTCTATGGAGCGGAGCAGCGGCTAGAGGATTAAGGGGCTGTGCATCTACTAGTTCACTGTCAATTGTATTGGGATCCTCTATAGTCAATACAGTAAACTTATTTACTGGCAACCGGGGCGCACTTATCGCTGGCCATATTACGCAAAATCCTCCTCTTCTGGAGGACCAGACTTCTCTGATGGAACTGCATCTTTCAATGCTAGCAAATCTTCAATCAACTCCTCCCGTTGCTCTAAAGTAAGTTGGCGAACATCCATATAGTGGAGGCAGTCTCAGACTATATGGTTCGTGTCTCTGCATCGGTAACATCCTCGTGGAGGCAAGGACCTTGTTTTTCTAGTCGTGTCGATGTCCATAGGGACTCCCATAGATGGAGCAGGCGGTGGAGGTTTCAGGGCAATCAGAAGGGGTGGAACAGGGGGCAGTCTTACTGCAGACAAAGGTGGGGGTCGGGCAAAGATGGTCTTAGGTAATGCGGAAGAGGCAGAGCATGACACGGACTGGAAAGCCTCATTGACAAGGCGCACCTGGTTGATCCTCTGCGCTGCTCTATACCACGCATTGGGTCAGTGTCAGCAGGTCGTCCATATGGCATGGTGGTAATCTGGTTCTGAATACCCAACCTAAGACCTCGTTGAAATTTCACTACAAGTGTCTGGGGATCCATGTATCCTGCATCAGAGACAAGGGCTTGGAAGTTGTCTAGATAATCATCTACTGTCTGACCTCCTTGGTAGTAGGAAGCTCCTTCCAGAGCATTGATTGCATCTGCTTCTGCATTAACAGGGAAGAAGTGGATCCGGAACTGTTGTTTGAAGTCCCCCCAGGTTTGGATGGGGAAAATGCTGGTGTCCGCTTCCTGACAGAACACGTTCTCAGACTACTTGGTAGTGCAACCACCTTTGAAAAACATAAGGGTCCAGAGGATTTTCTCCTGTTTGTCGTGAAATTGCTCCAAGGCTAGGTGGATGTAGAGAAAGCAGGAGTTCAAAAACACATAGCCATTGTGATGTTCTCTGCTGAAGTCCAGAGGACAGGAGAGCTTGGGACATGTTCATCTCGCCATCGGAGTGGGGGACAGAAACATTGGAGGAGATGGTACAGGCGGAGGAGGTATGTTTGCTACGAACAGAGGAGAGGAATTAGCTACTAGTTATGTAAGCTGCTATAACTGTGCGGTCAAGGCTGCAAGTGCAGTGTTGATGTTGTTTTTGGAGACATTTTGCCTCTCCATTAGCTCGTAGAGATGGTGCTGCAGGTACCCTAAGGCATTGGCTACGCCTTGGGGAGTGTTTGGAGACGACATCTGAAGAGCAGAATTTCTGGAGGGTTGGGTATGACAGGGGAGGGCAACCTATTGGGTAGCTGTCCACTGGAATAGTCCAAGGCTCCGTTTTAAGGATCCTAATCTACTATAAGGGTGACTGGGTACCAGACTCCAGGAGAATTCTCAGAGATTAGGATGAGGCTCCTGGAGGGATGTTCTATACTATATACTGGTTTTGCATTCAGGGTCTCTGTAATCAGAGCTATACTAGTGTATTTAAGTATTACTTTAGTAATACTTGAACAAGCTTAGGCTGCTCTAGAGTGTTACTTTGCAGTTTAGGGGTGGAGATAGAGCTATTCCCTTACAGAACCTATGGTTACCAAAATAGCAATGCTGAAAGCTAGGGAGGTTTTTGAGATGGTACAAGGACAACCGGAGCAGTATACTCCAGAAGATTCCTCAGAGAATTAGATGAGGCTCCTAGAGAGAATAATCTACAGTGCCCTCGCATCCCTGCATTGGTAACCAGGGTCTAAACAATGAAAGTATACTAGGAGGTAATAGAGTACTCTTGGAATGATAGGAGTAAGACCTAATATTACATAGTAATATTGAATCAGCTATAGGGTCACTCCGGAGGACTAGTACAGGTTCTGGAGTCGCATGTTAGAGGTCCTCTTACAGATGGTACTAAGACCAGAGGGATAGAATGTGGTTGGATCAAAGTGGGTTTATGTGATAAAATAGAAGGAGAATGGTGGATTACAGAGACAGAAGGCTAGAATTGTGGCAAAGGGGTTTAATCAAGTAATAGGAGAAGACTATGAAGAAACATATGCATCTATCGCTCACCTTGAGTCCATCCACCTTGTATGCGCAATAGCAGCCTCATGACAACTTTGCTTATAGCAGATTGATTTTGTGTCTGCCTTTCTTAACAGCAACAACAGCTATAAGGTATTTATGGAATAACTGAGAGAATTTGAGGAAAAGGGAGACAACCATGTATGAAGACTTCATAAAACTCTTTATGGAACAATACAGAGTGCACATGACTGGGCTGAAAATCTAGACAAAACCTTTGAAGGCCATGGTTTCTACAAGTTAAGGGCAGATCCTCAAATATGCTCTAGAGTTTATGATGATGAACTTACACTAACATCCACCTGGACAGATAATATACTGGGTGTCTTATCAACTATTGAAGGCAAAAATCTAGCAAAATCACAACTTGGCACTAAAAGGGTGCAAAAGGGAATTACACACTGGGACAAACAAAACAATGATGTGCCAGCTCCCAATTGTGTGCTAAAGGTCTGAGAGGAGATTATCAAAGTTGAAGGTTTATAAGTAATTAGAGAAATAAGAATTATACGCAGCTCTAGTAAAATATAGGTTGGTGGTTGTCAAAGGATTGTAATATCTCTCTAGATTATTGTCACATAGCCTCCCTAAGATGTCAACCTTTATACACTGTAACAAAAGCTCCTCTGGAAAATACAGTTAATTAATCACTCATAAACCCTCTGTAAGGGCAACTGGGCATAAGACTCCAGGAAAATCCTCAGTTAATATTACAGTTTGCAATTATGATACAACTCACCTTTAGAAGAATCCTCAAAGATTAGGATAAGGCTCCTGAAGGGATGTTCTACATTATATACTAGGTTTATATTCTAAGTGTCAGGGTCTCTGTGATCAGAGCTATACTAGTGTGTTTAAGTATTACTTTAGTAATACTTGAACAGGCTTAGGTTGCTCTGGAGCATTGTTATGCAGTTTCGGGGTGGAAATAGAGCTATCCCCTTATATCCTCCACACTTAGTTGCCCCCTTGTCTGCACCCCTAACACTGAACCTTACGGATGTGATGTAATCCAAGTGTGCACCTAGCCAAGCTTTCCCAGCCTACTGTCCTCTCCAAAGCCTACCTGAGTTGCATCTGCGTCTTCTCCTTAGATCGAGTTCTGGGTATATTCTGTGTTGTTCTCAAGACACCCCACTAGTCCTAGTCTTCTTACTCTCAATAGATCCACATTCACGATTCCAGAGGCAGTGTAGATGGAGATAGGAGTCAAGAGGTTCTTCTCCAATCCACCTGCACTTTGGATACTATATAAAAGATATTACAAATGGCTGAAACTCAAGAAATGAGATATAAAAAGGAAACTGTTACTACTTTTAGGATTCTATCGACTCTTTCCTGTCCTAAGTTCTCCTAAATTCCCACTGATAACGTAGCCCTCTCCTTTCTTTGTGATGACACGTTCCCTCACCAAGTCCTTTCCATCAAAGATAACGTGTCTTCATCACCACTTCCTTCTAGAATATTCTTCTAGCTTCCCTTATCATACTCTTGATGCTGCTTTGTAATTTGGACTTCTTCAAATATCTGTTAAACAGTTAGCAAGTCTTAATAAATGTCTAGTATCTCCAAGTCATGTCCTAGAGGTCATTTATCTAAATATAATTGATCTGATGCCATCAATTCTTATTTACAAGCACAAAGTCTATCAGTCTAAGTTCTTCATCTGAGTAGTACTGGTTCTAGAGTACAAGTTTACCATCTTCCTAAGTTGGTCCATCCAAGAGTAGATCTAGAGCATAGTCCCTCAGTAACTCTCTTAGTAACCTGATGCCAGTTCATCCTATTTATCTCTTGAGGTCTCAACATGAGCTCTAGGTCGATTATTACCTGTCCAATGTACTTATTATATAATATTATGTTTTGAGGATATAAAAAGGGTTCTAGAGCAAATTCTAATTGAGAATCTATTGGTATAAAGTGTATCAAATGTTATCTTCTGTGGAAAATTTGCCTGCAGCGTAACAGTGCTAGTTATAAGATAAAAGATCTGGGAAAAGCAAAACTCATTTTAGGAATGCGTATTAACAGAGATCCTATTACTGGAAATATATCCCTATCCCAAAAATCTTATTGCAAATGCATGTTAAGACACTTTAACATAGAGAACTGTTTACTGAAATTGGCTCTACTCCCTTCAGGACTGCTATTAATAACAGAGGACTACCCTAATACTCCTGAGGAAGCTAATGAAATGAAGGATATACCCTACTGGGAGGCACTTGGGTCACTTATGTGACTATAAGTCACTATATGACCCAACATCACATATGTTGTAACATTACTCTCTTGCTTTGCATACAACCCAGGAAAGTCATACTGGACTACAATCAAACATGTACTAGTCTATATCAAAGGGACATTGAACTATGGAATAACATATAAGACTAATGCTGAACTCAATTCTACTGGATATGTGGATTCTGATTTTGCAGATTACAAGGACATATGTAAGAGCAACCGAAGTGGACTCCAGGAGATTCCTCAGTTAAATTATAATATGGAGTATGTTACAACTCACCTCCAGGAGATTCCTCAGAGAATTAGATAAGGCTTCTGGAAGGAATAATCTACAATATATACTAAAATGCCCTTGCATTCCATTCTTTGGTAACTAGGGGCTGCACAATGAAATTATGTTGGGAGGCAATGGGGGGCGCTCCGGGGTCATGTGTGAGGGGTCCTCTTATATTTACCCCCCCCTCCAAGGTTGCTGTGTCTCGAAGCAATAGTTCTGGGATTAAAAATGGCGTCGAAGTTAGTCTGGCGGATGTGTCTTGGAGCAGCTGGGTGCTTCCAATAGTACTCCACAACGAGGTCCGGTGTCTTGACATTGGAGGTTACCTCCCAAGAGTTGTGTTCTCTGCTAAAACCCTTCCACTTGACCAGGAACTGGAACCTCCTCCGATGCCAGCGACTATTTAATATCTCTTCCACTTTCCACTCTTCTTCTCCGTCGACAACGATGGGTAGCGGCGGGGTTTGCAGTTTCCTTCCTAGGATCGGATCTTCCGGAGTGGCGGACAACTTTACGATGTTGAATACTAGGTGCAACTGTCTCATTCCGTGAGGCAACTTGAGACAGTAGGCTGACGGTCCCACTTGGCTTTCTATTTCGAAGGGTCCTAGTCGGCGATGTGACAACTTCAGAGACAGACGTATCATTTTGATGTCTGACATGTCTAAGTATACTTGGTCTCCTGGTTTGTACACAGGGGCTGGAGTCCTCCTTTGATTATAGTACCGCATTATGTCCTCCTGTGATTTGCAAATTGCTAATTTGGCCTCTTCAGTGGCGGACTTCATCCTCTCCGTGAATTTGTTGACTATCTCTAGTCCGGAGGGGACTTGGCTTGGCTCAAAGCCCATACAGGGAATTCGTCCAGTGTCTAGTAGGAACAGAGGTTGCTGTGTCGTGGAGTGGACGTGGTTATTGTGCTGGAACTCCACGATGGGTAGGAGGTCATACCAGCTGTCCTGCCGTTTGTTTATGAATAGGTGGAGGAACTGGTCGAGCTTCTGGTTGACGCGTTTGGTTTGTCTGTCCGTCTGGGGATGCCAAGCTGTGGAGGAGGATAGTCGTATACCTAGTAGCCTGTACAGCTCCTTAGTGAACGAAGCTACGAACTGGGGTCCACGGTCAGAGACAACACACTTCAGGAGGCCGTGGAGCTTCCAGACGTGGTGAAGAAAGAGTCTGGCCGCTCCTTCCGCTGTGACTGTCATGTGCATTGGAACGAAGTGTATTCTCTTGGAGACAGAGTCTACTACAGTCATGACGGCATTATGTCTGGAGGACTCTGGGAGTTTGACCACGAAATCGACACTGAGCATATTCCACCGTGTGTCCAGAACGGAGAGCAGTTGAAGTTCGCCAACAGGAGAGTGTCGCCAGGGTTTCGTCCAGAGGCAGAGATCACAGGTGCTTACATACTAACCGATATACCTAGATATCTGAGGCCACCAGTTCTAGTGTCTTCCAGCATCCAGGGTGACCTGCAATATGGGTGTTGTGGCAGAGGGCTACGATCTGTCTACGTAGGTCTGGACTCTGAGGTATGTATATCTTCCCTCGGAACCGGAGCAGGCCATCTATGTTCGACCACTCTGAGGAGTGCACTGTCCCATTGGCGGAGCGTCAGAGCTCTCGTGCTGCCTTAGTGATGGGTTTCTCTTGGTCTCCGTTCCAGTTTCCTCTGCATATGTCAGACAAGATCTTCTGTTCCATGCCTATTAGTTCCACTTCTTCCAAGGCACGCACCACAAGGAACTCCGGTCGAAGGAGGACAACGTTCTCATTGTTGGAGGCTCCATTTCCGTGATCAGCTCTCCTCGACAGTGCGTCTGGTTTGCCCATAGTACATCCAGGGTAGTGATGAAGCAAGAAGTCGAATCTAGCCAGATGCAAGGACCAATGAGCTTGGCGACGGTTAAGTTTCTTGGCCGTCATGAAATACTCGAGGTTCTTGTAGTCGGTCCAGATTTCCACCAGATGGGTCGCTCCTTCCAAGAAGTGCCTCCACTCTTCTAACGCACGGATAATGGCCAGCATTTCCTTGTTGTGGATTTCGTAATTCCGTTCCACAGAGGACAAGGACTTACTATAGAATGCTATGGGGTGCCATTTTCCATCTGTCGTCGACTGCTGAGACAAGACTGCCCCTGTAGCAAAGTCCAGGCTATCCGCTTCGATCCGGAAGGGGTCCGATTCTTGTAGAGATACCAACACTGGAGCAGTGGTCACCGCTGTTTTGAGGTCTTCAAAGGCCATCTATTCCCTTCCGCTCCACGTCCAGACTTGTTCAAAGCGTGTTAGGTCAAAGAGGGGTTGAGCTTTAGCAGAAAAGTCCCGAATGAATCTTCGGTAGAAGTTCACGAAGCCTAGGAAAGCCTGGACGTCCGTCTTGTTCTCCAGAGTAGGCCATTCTCAGACTCCTGCGACTTTCACCAGATCCATGAAAACATAACATCTGTTGGACCGCTTGTGCGTGCTCTTCCTCTGTCTTGGTGAAGATCAGGATGTCATCCAGGTAGACCACTACAATACCTTCTGCTATGAGGTTCCGGAAGATGTCGTTCATCATAGTTTGGAAGGTGGCTGGACTATTAGTCATTCCAAAGAACATTACCAAGGGTTTGAATAGGCCTTGATTGGTTCAGAAGGCTGCCTTCCACTCATCTCTGGGCTTAATGTGAATGTTGTTGAAACCCCAATGGACATCTAGCTTGGTGAAGTATCTGGCTCCGTGGAGTTGAGACACGAGTTCGGAGATCAGTGGAAGGGAGTATTTGTTCTTGACCGTCATGGAGTTGAGTGCTCAATAGTCTTGAACCAACCAGAGTGAGCTATCCTTCTTCTTGATGAAGAACACTGGAGCTGCCATGGGAGATTTGGAAGGGCGGATTCGTCCGGTGCGCAGATTCTCTTCTAGGAAGGAGTCCAATTCCTTTTGTTCTACTGGAGACAGAGGGTAGACTTTTGATGACTTAGGCTCCACACCCGGAATGAGTTCGATGGCATGGTCCCATTGCCTGTGCTCCGGGAGGACGTTGAAGTCTTCCTTGGCAAATACGGACTTGAATCCTCTGACGCAGTCGGGCGAAATGAAGGGTTCCTTCCATGCCTCCGCAGATCGACGGGCTCCTTCTGCAAGTTTCTGGGAGGTCGTAGAGGCAGCATGTAGGTCTTCCATAGTAGAGTCTGGGAGGATTCTGGTCATGAAGAGTTGGTCCCCTGGCTCATATTCAGCTTCCCAAGTCTAAACGGGGGCCTCGTCCTCTTCCGAATCTTCCACATACTCCGGGCAGGGTCCGGACTAACAGATGTTGAGGGCTCTGGTCTCTATCCTCTTTCGCATTGAGGGGGACATCGGTTTATCTGCACTTCTCCGGTCTGCCAGTTGACCTCCAGGTTGTGGTCCTTGAGCCAGATATAACCAAGGATCATGCTTTGCCTTCCAAGGCTGGAGACAGCAAGGAGCATCCTTTTGGAGTGGATTTTGTAACGGGGAATCACGTCTACCACTTCAGAGATCTGACCTGCCTCGTTGGGAGAACCATCCACGTTGTACACCAGTATGGGACAAGAGATGCTCTGGGTGTTAATACCTTTTGTTTGGACGAAGTCTCGATCTATAAAGTTGCCCGTGGCTCCGAAGTCCAAAAGCGCCTTGATGGAATGCACCTCGCTGGTGTCTGTGGTACTGACTTCTATTGGGAGGATGATCAACGTTCTGCGGGCGTCGAGGGTGTTGACAGAGTGTCGTTTGGGTAACCTTTTTTCCCATTTTGGCTTCCGGGGTTGCGTTGTCCTGTCCAGATCGAAGGGGGAGAGAGGGGGTGCGTCTATAGGTTCACAGACATCTGTATTGACCTCTTCTACGTCTAATACAGCAAACCTATTAACTAGCAGCGACTGGGGCGCACTTTTCGCTGGCTGCGCTAAACAAAACCCTCCTCTGGGGCTGAATAAACCTCTTCTTCCTCTACTGCATCCTTTAGAGCTATCAAATCTTCAATCAATTCCTCCCTTTGCTCTGCGGTTAACCTCCAGACATCCAAATGGTGGGGGCAGTCCTTTACAAGATGGTTGGCCTCTCTGCACTGACAGCAACCTCGCGGAGGTAAAGAGCGTGTTTTCTAGACTGCGTCTATGTCCATGGGTACTCCACCGGATGGTGCAGGCGGAGGCAGAGGGGGCCTTGGCAGAACGGAGGGCGGAGCTGCTGGAGGAGAGCAGAGTACCAAGAAAGGGGTTGGTCTAGCAAGGGCAGAATGTGCAGGGGTCACGGTTGTCGACCGGAGCATGGATTGGAATGCTTCGTTTGCCAACCGCGCCTGGTCGATCCTCTGGACTGCTGTGTACCAAGCCTCCGGATCAGTGTCTGCAGGTCGTCCGAAGGGCATAGTGGCGATCTGACTTTGGACATTCAATTTGAGTTCGTGACGAAATTTGACCACCAAGGTCCAGGGGTCCATGTATCCAGCGTCCGAGACTAGGATCAGGAAGCTGTCTAAGTAATCGTCCACCGTCCGGTTTCCTTAATAGTATGAAGACCTCTCCAAAGTGTTGATAGCATCTGCTCCTGCATTGACCAGAAAGAACTGACTCTGGAATTGTTGTTTGAAGTTGGTCTAGAATCGAATTGGAAAAATGCCGGTGTCTATCTCCTGGCGAAAGAGGTTTTTGGACCACTTTGGACCACGTCCATCCTTGAAGAAGGCGAGGGTCTAGAAGATTTTTTCCTCGTCGCAGGTGAACTGCTCTAGGGCTAGGCATAAATACAGTGTGCAGGAGTTGAGAAAGGTTCGTCCGGAACTCTGTTCGCCAGAGAAGTCTGGAGGAGAAAGGAGTTTTGGCCTTGTTCGCTGTTTGGATGGGGCGGCTGGGACCGGGGAAGGAGGGCTGACAGGAGGCGAAGACGGGAGTATCAGAGGCGAAGCGACTGTTGGGGTGGGAGCGGTTATGAGCTGAGTAAATTGTTGTAGTTGGGCTATTAGACTCGCGAGGGTGGCATTGATGGTGTGTTCCGAAACATTCTGACGTTTGGTCAACTCTTGGAGATGGTGCTGCAGGTAGCCCAAGGCATCAGCGATGGCTGGGGGGGTGTCTGCAAAAAGCAACATCTCTCTTGGAGTGGAGTGATTAGAGGGCTGGAGTTTGTGAGCAGAGGGCGACCGGAGGGCAGCTGTCCACTGAGAAATTCTGGGGCTCTGGCAAGGAGATCTAATTCTGCTATAAAGGCGACCGAAGTGGACTCCAGGAGATTTCTCAGTTAAATTATAATATGGAGTATGTTACAACTCACCTCTAGGAGATTCCTCAGAGAATTAGATGAGGCTTCTGGAGGGAATAATCTACAATATATACTAAAATGCCCTTGCATTCTATTCTTTGGTAACCAGGGGCTGCATAATGAAATTATGTTGGGAGGTAACGGGGGGCACTCCGGGGTCATATGTGAGGGGTCCCCTTACATCTCCCACTCATCTCCAAACTTGTTACCCAGCTCCACAGAGCCTGGTACTTCACGAAACTAGATGTCCACTGGGGTTTCAATAATGTATGCATCAAGCCCAGAGATGAATGGAAGATGGCCTTCCATACCAATTGTAGTCTCTTTGAACCCCTTGTGATGTTCTTTGAAATGACCAATAGCCCCACTACCTTCCAAACTATGATAAATGACATCTTCAGAACTCTCATAGCCAAGGGGATCGTAGTGGTGTACTTGGATGACATTCTGATCTTTATGAAGACGGAAGAAGAGCACAAATGAGTAGTCTGGAGGGTCTTGGAAGTACTGGCAGAACACAAGTTATTCTTCTACCTAGAGAAGTGTGAGTTCTATTGGAAGCAGATTGAGTACCTCAGACTGGTCATCTTGGAGAACAAGGTTGAGATGGATCCTGTTAAAGTTTGCCAGAGTCCGTGACTGGTCTATCCTAGAGAACCAAACTGACATGCAGGCTTTCATAGACTTTATTAACTTCTACCGTTGCTTCATTTGAGATTTCTCAACCATAGCTAGACTGTAAGGGCACACTCGGAGGCGCACTAGAACACACTCAAATATAGTAAACAAGGCATCTTAAGTCAGAGCAATGGATAGCCCAGGAGCTCAAACTATTGTTGAGGTAAGGTATTCTACTGTACATCACTAGCTACTTATACTAGACTAGCCTGGTCTGTGCGCCAGTTGCTATGGACATGTACATCAGAACAATAATAACTACACTACCAGATATAGCTATGTAGTACTGTGATGGAGACCTAAACTAGAGAGAAAGGAACTATAGACTGTGGACTCCGAGGATCCATGAGAACGCTAGCTGATGTGAACCCTACCAGGTTATCTAACCGATCTCAGGCTGTTCTCTTACATCTATGGCACAACTGTGACACCTCTCTAGATCGAGTTCTGGGTATATTCTGTGTTTTTCTCAAGACATTCTACTAACTCCAAACTCTTACACTCAATAGTTTTGCATTTCATGATTCCAGAGGCAGTGATAATAAAAGTAAGTGCCAAGAGGTTCTCTCCTTTTTATTCTACCTTAGATACTATATTAAAGTTATTACAAAACCCTGAAACTCAAGGAATAAAATATAAAAAGAAACTATTACTACTTTTAGAATTCTCTTGACTCCTTCTTTTTCTAAGTCTTTCCAAAATCCTATGGATTACATGTCCCTCTCCTATCTTCTTCTCATTAATGACATATTCCTACTGCCATTTCCTTCTAGAATCTTTTTCATCTTTTGTAGGTCTTTTCTTTGTTATTGGCTTGTGATTTTGAACTTCTTTAGTTACCTGTCAAGTGTTAGTAAGCTCCAACCATAGTTCCCAAATCTCTAAGTCATGTTCTAGGTGTTATTTATCTAAATATAACTAATTTGATACCATCAATGCTTATTTGCAATCAACAGCCTATCTGTCTAAGTCTGTCACTAATGTACTGCTGGTTCTAGAGTTCAAATATTCAATCTCTATCAAGGTGTATCCTATACAAAGTAGATCTATGTAAGGGGATCACTTATAGGTAACCCCTAATTATACTAAGCATGAGTGGCAAAGGCAATAAAAGGGGCAAAAGAGGATTTAACTATGACAAGCAAAGATAAGTAGTGGTGACAGTCCTCAATCGTATGCTAAAGGGTTTATAGAAAGAAGAAAAAAGCAGAGGTATTAAAAAGAAATTAAAAAGTGAATACACAGCTTATTTAGAATCTAAGTATAGAAGGAATGATGGGAGCTCAATCTAGATTCTATCTGCATGGTGTCTCTAAGATGTCCACCTTTACATACTGTAACAAGCTCACTAGTAGAATAGTCAGTAAACCACTCATAGGCCTTACTACACTCAATCAAGCCCTCATCTGCACCCCCATATCAAACCTTATGGGTGTGATACGATCTGAGTTGATGATTAGCTAGGCTTTTTAGGCCTGCTACTCCATAGAAGGTTGTTCAAGCGACTGCTGCGTCTTATCTCATGAAAGAGTAGAGTATATAGTAGGAAACATTTACCAACTCAACCTCTCACCAAAATCATTCCTTACACACTCAAGAGAATCACATTTACAACCTCAAGAGCTTCTGAGATGAAGACAAGGGCCAAGAAGGCTCTCCCCATCAATCTCCACTCTGAGAAATATATTAGAATATTACAAATGTTAGAGACTTAATTAAAAAGAAATAAAAAAGAAAACTCTTCATTCTACCATTCTTGTAAGGGTGACCAGAGTAGAGCTCTAAGAGATTCCTCAGTTAACTATAATTTATGAAATATGGTTACAACCTACCTCCAGGAGATTCCTCAGAGAATTAGATGAGGCTCCTGGAGGGAATAATCTACATTATATACTACAGTGTCTTCACGTCCCTGCATCAGTAACTAGGGTCTGAACAAGGAAAGTGCATTGGGTGGTAACAGAGTGCTCTCGGAATGATGGGAGTAAGACCTAATATTACGTAGTAATATTGGATCGGCTGTAAGGTTGCTCTGGAGGACTGGAACGGGCTCCAGAGTCACGGATTAGGGGTTCCCTTATATTTACTCCCTCTCCAAGGTTGCTACACCTCAAAGCAATGGTTCCGGACTTGAAAAAAGCGTTGAAGTCCGTTTGGTGAATGTGTCTTGGGGCAGCTGGGTGCCTTTGGTAATATTCCACGATGAGGTCTGGCATCTTGACATCAGAGGCTACCTCCCAAGAGTTGTGCTCTCTGTATCACAAATGGTCACTTACTATTTGTGATGGGTGCTTTGATACTTTAAAGAGTTCAAAAATGCGAAGTTAGACAAGTGACAAAAGATGTTGTTAAGTCTGAGGTCTAATCCTTAGACTA
>Ga0153961_1000306_pt1 | contig 13693 bp, 8 predicted proteins | sample TSFL045MetaG_FD_104748 | JGI IMG/M metagenome (GOLD analysis project Ga0153961, IMG submission 104748) | Attine ant fungus gardens microbial communities from Florida, USA - TSFL045 MetaG | ecosystem: Host-associated > Fungi > Mycelium > Unclassified | place: USA: Florida, Withalacochee...
CCCCAGCCCCCTTGATCAATTTGCCATTCACCCATTGATTCCTATGAATCTAGGTGACTTTTATTTCTCATTCACAAATCCATCTTTGTTTATGCTGCTCACTCTCAGTTTGGTCTTACTTCTGGTTCATTTTGTTACTAAAAAGGGAGGAGGAAAGTCAGTACCCAATGCTTGGCAATCCTTGGTAGAGCTTATTTATGATTTCGTGCCGAACCTGGTAAACGAACAAATAGGTGGAAATGTGAAACAAAAGTTTTTCCCTTGCATCTCGGTCACTTTTACTTTTTCGTTATTTTGTAATCCCCAGGGTATGATACCTTATAGCTTCACAGTTACAAGTCATTTTCTCATTACTTTGGGTCTCTCATTTTCCATTTTTATTGGCATTACTATAGTGGGATTTCAAAGAAATGGGCTTCATTTTTTAAGCTTCTCATTACCCGCAGGAGTCCCACTGCCGTTAGCACCTTTTTTAGTACTCCTTGAGCTAATCCCTCATTGTTTTCGCGCATTAAGCTCAGGAATACGTTTATTTGCTAATATGATGGCCGGTCATAGTTCAGTAAAGATTTTAAGTGGGTCCGCTTGGACTATGCTATGTATGAATGATCTTTTCTATTTCATAGGAGATCTTGGTCCTTTATTTATAGTTCTTGCATTAACCGGTCTGGAATTAGGTGTAGCTATATCACAAGCTCATGTTTCTACGATCTCAATCTGTATTTACTTGAATGATGCTACAAATCTCCATCAAACTTGTTATTTCTTTATAATTGAACAAAAGCGAGGAGCGAAGTTAGAGGAACTCGGGACTGAGCTCCCAGATGCAGGTAAACTAGCTAAAGGATAGGTTGTTTAAGAGATCTCCGTACAGCACTGAATGCTTTGTAAGAATCTCTATCTTATAGATACTCGCTTAATCGCTCGTTTGCTTCCAAAGATAGCTTGGCACCCGGAGATATAGGCGTAGCGCAGGATGGACAAAATACGAATTCTTTAGTATACTTTGTTTGGGTTAGACGAAGTCCAGAGGTGGAGCGAGATACCTCCATGCCAAGAAAGTAATGCAGCGGATGAAAGAGATAAATTGGTTGCTAGTCTTGTGGGAATAGCCCCGTCACTTGCCTGAAAGCATAAAAGAGGAGACGAAATAACCGGGATTAGCGTCGCCCCTTTGCCCCTTATTGTTTGTTTGCAAGGCAAGTAACTGAACTGCCTTAATCGTAGAACAACAAGAGGCATGAAAAATTGCATCGAATAGAAGAATAGGAGCGGGGGGAAGCATGGAAGAAAGAAGCATCCAACATCATCGTTGAAGAGGAAAGATGCCATAGAATAGTACCGGAGGCCTAGTAGTAGGAATATGCCTTTTTTTTTTTGAAAGAAAGCATCAGAAATTCGATGCGATAGACCTATATTTAACAAGATGTAAAGTTCATTCTTTACATGGGATGTTAAAGAGGTAGGAGCTCGAAAGCAGTTAGGGAGTTATAATGCCCCCTTTCCAATCGGCTGACCCGCTTGAAGATTAGGAATCTATCTCTATGAAATTCAGGATCGAATACATCTTTGGCTTCTGAGTTATGCGTTGAGGCTTTCCGGAGTCTCTTTAAGCAACTTGGCACTTTCGGCTAGTGCATAATCATGCCTATGGGGAGCAGTGGTCACAAGCTTGCCTGTGGCCCCCAGAAGGTGGCTAAGGTCTATGAGCATATCTTGTCTAAGTTAGGAGTTGATATTCGTTTTCAAAAATCCTTAGTTTCGACAAGAGGCTCTGCCGAGTTTGCCAAGAGGTTTCACCTGGGATTGAGGGTTACCAGGCTATCTCGATTAGCATCGAGTCTGGAGTGAATTGTGCTTAGGTCGCGACAGACCTCTCATCTCTCAAGCTCTACTTCCGTGGAGAAATGCGACCGCGGGAGCTTTCATTATTCCTATTCCAGGATAATCTATTTGAAAGGGAAGGGATTTTCGGTAGGCATCGAAGATTCTTTTAGGCACCAGTCGTGAACCGAAGCTGGAGGACCGATCGGACTGAACCGAAGTTGGTCCACTTGGGTCTCATGTGCTTTGAAATTGACATGCTTTCTCAACGTGTGAATAGGATCGAAAAAGTCCAACTATCTTCAGGCGAATGGTCAACGGATCATGACAGAAAAAAAAAGAATCAATTTATTCTTTCTTCAAATCTCTATTTTGCAGCATTTAAGATATTAGCCTTTACTTCCACCATATCGACAATTTATCCCGTGCAACCTCGTCCGAAAGAACCCGTTCTACCTTTTCATTTAGCCCCGCCCATCTCTGTTCTGTAAAGATCGTCTCGATTAATTAATAGTCTTCCCCAGGCGATTAACTACTTACATATTAGTTCTTTCGTCTTACAAGAAATAACAGATCGGGCATAGCTTGGTCATACATAGAATTAGAATTTGCAACTAGGGCTAGAGATGACGTCTATTGAAGTGCTTGTAGGGCCCAAGAAGCTTGAGCTGGGAAATTGGATCAAGGAAATTCATACATATTTAGTGCTCACTCGTGACAACAGACTTCGTATTCATTGATGTGCTAACTTACAAGTGCCAATGGGGGGAGTCTATATCAGCTGACCGGAGAAAGTCGCTTGACTTGCCAAAGTTAGGGGCTGTCAGGAGTGAGGGAGTGAGATAGAAATTTCATTTCACAATGAGAGAAGTGTCAGAGTTCGAATAGAAGTAGAGTGAAGTACGTAGCCCTTAGGAAAGGGCACGAGAAAAAGGAAAGGAAGAGTTGTAAGGAGAAGCTACTCTGTAAACACAATCTATAAAGAGTTCCGTTAGCCGTGCAGTGAGCGGTACTCCGTCAACAGAGTCGACAAAGCAGTCAACGGTAGCCGACACCAGTTTAGTTACCATAGCCCTACCTAGTCTTTTAGCAGACTCAAGGTGACTTCTAACCAGGAGTTCCTCAGAGCACACAAGAAAGAGTGCCTCAAGCGAGCCTATTATGGTACTTTACTTTCTTATGGTACTTATAGTAAAAGTAGCAACAAACCTAGTTCTTCGATCCCGACTCTCCGTCCGAATGTAAGGGTAAGGCGGCGCTTTCCGAAGGCGCTGAAGGAGGGCAAGTGGTCCACTCTCTCATCTACAACAGTGGATCAACCCATTCGTTGTTGTCCAAACTTAAAATAAAGTAAAGTGTGCTTGAAGGGCCCCGCCCCCACCTACTTCACCTTCAACTCATAGCTTAAGCTCTCAGACTAGAGAAAAAGCTATTCTCACTAAACCGAATCTCTAAATCGAAGACGGCTCACTCACCTCTTTGAAAGAATCTCTGACTATGCCGCCTCTGTACCAACCTCTTCTTAGGAGAACCTCGTATTCGAGCGCTTTCTTTATAGGATGTGTGAATGGTAAAGGAAAGCACTAGTTACTTTTCTCATCCGAGAAGTTAAGTTCTTGAGGCATGTCATCAAGGAACAAGCCCCGAGGAAGGTAGGGCATTTTCGGATTTAGAGTACGAGACGCCCTAAAAAGTCAGCATCATGGGGGCTAAGAACGGATTGAAATCGAATCTAGTATGTCAATAACTAAGACACAAATGTCTGAATTTTACTTTTGAAGACTAAACGGGTTCGGGGCGGGGGCAGGATTCGAACCAATGGACATCAATGTCAGAGCAGGGTGGGCAATCGAAGAATTAGGAGCAATACGAGGGGAATTCTGTCTAAATTCGTAGCGATCGTAGTCAGATTTTGACGAAAAAGTTCTTATTATTATTATATATATATTATGATAAGCATTGATTAGACTAGGTGCCCATACATGCAAACACAACAAATAAAACCAAACAAAATAAAATAAAAAACTAAAAGAGTCAGAGTCGCCGGTTTTCTTGGCAGGTTATCCTCACGATAAGTTCCCGCTGCTCCTGCTGTAGTTTCCGCTGTTCCTGCCGGAAGCCGGAGAGTTCCTCTTCAAGTTGCTGGATTTTTTTTCTGTCTTTTTCAATTTTTTCTTGAACATGGTTGAAACTCTGGCAATCATCTAACAAAAGTTGAGTAGTTTTAAGGGCAGATTCTAACCCTTGTATTTCAAGGTCAATAAGAAAAAGTTGATGGTCAATTTCAAAAAGTCGACCGGAATCGGAATTTTGGATTGCAAGAGGGAGGGCCATAGCTTTTCGATAGAAACAGGTAGAAAACTTATGTTTTTTTGTTTTTGTAAGAGCACAAAAGCTTATCAAATCAAGCCTATATTTATACAGAGTGGTGGTAGAGGAATCTCGCCATGTGTCACGAATTGAATGGAAAGTCTAATTCCGACTAGCTGGCCACCCCACTTTCCGGCGGTTGAATACTTTCATTCCTATTTAGTGAAAGAAACTGGCTGCCCCTGACGATCTTTCTCTGCAAGAAAGAAATCCCTGCTCTGGCTGTGTGCCTGTGTGAATAGACCGAACGTCTCACCAGCTTCAGCGAGTTTTTCTACTTAAAGTATTCAGCTAAAGCAAAGAAAAAAAAAACATATTCGTGCGCTCCGCTGGAAGATATTGCTGAGCACCAAAGCAAAGTACACACGTGATTCTGCTTTGGCAGAAGTGCAATATAGTGTTATAAGTTTGACTGGTAATTGAATTGTTTCACAAGTAGGTTTTGGTAATAGAAGAAGAAGATTACGACTTTTTCTAGTCTTTGTGAGGGATTTTCGATCTTAACCAAGTGATGGAATCATTTTCAGTTCAATGTAGTAGGAAATATATTGTAAGTGTGCATGAAGGACTGGTCACAGAAAAGCAGTTAAGTTCCTCGTGCAAGCACTAGCCCGAGGCGCCCGTTGGCAGAAATCTTAATCTTAGAATGGAAAGAATTTCTTTTTCAGTCTACCATTCTGACTAATCCAAGTCATAGGTTCGAACCCTAATTCCCGTTTAGGGCTGGAACTGATTAGAATCCTCAGCCTAATTAACCCAGGTGTTATTAGGAAAGAAGATGGACAGAGTCACTATCAAAGTGAGTGCTACTGGTTTGAATCCAGTTCGCAGAGTTCATTGGTGTTATCTATTTTTTTATTAATGAGCTGAGTTGAACCTATTTTCACCAGCCGATTGGAAAGTAAGTTAGCTCTTCGGGCAATCGACCAAGATTGACCTGCTATTTTCTACCTGTATTGAGAAGAGAGGGAAGACTAAGCCCTCAAGGAGTAGCAACTAGAAAAGTAGTCTAAAGATATAAAGTTATAAAGGAGCATTTCTTCTATTATTTTCCTTTTATAAACTGAACTTAGTTAGAGTGTGATTTGAAGGATGATATTGGTCTTAATTGGTCTGATTAGAAGGAAAGATGACCAAGACTAGACCACTTCGATAGGAATCAGAAGAAGTCAGGTTCGAATCGCAAGATGGAAGAATACCTTGGCAGAGATTAGAATTCTACCTCTTTATTCTCACATGAAAAGGAACGAACCGTACCCAATTAATTCAGTTTGAAATTACTGAAACTGAAGTTGTATTTCCATGCTAACCCGGGGAGAGAGTAAATAAGAATGGGAATGCGAGTACGTGCTATTATCAAGGTGCTTAAAAGGGTGGTATTGACAATCCTTTCTCTAATCTGAGGGAAAGATGACCCGGATTAAATCACTTTGAAGAAAGAATAAGCAAGAAAGGTTCGAATCGTGAAATGAGGTTTCGACGAAGTTAAGATCAAACAAAGCAAAGGTACAACCTAAACGAATATCTTGGAGGAAGTAAGATTATGGATGAGAAAATGAAACAGCTATGCAAGAAGGTGTTGTAAAACTCAAACGCAGTTTAATTCTGTACTGGCGCAGGAGCACTCTAATACGACAAAGAATTAACCTCGCCAAGTCAGACTCTGGTACTCTCTGCAATCCTTGTTACCGGCAAAAGCCACAGAAGTCAGACAGAATGAGGCAGAGGAAGTTTTAGTAGATACTATCCTTGGCAGTTCGGTCCGATCAGTCGGATTCATATGTATTATGGGCTATTTGCCTTGGTTTAGGGGCCTGATTCAGAGCAAATCACTCATGTCGAAACTCTCGCGCCAAAGCCTCGTGGTTGGGACTTCTTTCAATTTACCGAGTTGACTAAGAATCAGTCGTTTACCTCGACTTTGAACCCCAAAATATGCCTGTCTACCTCTATGAGGTAAAGCCAGGAGCAGTAAGTTCACCCCCAACAAAGCTATACTCCTCCTCTGCCAGTTCGAGTTACCATTGTTGATCCATCAGCTTCTGAGCTAGCAGAGTCAAACTAAAAAGGTGTACAAGTCACCTCTTCTCTTGGATATCCGATCGAGACATAATTGCAGTGGTCCGAACAGCAACTCCTGTGCCATATTCGAACCCACCAATAGCTGTGGGAGAGGCACCACCGCCGCTTAGCATATCCACTTCCAGAAGCAGATGGGAATGGAATAGAAGAAAAAAATCCAGTCGTTTATCCAAAACCAAAACCAGAATGAGGGCTTATGAATAACGTACGTGATGTCGAACTCTTATAACAGAAGTTGCCACCTGGGAGTTCTTCCGGTGAGTGCCGGCTTTTCAAACAGATATTTCATCGGATCCATCATTGCCAACAGGAGAACGGAATAGGCCAAGAGGGTAATGTCGGAGCCTCCGCGTAGCCCACACCCCAAGGCTTTGCACGTCTTTTCCAACGTCGAATCTAGACTCGCAGTCTGTCAGCTTCTTGCTATTGCTCAGGTAGTATACTTTCCCCTTTCATCATGCTGGCCTAAGACGCATTCCAAAGGAGTTTTCCTTGACCGAGAGGTACATTACTAGCCTACTCTAACTTTACTACCCTTTGCCTTGAGACAACGATTCTCTCGTCAATAAGAGGGTTCTCGAAGGATTCGCCGTCAGAGTGCTCACTCGGCACCTATCGCACTGATTGGATTGGCGTCAAGCCAAGCTTGAAGAATATGGGTTGCAAACAAGAAGGGGGTTGGCGGACAGAGTCAAAGGGGCCCGACCTATCATATCAATATCTGCACGGATTACGATCTGAGGTTATCTACGGAGGGCTTAGAAAACCGCCATTGCTAACCAGATTAGCTAGTCCATCAAAAGGAAGCAGGTATGCTCAAGCCGAAGACAGAGGAAGGCACTGAAAGCTATTTCAACCAAATAAATCCTAGGTACCTTGCTCCTACTTTCCTAAGCCTTGGGAGTTCTACTTTTCTTAGTAGAAAGAGAGGGTTGAGAAGAGTGGATTGAGCACGCTTCACTATTCTATCCCCTAAAATTCCTTCTTTACGAGATATCCCCGGGGGACTTTAACAAAATAGAACCTGGGATTGACTTATTCCTACTCATACAGCGCCGGATTTCTAATAGCTATAGCATTAAAACTAGGGTCTTATATCATTTCATGGCTCTAGAACTTTTCACTTCCGAACCTGCTCAGGCTGCTCTATCTATGTAATTTAGAATCTTTCTTACCGCGGGAAGGGCTTTAAAAGAGGAATATAATCCGTATGGTATCACAAGTAGAACGGAAGAAATAGTAGCTTGCTCTCTGTCACCACTGGATACTCGAGTCAGAAGGGGCTTACTTTAAGCTTTAAGCTTCGCTGCCTTTGCTTTCGCTGGAACGGAACTATCAAATGGAGGAACAAGTAAAGCGTTCTAAAGCCCACCCTTACTGCTACATCAGAGCCAGAAGCAAGGGACTTAGCGAGACCATAGGAAGAGGAAGTAAGACTGAAAGGGCGAGGTCTCATTCAATAGAACTAGCTTAGGCGGGTTCAGCTATATATTTTCTTAACTGATTATATTACATTATTCTCCTTCGTGACCAAGAAGATTCAAAGAATTCATGCTTTCCCTTCTATCTTTCCTTAATGAATTAGTCTTTCTTTGGCTGTTGGCAGCCTTAGGAATGCAAAAGTGCTAACTAAATACCCTTCTTTTCTGAGGTGTAATCAGTCACATTCAGTCACATGAGGTTGTAAACGTGAGTTTTTGACTATAGACATCGAGGTGGCGTACGACCTTCTGTGCGATAGCATGGAAGTGGTTCTTTTTAGAACTCTTGGAAAACTCCTCTGTAAGGTAGAACTGAGAGGGAAAGATCCGGGAGTAGTAATTGAATCACTGGGATGAGGACCAGTCACTCTTCTTTATCTTCTAGAGGAGGCCCGGGGCACGAAGGATCTAGGAGTTGTAGCTTAGTAGCTGCACTCTTTCCTGTGGTACCCCGCTAGCCTGCTAAGGGCTGGGATAGAAAGACTGCTCTGGTAAAACTTCTTAGTAGCTTTCAAAGTCGCGTAGTATTTAGTGTGTTTAATCCTGCCTATTCAGTTCACTCGTAACTCTTATCAAGGAAGCTTGAATAGAAAAAGCAACTTTAGCAACTATAGGCACTGCCATTGAATAGGATTCCGCCCCAGCTTCAGCGAAGGTATGCAATCAATAAATTACATATAATAAGGCTGGGAATCAGTTCCAATGTTTTCGGCTTTCACTTTTGTGCATTTCCCAGCTTCAACTGCTATGGGAGGAAATGCTGAGAAAGGCATGATAATGGTATTGCCCTTACGTGGAAGTAGGCTTGGATGCGTATAGTAAGGTTAGAAGTTTAGTCTTATTAAGTTACAGAGGATCCCCTTGCGTAACCGAGTCACTTCACTACGAATGAGCTGAAGACAGGAACATTACTACGTGAACCGGTAGACCCGTAAACAACCTTCTAAGAAGTCCTTCCGTCCCTCGTTGCAACTATGTTGCTTGATTCTCTGCAAAGTCAGAAAGGCGGGATTTATTTATAGATTTTAGCGTGAAAGACCATTTTTTAGATTAACTTGGTAGATTAGTCGTAGAATAGCCTAACGAGGCAAAGGCCGGAAAGATCATATGATGAGATTGCTGTAGATTATGATTTTGTGGAGTAATGAAAGCATTCTACTGAGCCCTATAAAACTTTCTAAAGAGTCTGCGTCTCTTCCCCACGGAACTACGAAATCGGAAACAGGAGACAATAGCATTTCATACTCAAGACTTGCTTGCAGTTGAGCCCGTAAGCCATAGAAAGGCTTAAGTTTTCTTTCTTTACTCTTTCCCGTTCACTCAAAAAGAGTGATTTCCGGCAGTAGATAGACTTGCTTCTAGGGCAGCATTTCTATAGTAATAGTCTGTTTCCCCGGTGAATCTACTGTGGAATAGCTGGGTTTAGGCCCCCTAGGGGAATAAGAGACTTTTTAGTCCCGGTTGCTTCACTCAGTCATCCTTTCAATCCCATCTATTCTAACAGCCTTTAGGCTCAGTTCAAAGTAGTAGCTTCAATAGTAAGTCACCGTGGACTTTCCTCACTATTTTACCATGGAGCTAGCTAGGGAATTGGATCGGTATGACGTCAAGACTTTCTGCTTGATTTAGATGTTAGCTCTAACTACGCACTAAACCTTAGTATTCTTACTTCAATACGGGACTACGTATCACTTCTCTGAAAGATGATCAGAGTCCATTAAAGGGCATTTACAACTTTGTATAAGTATCTAAATCCAATGGATAATCAAATCCTTTCTTTCGGCAGGACAGGAAGAAAGCATCAACCAAGAACAAGAAATAGTAAGCGAGAAAGGGAATAGATTAGAAGGGATATGGTTGCTCATTATATGGCATTTCCTCTTAGACAAAGGGGGCGGTCTAACTAAAAATAGATCGAGTATGCTTTACAGCAGGTCTGTATAAGTAAGTGATTCACCAGGATTCGGAATTGAAAGAAGCCCGCATACCCTCTCTTCTTTCCCAGTACAATCCAATCTGCCTCGATAGAACAGAGCCTACTATCCACAAGCCAGTGGGCTACACCAAGTTTCGGGGCAGGAAACCTATTATCCTAAACCGTCTAAAAGACAAGTCGTTTTGTCATGTCAAAAGGGTATGGATGACTCTTTTTGGAATCTAATCAACATGCGAGCTTTGTTGAAAAGTTTCGTATTATCCTAGATCTATCTTCCGATAGGCGAGAAGACTCGGTTACAGCATCCGACTAACCAACTATAGCTGACCCTGCTTGAAGGACAGGTTTAGATCCGCGTGCCGCTGCTCTTCGAGTTTTGGTTCCGAATGAAGAACTCAAGCTTTCGCTTGACTTTGTGTTCAGTTCAGTGAACCGATCCTGCGACCTGGTTTATGAGCCCCTTATCGTAACGACGAAGCGCGATATGATATACGCCGCGCATTTAACACAATGAATCACAGGCCGTAAGCTTGCCAAGGACCAAAAGAATAGAAGACCTTCTCAAGACAGCTGTCGCATCCCTGCCTTCAACCCAATCCGCCAACACTAAAAGAGCCTATCAATCAAGGGCTGGGGAGTTCCGTCACTATGGATCTCCCGATATCCAAGCACAAAGACCTGCCCGATACGCTGCCACGTGAGGTCTCTCTTCTAACCATCTATATCTATGAAACAAGCACACGCGAATTTCTTTCTGAGAATCAACAATAAAAGGAGCGGACACAAACAAAGCCAAAAGCGGGAGGAGGAAGTGCTCATTAGTGTCTTCGCTTGAGCTTGGACAGAGGGCAGTTCCGCACAAGCGCTAGCACACAAAAGCCTAAGCGCAAAGGCTGGAGCAGAGGCAGAGCTAGAGTACAGATGGCAGGCGAAGCAGGGACGGAACAGTCTAAGTCGAGCAGGTTGACGAACGACACACGTTAATAAGAAAGAGGTGAACAGCCAAGTTACTTCAATAGCAATAGCTAAGGCCTTTTCTAAGCCTGTCCTAAGGTAAGCTCTCCGGGAAGTACCTGTCCTTCTCCATATGAGTCAAATAGGGTCCAGATCAAATAGGCCAGCCCATCAGGTAGTAAGAACGGCCGATATATACTAAATATATATTTCTTTGCCTTACCAGTTTCTCCTATTTTATTGATTTCCTTTCCTTGCCTTACTACCGAGATAACGTGCCTAAGTAGCATAACAATCAATAAAAGGTTAAGAACGGGCTACTAATCCCCGGCCTACCCTTATCTATGCTTATATGACTTTTACCTAATATCATCAATCGTTAACTTTATAGTCCTGAGCCCTCTCCCTATGTGAAGTGCCTAATTTATTAGTCATAGATCCGAGATGCTGCGGCAAAGGAAGCATCTTACCCCGAGCAGGAGCAGCAAGGATTTCTTACTCTGCGTCCGCAGAATTGACTCTTTTTGAGTAAGATTAAGATTCGGAGACGTCAATCCGGCTCCAAGGAAAGAGTCATCTTATCTTGACTACGCCCCTAGAAGCCAGAACTCTTAACGGCGGGAAGCGAAGGAACCGTAGGGCTTAGCTTAGGGCTGGGAGTGAGCCTTGGGCCAACATGTGAATATAGTAGGGCAGAACCCTGGGCGATTGCCGCTGTTAGAGTAACTGCTGCAATTGAATCTGTTGTCGGAAGGGCTACTAGAGAGGAAGACTCCTTTGGCAGAGACAATGGTACCATCCGAGGAAGAATAGAATTGGATTCCCTGGCACTGGGAAGAAGTTTCATTTCCCGGCCGTAGCACGGGCAAATCTATCTTCAACAGACGGGTGCTCCGACAGCTTAGTCTTTCCTAGGAGCGATTCCTACCATTATCCCACGTCCCTTTTCTTTATCGCTCTAGCAACTGCCTAAAATCTTTGGCAGTGAATATTATGAGAATCACAGGGAATTGGGGATGAGATTCTCATATATGTAATATATATATATTGAATTTAGGACCTAAGGCCTTAGCCGTTAGACTTGCTTTCTTTACTGACTTTGGAGAGAATCAAGCATATTTGCAATGAGAAGTCAATCTTCTTACTTGCTCGGGTTCTGACTGCCTTTACTCCCTTCCCACGTAGCTAGAGGCAGGGATAAGAAATCGATGAAATGGCATTGATTCACCAGGCCTAAGGAATGAAATCAAAGACAAAATAGACTGATTACTGGTCGACTGAAGTCAACACTGCACTCGAATTGGAAAGTCAGGAGATCGCTGATGAAGCAGAGGAATGCGCAAGAATCTCAATAGGCAGAGAAGCCGCCTTCTCATTCTCAGTAAGGGCTTTCTCAGACTTAGATGGCCTACCTTGAAAGCAGAAAGAAAGATCAAAATCGAGGTTGATTTCTGACTTATAAATGGCAATCTTAGCTCAAAGGTCGTTAGAAGCCCGATTAAGACACCTTCTCATTTTTAGGTGTAATTGGTCAAAGGCTCTTTTCTACAGGGGTTTCTCAGGAAGAACTTGAAGAGGGGTTTTTTCTAAGTATTTATTAATAAGTGCTTTTAAATCCTCAGGCAGGCAATCCTATGGATCACTTAGTAGATCCTATTGACCTTCTAAAGGATAAAGGAGAAGATGATAAGGCATTTCCGTATCCTGATCTGACTCTGACGTATCTTACCCGGGATCTGGAAGAGAAGATCTAGCTTTGTGCCTCCCTAAGCAATCTTTAGGAAGTTCATACCTGAGGGGAATGAGATAAGAATCTCTTCTATGTAATTTCCTCCTCTCGGTGAAGAGAGGACATATGGGAATTGATTCAATGGCTTTAGACTGACTTGCTGCCATATCAGAAGCTGAACGGGACGAGATTGAATTCGAAAGACGACTATGCAGTAACTTTGTTCCCAAGCTATCAGTCAACTCTCTGTTTGATTGGCCCGGGAACTTTATATCAAGACTTAAGTCTACCTTCTTCCTTAGCAAAGAAGAATTACAAGAACAAATAGTTAGCTTGAAGCTTCCTTACGTTCTTCTGATTTGATGGCAATAACAATCTCAATAGTAGGCATCTCAGCCTTGGCCTGATTTTCTTATTCTTGAGTTACCTTGTCTTCCTTAGCCAGGATAGAAAGAACTGCAAGCCTTTCCTTGACCTCATTTACTTCTTACCGCTTGAAATACTGACTACAAGGAATGAAATCCGGCACATTGATCAGTCAATACCCGCCGGAAAAATTCCTCAAAACGAGCGATTTGGCATATCTCGAATTCATGAACACCTTGACAAAAAAAAAGGCACAATGAATAGCAGTATTCTGTTAGGTTCTTAGTAGCAACGGCACCATTGACTTAAAAGAATAGGTATGAGAAAAACCTAAAATGAATTGTCTTATCAAACCCACGAGGAAAAACAAAGAAATCAAACCTACGCGGAAAAAAGCGGCTTATTTATGTGCTGATCTTGTTTGGAGGAGAACGACCCCATATAATCTAATGCCGAGGGGGAGCCCCTAGTAACCATTATGAGTGGGGTAACGGACTCGAAGTGCCAGGATGCAAACAACTGAGTGTACTGGCTAGATAGAAAGATGCGCTAGTGTTCTCCTTAGTCATGACACGCTCAAGTAAGTGTGAGCGCGACACCAGACCAAGAACTATATCGACACATTCCAAACCATTTTCTCTTCTTTTTGCATCTCGAATGCTTTAAGCGGTATTTCAACAACGACAATCATGGTACCAAAGACGGTGCGCCTTCAGAGGTGGAGCCAATTAGCCGCTTTCATTGTTGCCATGTACCTGGTATCCAGGGATGGGACCTTCCGCCCAATTCTTTTATTGCCGGAGTAGTAATCATTAAATTGATTTATTTAGGAATGGTTCCCCGTTCATCAATCCTCCTGAAAGCTAGGAGATGGCTAGCTGGGAAGGTTTCTTTGGACGAAATGGGCCAATCAGAATAACGTCCTTTGAGAGTTCGAGATGTAGGAGCGAG
>Ga0153961_1000307_pt1 | contig 13670 bp, 6 predicted proteins | sample TSFL045MetaG_FD_104748 | JGI IMG/M metagenome (GOLD analysis project Ga0153961, IMG submission 104748) | Attine ant fungus gardens microbial communities from Florida, USA - TSFL045 MetaG | ecosystem: Host-associated > Fungi > Mycelium > Unclassified | place: USA: Florida, Withalacochee...
CATAGGAGGGCTGGAGAAGGTTCTTGATACCACCTTTGAGAGGAAGGAAGTGACGACCCTGAGATAAAGGACGAGCAAAGGATGTTCTCCATGCATCGAGGCAAGCAGCAGCACTCTTAGATCAAAGAGCATCAAGTGAAGTAGCTAGATGGCGTCTAGCAGCAATCTTGGTACTGGTAGCGTCTTCATGTGCCAAGAAGTGAAGGGACCACTGCGCCTTGCTAAGGCAGTCCCAGAAGTGAATCGAGCGATTAGAGTGATTGGTGAAGAAGCCCCTAAGGGCTTGGACAATGGCAAGGGAGTGGGCCTGGCCTGAGTGAACAGAAGCATCAACTGCTCTCCTAGCTGCAGTAAGAGAGTCAGTGATGATGATAATGTGCTTGACATCAAAGGAAGTAGCCTTAACAACACTAAGTTGAATAGCAAACAACTCTGCATCTAGAGCTGTAGCTCGTCCTGTAGGCACCTTGAATGACGACACCTGTTCTCCAAGTCTCTAGAAATGGGCAACTGAGACAGCCTGTATATTTCTGGAAGGAATCACACTTGCATTAGTGGCGACTACAAGTGTTGATAGATCAGAGAAGGCCTCATGACAAAGTCGGTTAAGGGCATCAAACTGGAGTTTGCGAGTGCATCCATTAGAGCGGTCACAGAGATGGAAAGAGACATGGTCAGGAAAGTTGTCCAACAACCTGCATCCTGGGCATATCTCAGGGTGGAGTGAATCAAAGCATTCTGTAAGGTTGAGAAGTGACGCTTCAGTATCAAGAAGAGGGCTCCTCAACCGAGCACTCTGTGCATCAGTGAGAAGGGCAAGGGACTATGGATGGGGATGAGCACCCTTGGAGTTGCGAGTACTAAGAAGAGAGAGAAGTGCATGCTGAGAAAGAAGCAAAAGATAATGTTTATGATTATAGTTTTTGGGATCTAAATAGAATATTGGTGGGAATAAGAAGAAGTCTTGCTAATTTTCTACTAATATTTCTTCTATAATAATAGTAAGCTCACAGAATACCCAACCCTCTCTTGTAGGCTGAGCAGTCTAATATAGATAAAATAGCTATTTTGGTAGATAAGTAAAGGGTAATCTTTAATCCTGACACAAGACAACTTTACTGATCTTCTGAAATGACTAGGTTGATTCCTTAGAAGATAATAAATTTGATAGTACTAACTGGCTATTCTGGAAATAAATAATTAGAATAGCTGCTATTTCAAAAGGAGTTTATAGATATCTCAACAGGTCTATTAAACAACTCTCATTGCTTTTAGCAATGACTCAACCCCTATCTAAAATACTATAGGACTCTAACTTACTATTTCCTAAGAAATGAATTGTTTGTGATGCCTAAACCTTAGAATTGCTTATATTCAACACCAAGAATCCTGTAGATTGAGGAATCAATATTCATGGCTCATCAATGCAGACCTGAACATCATATGTGAACAATTACAAAAAGACTTTAGATATGGCTTGACTTAATGTAAAACAAAATTTGTGAAATATGACTTACTCTAATAATACTGATTTCAACACCTACATAATTATCATACACAACAAGTGGTCAAGTGCAAAAGCCTTAGAAACAAATATTTCAGATGAAAATTTCAAAATATTATCAGTAACTTACTACTAAGTTTATGAAATCCTACTGTAGCTACTTTTTATGATGTCTCAATATCATCTTTGGAGACCATATCTTGTTTACAAATCTGTAATACAAGGATTAATAGAAGATGTTCTACTGTCATACTAGACAGCTATTTAGATGATATAAGTAATATTTTTTATCATAATAATCATAATAACTAGCTTGAGAGATAAGTCTGATCTCCCAGAGATAACTATTAGAAACCCAGTTGTGGACTTGTGTATACCACTCAAGTAGCAGAGTAGTGGTTATGACCACTACTATAGACCTCATGGGAATTGTCCAGACAGTTTCATAACAGATTTATAACAGAACTCTTCTCTAGAGTACTCTCAAGAGTGGAAAAGATCTTAGGAAATTATTTCCTATAAAAATGATATCATATCTTGGCAACAGTTACTTATTTATAACATCTAGGTTACTATCAGATCAGAACCATTATCTCTGATAGCTAATTATAGCAAGAACTGAAAAGATAAGTTCTCTTGAGAGCTATATCACAAACATAATAGAAAAAGACTAAGGCCCAAAGATATAATGAGATATAAAGAAGTAGTAGAAGTACTAAAGAGGTCAGGCAGAGAGGTTAAATAAAAAGATAGAGGAAAGATTTGATAAAGACAATATGCTCAAAAACAAATCAACTCAAGATTAACTTCTTTCTTTATTATTTATTAAAAGGCTCAAGAGCTACCTATTCATATCTTTATTTCTGCTTTATGTAAAAACCCTATAAAACTTCCCTTAAAGGAATACTTAAGCTCAAGAAAAACTTGAACATTTACTTAGCTAGGAGTTTAACAGCTCACTATGTATTTTCAGAATAGGTTTTCAGTTGTATGGTTAGTTGAAATAGAACCTGCACAAGGTATGGGAGTTCTAAGTAGTACTGCTATATCAACAACAAGCCAGGCTACTAGACTAGACTGAGAAAGGTAGTGTTATAGCATGAGATAGACATGTATCTTTGAGATCTAGATTGGTGAGGGTTCTCTTAAGTAGATACTAAAAACAATTCTACTTTTTAGATTTCTATTAAATATTCTTTGGATATTCATTTTTGTAAGCTCTCTATAATTTGATTTATCTCTCTAGTGCCTACTTGTTAGTACACAACTGTGAAGCAACTCAAAAATTTTGTTTTTCTGACCTTGTGTTCACCCTTGTTTTGGATTTTATCTCTATCATTACTAATATTGGTCAAAGTAACACAGCCCTTCAAGCATCAGTACCAAGACAAAGGATCAGGTTCCAACTTATATGCTCTAACTTCAACTGCAGGCACCAAGGTTATATTATTGAAACATATTATTGGCAAGAAGAAAAAAGTTTTCTTCAGGTTTTGTAAAGAGAGATGGTACTAGGGGTACAGCAGCATATATACAGCAAGGAGACTTCAAAATAAGCTAAAGAAGCTATCTTTGCATTAATAACTACAACCAATGAACTCAAGATACTTATTACTCTGTTCCTAAATACAAGCATATTCTCTAACAAAAACTCAACTTACAACTATTAACTGATTGTTGAGTAAGAGAACGTTAAAGCTGGGGTATGAGTAAGTAATAATAACAAACCAACTGCATATCAAACAGAGTCAGAAAATATAATAAGTACACTTATTCTACTGGATTTAGAAGTAAGTAATTATTGTTTTTCTGATCAAGTGCTTTTCATTTTTTATACATTTATATACTAATCGACAAAAGGACTTACTACAGGAAAAAATTTGATCTTTAGTATTATTGGAAAAGGTAATATGAAATTTAAAATAACTATAAATAGATCAAAGTAAACAATTACACTCAAGAATATACTTTACATTTTAGATTTACAGTTAAATTTGGTTTCAGTATTGTTATTAGAAGCAAAAGAGGTGAATATTAATTTCAATAATGTCAGGAATGTACAGAGCAGGAGCGGAGTTACCCAAAGTTGAGCAGAATTACTCTAAAATAGAAGGGGTTTGACAACAAAGGTGGGGAACAACCTTGGCCTCAGCTCATGTGCTATACCTTAATCTTCTGTTGCATGTGTAGTTGCATATTTCAGAAGAACTAAATTGTTGCCAGAAGTTCAGAAGAGAAGTGGTATAGATTAATAAGAAAGAAGATAAAACATGTAAAAAACGTCACTGTTGTTAATCTACAAACTAAGAAACTAGAATGTAACTAATAGAGTACTTATACTAAGTGTAGAATAAAAGAGTACAAGTAACTAGTCTACATTATGATTTTATAGAAATGAATAACAGAAGTTTAGGAACAGAATTTAGTAATAATATAAAATATAAGAGAAATTATTATTATTAAATTATTATTTTCTGTCATATGACAAATAATAACAGAGTAATAGTAAACTTACTAAATAGAACAAAAATTATAACTATAGTATGTTCAAAAAGACTATATGTAATTAATATACAAAAAAAAGCCTAACTGCTTTTGTAATCTAGTCTAAATATGGACTAGTCAACTTTGACATATGAGATCAAAAATTGGTACATGCAGAAGAAAATATAATTGTTATGACTTGGCAAAAACAGCTAAGTTATTATTTATATTTCTTTTCTTTTGAACTTATTACATATAAAAAGTATGGGAAAGTGTCATGTCACATAGTCATAGTCACATGAATAGATGTTACAATAGTCATATCACATGACTAAGTCACATGAGAAATATGGGAAAATAGTACACAAACCATATTTAAGTTCTCTTTGTCAACTCAGACTTAGAGTGGATTGAAGTTATCTTGGCTCAAGTTTTACAATAATATGAGAGATAAAAACAAGAGACCTAGCAGATAAAATAAATATGCATAGCAACCTATTAATAAAGAATAGGTATAAAAACTATATTTATGAAAAACACATAATATACCCATTTAATAAAACTAAAGCAAGAGAACAAGAAACTCTCAAAAGAATACATATAGACATATAGAAACTAGCCCAAACATAACTAGCAGAGAAAGCAACATACTTTATGTTACTGATAAATAGTTTCTCCTACTATAAAATAGTTGTTTTCCTTAGCTCAAAGTTAACAGATACTATCCTAAAGGTCTTCAAAACTTACCTAGTAGTAGTGAAACAACAAACAGAAAAAAAGCTAAGAAGAATACATATGAATATAGGAAGAGAATAGATAAACGATGTATGGGAAGATTATCAAAAATCACCTTTGAATCTACTACATCTTATGTACATTAACAAAATAGAACTACAAAACAGAGTATGTGAATTATCCTAAAAGAAGTATGATATCATATGATGGAAAATACTCATTTAATAATATAATTTTTTTATATTTTATATTAATTTTTCACTCCTAAACTCCTATTGTCTACTCTTATAGAATCACAATGTAAACTAGTTACTTGTACTCTTTCTATTCCAGACTTAGTATAAATACTCCAGTAATTATATTCTAGTTTCTTAGTTTGTAAATTAACATCTATAAAGTCATCTACATCTTTAACATCTATCTTCACTCCTATTAATCTATATACCACTCCTCTTCTGTACTCCTGACAACAATTCTGTTCTCCTGAAATATGCAACTATACACGTGACAGTAGATTAAGACACAGCACACGAACTGAGGCCAAGGTTGTTCCTCTACTTTTTTTGTCAACTCCTTTCTACTCTAGAGTAATTCTGCTCCCACTCTGTATGTTCTTGACATATGATCTATTATGACTAAGTTAAAACTGCCAACCAAATACTGGACTGACACAGTATATACAGTGGTTTATGTAAGGAATTTGATACACTTTTCAAAATGTCCTAGAATAATACCAGTAGAAATTTGATTTGAGAAGAGACAAGATATTTCATACCCATGGTCTTTCAAAATAATAGCTTATACACACATATCCCTTGACTTAAATGTATCAAAGCTACAATCTAGATCAGTTAAGGTCATTTTTTTTAGGATATTATGATTATGAGAGCTACAAACTGCTTGAATAGTCAACAAATATAGTGTTTAGATCTAGAGATATCATATTTGAAAAAGGAACTACAAATTTTACTATACAGACAAACTCAAAATAGTTTTCTAAAGCAGAAGACATTTTTGACTATATACAGACTCAACAAAGTACCAATATTTATGAAAGAAAAAAAAATGATGGAAAATAGACTATGTCTTAGCAAACAATAACACTACAACTATGGGATATAACTGAATTGCACAAGCCTATATCTGAATCCAAGAACTTAGATGACAATAAAACAAACATATTATAATAACAAACAAGGAATAAACCTGAAATAGATGACCAACTACTCATGGTTAGAAGATTCCAAAGAATACCAAAACCAAATACACGTCTAAAAGAGTCACTCAAGTACCTAAGTAATCTAAAAGCAAATAACATTGATACAATAACCTAGACATTGTAGACCTACCAAGATACTATGAGAAGACCAGATCTATAGTGAAAACTAATAGCAGCTGAATACCAGATACTTTGAGAACAAGATATATTTGAAATTATACTTAGACCAAAAAAAAGGAACATTATAGAATGAAAATGGATATTTGCTATAAAATGGAAAGAGAATAGGATATTGAAATAGAAAAAGACAAAGATAGTTGTCAAAGGTTATATCTAAATTATTGAAAAAGACTATGACAAGATATATACCTTAGTAGCAAGGCTAGAGTCTATTGGACTAGTATATGCTATAATAGCATTGTCATGCTAGACAACCATTTAGGTGATGGAAGTGATAATTTTTATTCTGATAACAATAATAACTAACTTGAAAGACGAGTCTAGTCCCCACAGAAATACTTATTAGAAGCTCAGTCATAGACTTATGTATGTCACTTAAGTAGCAGAGTAGTGGCTATAACTACCATTACAAAGACCTTATAGAAGTTTGCTTAGGCTTCTCATACCAGTGTCACAAAAAAGTGACTAGTCAATAGTATCATGGAGGTATAACAAAATACCTGTTCAAATGAACTACACTATAGCACAACTGTGACAACCAGATTTATAATAGAACATCATTCTAGAATGCTCTTGAGAGTGGAAAAACTTCAGAGACTTACTTTTAACAGAATGACATTGTATATTAGTGGCCAGTGGTCCTATATTAATCACAGTTACCATCAGATTTATTATCGCTAATAGCTAATTATAGTAGAAATAGAAAGCATGAGTTCTCTTAAAGACAGCATTGCAAATACAACAGAAGAAAACTAGAACTTAGAGAAGTGAGAAGGTATAGAAGAGATAGTAGAAAGGTTAGAAAAATCAGGAAGAGAGATAAAAAAGAGAATTAATAAAGATAATGTGCTCAAGAACAAAACAACTCAAGATCATTGCTTCTCTTTACAGCCCATTAAAAGGCTCAAGAGCTATCTATCATATAGAGGGGAATTTCAGGAGTAGGATTAGAGGAGTAAAGAGTAGTTGTCAAGTGCTTGGAAAAGATACTATCTCATCATTCTGGCTTTATTATCTTTGGGAATTTGGAGATTTTTTTGTTATATTACTGCTTTGTAATCCTAATAAAATACTCTAGGGCATAGAAGGGAATTTGAGAAATCACATGCCTATTATCATTCCTTTCTATTGCTCTAGAGCTTAATAGCTATTTGAGTGATTGAGTTTCTATTTCTCTAAGCTTTTATTTTATTTTCTAAAAACCACTAAAAACTTTCCCTCAAAGGGGAATTCAATCTTTAACAGACTCAAACATTTGCTTATGCTAAAAGTTAATAGCTCACTATGCATTTTCAGAGTAAACTTTCAACTATATAGTTAGTTGAAGTAAAGCTTACATAAGGGTATGGGAGTTCTAGGTAGTACTGCTATATTAATGGCAAGCCAGGCTACTAGACTAGGTAAGAGTAACAGTGTTATAGTGCAAGACAAACACATACCTTAGAGATCCTACTACAATAAGAATAACCTTGAGTGAATTCATAAAAATATTACTTCAATTTCTTTCAGTTATTTGAGTTTTTCTTCTCATTTTCCTTCTTTACAAGCTTTTTTTTTATTTGATAATCTTTCCAGTTCCTACTTGTTGGTGCACAATTGTGAAACATTTCAGAGATTCTGTTTCTTTTACTTGTTTTTACCTTTGTTAGTAATCAAACCTTCTAATCCTCCATATTACAAAAGGTCACTTACTTGTTTTGTAATTGGTTGAAATATAGATTCAAAAGTGCTTATAGGCAAAGTTAGACAAGTGACAAGAAATGTTGTTAAGTCTGAGGTCTAATCCTCAGACTATGAGTGTTAGGGAATCACTCAGAGGTGATCACTCTTAAGCTAATAGATAGTTCCAGAAGCTAGTTTAAGATTCAAGTGAAGTAGATCTATAACACATTGCTAGTATATATACTATACCAGATGATCACATGGGCAGTCACATGCACATGGATCAGTAATCACAATTGTCCTAATAATAGAGAGAAGGCATTGTACCACATGACACAGACAGGAAAAGTAAGGAACAATAGGAATGCAATACACAATCTGTCAATGGGCCACTAATAGATTCAGACCCTCAGAACTTACTAAGCATCATCCTAGATGTCCTCTTACAATGAGTCCTTATATACATAATTGTGATAGTCTGTGCACTAGGACAAATTATCACATGCTACTACCTATTGTTATATATATAGTAGTACCTTTATGCTTAATATAGTGATAACTTAACCTTATGAAGGCTGTCCTTTGTTTTAAGAAAAGAACAAATGACTATCTATGGATAATTAATAAAGTCCATATGTAAATATTAAGACCTTTATATCTCCACTGATATTAATTGTCTTGAGATTGTTCTAGGCTCATTCTAAGCAGTATGAAGAATTGTGGCAGTTTCTGAGATATTGGCAATTTAATAAATGGTACCATAGTAGTTACCAGTTAATCTGCCTAATATCTTGGCCAATATTGATTGCCTTAAAACATAACTGACATTGATTAAAAGGTCTTTTCAAGGGGCTTTCCATGGTCATTAAGGCTGTGAAAATCATTGAAGAATTGATGGAGATATGGCTAAATAAAGTTTGTAACATCCCATCAGTGTTACAAAGGCTAAGATTATGGCAAATAGACTTTGTGTTAGCATTTTTAAACAGTAATAGCAACTTTAAAGTATTTATGGAGCAACCAAAGGGTTTTGAAAAAGAAGGAGAGGACAAGGTATGAAAGTTGAAGAAAACATTATATGGAACAATATAAGATGCCTATAACTGGGCAAAAAATCTAGACAAGATCTTTGAGAGTCATAGGTACTATAAGTTATGAGCTGATTCATAAATTTGATCACAAGTTATAGATAAAGAATTTACCTTAACCTTAACATAAACAAATAATATTCTGAGAATGCCATCAACTGCTAAAGGAGAAAATTAGCTAAGGACTTATTACAAATGGTCACTTACTTGATTTGTGATGAATTGAGATATGGATTCAAAAGTGCTTATGAACAGAGTTAAACAAGCGACAAAAGATATTGTTAAGTCTAAGGTCTAATCCTCAAGTTCTTATATACAGAAAAGTAATGGTCTGTGCACTAGGACAAAGCATTACATGCTACTACCTATTGTTCTATATAGTAGTGCCTTTGTGCTAGAAATAATGATAACTTAACCATATGGAGGCTGTCCTTTGTTCTAAGAAAAGAACAAATGACTATTTATGAGTAATTAATAAAGTCCATGTGCAAACATTGAGGCCTTTATATCTCCACAAATATTGATTGCCTCAGCGCTGTTTTTAGACTCATTCTGAGCAGTATAAAAAGGGCTTCTCTGATGCCTAAAAGCGAAGCTTAGATCATGGCAGTTTCTGAGATATTGGTGATTTAATAAATAGTACCATAGTGGTTACTAGTTGATCTGCCTAATATCTCAGCCAATACTGATCACTTTGAGACATAACTGGTATCAATTGAAAGGTCTTTTCAAGAGCTTTCTGTAGCCATTGAGACTGTGAGAACCGTCAAAGAATTGATAGAGATATGACCAAATGAAGTTTGTGATAGGACCAATTTGCCTCAAGCTATAATATCAAGGATCTGAATGATGCTAAATTATTAGGAATATATATAGAGAGGGATGAAGAATTTGGCAACATAACCTTATCACAAAAGACATACTGTAAACAAGTATTGAGGAGATTCAACATAAGTGACTGCACACTGGCCTCGATTCCATTACCATCTAAACTTACTCTTTTCTCAGATAATTCACTAGCAACTAAAGATAAAGAAAGAAAGATAAAAAAATACTATACTATAAAGTCTTAGAATCGTTAATGTGGTTACAAGTAGCAACATGACCCAACTTATTCTTTATAGTCAATGTACTATTATATTTTGTTCATAATTCTAGAAAAAGGCACTGGAGTGTATTAAAGCATATTTTATGCTATATCAAAGGAACTATCAACTATGAAATTATATATAAAACAGAAGGAGACCTAAATCCTATTAGATATATTGACTTAGATTATGCTGAGTACAAGGATACAAAATGATTAACAGCAAGGAACCTCTTCATAGTAGTAGAAGAGCCAGTGTCATGAGAAATAAAGTAGCAGGAAACAGTTACGTTATCAATACTAAAAGCAGAATACATAGGGCTTACAAGGGTAACAACACAAGCAATCTAGTTAACTAAATACTTAGTGAATTAGAATTGTCAACCAAAACAAGAGCTATTGATAAACAAAACATATTGATGTGAAATACTATTTTATTAAAGATAAGACAAAATCAGGAGATATTACATTCAAATATACTCTAAGTGTAAACAACCTAGCAGATATATTAACAAAATTGCTAGCATGTGAAGCAACACACAGAATAATGGCCTTATTGGGACTCAGAAAAGAAAAATAGGATGTACTAAACTAAGAGGAGTATTAGATTATAGATTGGTACACTAGAACATAGATAGGGGACTAAACAATATCTCTCCAGATTACTTTAATAAATCAAGATAGTTCTACTGACCTTTTAAGATAACTAGATTAATGTTAACGTAAAGTTATGAAGACTTAGAGTTTACCTTAGGTGAATGTTCAGGAAGAACTTGATAGAGTTTTTTATTGAATTACTCTATTACTTATACTACTTTACAGAAGCTGTGCTAAAAAGACCCATAATCATATGTCTTTTCCAGAATATTCTATAGTTACCTAATTTTGTCATATAATATATTATATAAGTTTCCTTGCTATTTATAGCTAGATCCCATTATACATTTTGAAGTTGTGAATCAGTTGTTTAAATGCATAGGAAGTTATTTCCTTTTTGGGGCTCTCTTAATATGGTTCCCCCTTCAAGTTTCCTTGTCCTAAGGAATATTTTTACCTACTCCAGTTCTTGTCCTATCTCTTTTCTCTTTCTCTTTTGTATTTTTTTTTTTCCTATTTATATAGTAATTTTGCCGTAAATTCCCTAAGTAATTTCCAGCTAAATTCCTTTTTTTTTTTTCTGCTCTTGTTGCCTTAGTTCTTTGGCCTCTTCCCCATACTCCCTCTCAAACTTTTCTACTAACTCTTTCATGTTCTCCAAGTTTTCTCTATTCTCCTAGGTGTTTTCTTCTGCCATATATCCTTTCCATCTTATCAAGAACTTTTTTTTCTCCTGCACCATCCTTTTATTTAGTATTTTTTCTACTTTGAACTCTTTTTCTTCTTTGATGATGACTAGTTTTGGTGATATTTTCTTCTGCCCTTTTATCTGTGGTTTATAGAGTCGTACTCTACTTACATTGACTACAGGGTATATCCTAACTGACCTAGGTAGCTCTAGTTTGATCACATTACTCGAAACTATCCCCTTGACTTTGTAAGGCCCCACAAATTGCTTGGTCAACTTTTCAGATCTTCTTCCTTTTATTTGCTACTTTAAGTTCTTTGTACTTAGCAGTACTTAGTCCCTTACTCTGTATTCTTCCTCCTCTCCTTGTCTTTTATCTGTAAACTTCTTCATTTTCTCTTGTGCTTTTCTTAGTGCTGCTTTTGCTTTCTCCTGAATTTTCTTTATCCTTTCTACGAACTTTCTTACTACTTCATACTTCTCTTTTCTTCTTTCCTCAAATTCTATCCTTGGCTCTTGACTGTAATTTACTTTGAATGGCGATACTTTTATTACTGAGTGGATTTTGTTGTTGTAGGCGAACTCAGCTGTTCCTAGCTAATCTAGCCATTGCTCTTGTCTGTGGTTGATAAAGACCCTAATATACTGTTCCAACTCCTGGTTTATTCTTTCTATCTGGTTATTTGTTTGAGAATGATAGGCAGTTGAGAGCTTTGTTTGGATTTTCAATAAGTTATTTAGTTCCTTTACCATTCCCACTGCAAAATGCATCCTCCTATCTAATATAATGCTTTCTGAAAGTCCATACAACTTCCATACGTGATCTCAGAACAACTTTGCGAGGTCTTCTACTGATGTCTTTTTAATAGTTGCTATAAAATGTGCTATTTTACTAAATCAATTACATACTACTAAAATGGCATTGTATCCCTGGGCTAGTAGTAGTTTAGTGATGAAGTCTGCTGAAATATAACTCCATGGTTTCTCTGGGATTGCATTAGGTATTAATTTCCCTACTAGTGCTTTGCTTCAATTCTTATATCTTTGACAAGTATCACATCCATCTACATATCTTCCCACTTCTTTTGTTACTCCTGGCCACTAACAGTTCCTAATGACCAACTCTGTCGTCTTTCATCTCCCCCTGTGCCTTCCTACTAGGATATCATGGTATAATCAAATAACTTCCTCTCTTAATTCTTCTTCTGGCATGTATATTTGTTCCTCTTTCATTACTATTCTGTCTTTTATTTTCCATTTCTCATTTTTCAATGTTTTTATTCCTGTTCTTTTTAACTCTTTTACTGCTTTTACTACCCTTTTGTCTCCTTTCTGTGTATCAGGATCCAGTAGTTCAACATAGGATTCCCTTGTGGGCTTGGCCTCAATTTTGATTATGCCTTTCTGTACTCTGCCCAGTAGGAAAACAAATGGTTTATTGGACAGTAAAGATAAATTCTGTAAAGAAGAAGAGAAGGACTAGTATTGTCTGAAAATCCTAGTTGAGAACAAAACTAAGTTATTTAATTAATAGTAAGTCTTTTATAGTTCCTAAGGAATTTCCTGAACAGAGAAGCTATAATAAGCATACATAAGGGAAGCAGTTGGGATGCGCGTTGAGTTTCCTGATGACATAAGCACATATGTGGGAACCCAAGGATAGTCCAGTGTACACATGCCATGATCAACATTACATGCACGTCATCCCACATCTGAGGTGTTATAGGAGCATGACACTGTGCCTTTTTGATTTTCTCTCTCAGATTTCCTTCTTCTACTAATGTTTCTACTTCTCTAATCTATTCTGGCTTTATCAACTTCTGATTTTCATTATCTTTTTCCACCCTTTCCTACCAGTCCAGTCTTCTACTTAATCCATCTGCTTTTTCCATGCTTTTCCCTGGAACATGCTTTAATACAAAATTAAACTGTAATAAGTATAGGGCTCATCTTGCTTGTCTTTGGTTTAGCTTTTGACTTGTCATAAAGTACTGGAGGTTTTTATGATCGGTCTAGATTTTGAATTCTAGTTTTGCTCTCTCCAAGTAGTATTTCTATGCTTTTAGACACCTAATGATCGCCAATATCTTTTTGTCGTGAATTTTATAGTTTCACTCTGTAGCGTTTAGCAACTTGGAGATGAAGGCTACTTGTTAGGGCGCACTTGTTAAGGACATGCGGAGCGGGAGCAGAGTGACCCAGAATGGAGCGGAGTTACCCCGGAATGAAAGGGGTTTGACAACAAAAGTGGGGGAACAACCTTGGCCTCAGCTCGTGCGCTATGCCTCGATCGACTGTTGCGCGTGTGGTTGCGTATTTCAGGAGGACTGAATTGTTGTCAGGAATCTCGGAGAGGAGTGGTATAGATTGATAGGAGTGAGGATAAGACAAGGAGAAGACGTAAATGACTTTAATCTACGAACTAA
>Ga0153961_1000308_pt1 | contig 13590 bp, 8 predicted proteins | sample TSFL045MetaG_FD_104748 | JGI IMG/M metagenome (GOLD analysis project Ga0153961, IMG submission 104748) | Attine ant fungus gardens microbial communities from Florida, USA - TSFL045 MetaG | ecosystem: Host-associated > Fungi > Mycelium > Unclassified | place: USA: Florida, Withalacochee...
TTCTACTGATTGATGGATATTGATTGATTGCTAACAGATGTTATGAAAGAATTGTTCTAATATCCGCTTCACAAAGAAGGAGAACCCATTCCAGATGAAGGGGATATAGGTAGACAATGAAGGGGCATCGCGGGATTACCTTGGAAGACAATAGACTTATTGGTACCTAGATAGCGCCTCCTAACACGGGAAAGAAAAAGCTGCTGGGTTACGGACCAAAAATACTTATTCGAAACAAAGAAAACCAGATTCCGTACACTCGAACGCGACCGATTAACAACACTCCATTATAGTCTCAATTTTTTTTACATCACAACCATATTGCCGATAGCGCTCTTTTCGTTTTTCGTCCCATCATCCGGTAACCGCCGAATGATCCACAAGAAAGGTGGCAGGAATCAAACCTAGCTTGTGTAGCCTATGGTAAGCAAGCCTCCATAGCTTTCTGCGCCCCAACGGCGCCTTTCCTTTCGATCATTCCATTTTGACTCGGTAAACTCTTAGATTCTATTCTAAGACATTCTTTCTTCCATTACCTATTTTCTATGTCCGGTAAGGCGCATTCAGTTGAGGTTTTATTCCTCCCGGGTCAACTCCTTGCTTTCATCGAGAATGTCATTGCCTCACGATTGCTGTCCAATGCTGTATTTCGACTACATTTCGCTACGCAACCCTCGCGCTTACTCTATAAATAGAGAAAGCAAAGGGGATTCATTGCTCTTTCTCCTTTTTTTCCCGGCACACAAACAAGATTTTATTTTGTCACTGGTGAATTTTGTCAATTCCATTCCTTACCGGCTTCGTTGATGGACTGAAGCAGGGGTACAACCAAATCCAATTAAGCTTGGTGAAAAATGCAATGCGCTCGAATGAGAAAGTGAAAGGGCGGATCAATTTCAATCGATCAAGCCAGGTGTGACCGGGCATCTTCTTGTGAAGAGTGATGTTTACAGCTATGGCCTAGTCCTTCTATTGCTCTAACGCCCTTCCTCCATTGATGGATGATGGAGGTTCACTATCAAATGGGACTTGATTCAGTGACTTCCTTTTCTAATTCTAACAAGCTTCCTTCGTCACCCTATGGTCGAGTCATTTTCCCTTATTCTAGTGAACAAGCATAGAACCTTGACTTTGAATTACAATCAATAGAAAGAGAGATGCGATCGGCTATATCTTTTGCGTAAAGTCAGGCTTCCTTCTAGAATTTGGTATACCCAAGCCCAGTCTCTCTTGCGCATCCGGTCTTAGCCCCGCACCCAATCCCTACGGTTGATAGGCGCACCGATTCCATTCATGATTAGAATTAGTAGGGATAGATCCGCCCATGCCGGTAGTTTAGTTCACTCGCTTGCACTGGTTGGGCTTACTTGATCGAAGGGATAGAACACTTGACTTTAATACCAATCAAAGTACCCGATCCTTTAGCGAGAATCAATAAAAAGAGATGGGCGAGCGCAGACTCCTTTCTGAGGATCGAAAGGACTTATTCTAGCATGCCCATTCAAGTCCCAGCAAATGCCCGCTTTTGGACTTATGCCTTGCCTGTGCTCTATCATTCATTCCCAAAAGCCCATCCAAAGGAGCAATGCGTAGTCACGGATCAACCTCCGACTTGAAAGACTTGGATGGCGTGCCCGCCTCTTTGTCGCACTACTCGATGGTCTCTATCTATTGACATAGATAGGTGTAGTGTCCCGAGGGCGTGACATCTGCTCGAAGTGGTCTTTTTGCGAGAAGTTCTTTGTCCGGGTTTACCGAAAGGTGTAAAAGCGCAGCCTAGCCTAAGAACTACTTTTAGTGCCCCAAAACAACAATCAGCCCGCTTTAGGAGAGAAACTACAATACAACCAACCGTGCCTAACTCTATCGGTCAAAGAAGCTAAGCGCGAACAGAAGCATCCATGGGCGAGAACTAGAACTGATAGGACGAATACGTGACCAGAGAATGAGATGGTAGGCGTGACTACCGTGCTCTTATGATGAAAAGTACCTCTTATCCGCCCTAAATGCGAGAATTGCAATGCAAGCGGCGAAACTACTCAAGGAGGCAGCAAAAGCTCCTCGAATCTTGTGTTCGGTTGCTAACCACCTGCGCAAGGGCCTTGTTATTTATTTTATAGGGGAGATTAGGGAGATGAGGCAAGGAAGGACCAGCCAAGAATTCGATGTTCGATGATAGAATCTTTGGAATCATTAGCCAAAAGCCGACCTTTTCTTTTGCACTTTAACATTTCAGATACGTTGCTCGACTTGCGCTTTGGCACGCTCGACCGCTCTCCCACCCCAAAACGCGCATCTTGCGGGGAATAACCTCCATCCGTAGAAGCTGCATCCGAAATGGGTAGATCCGATCCAGATTATTCCTCCAAGCTTGACTCTGAGGAAGGGGAAACCCAAGCAACGACCAGCTCATTCACCATAATTTGTTTGGACCACGACCACTTGGAACACGGGCGCTAATGGGCATACCAGAAAGTAGGCTTAGAAGCTGGTTTCATACGACCAGGGGATGAGTGGAAACCAGCTTGAGCTGCAGCCTAAAAGTGAAAAAAAAACGAGCACAGGGAAGCGGCGGAGAATAACTTCTCTCTGGTGGTCTCCTTATATTATATAAAGAAATAGATCTGCACTCTTTGGTATTTGAAGAATCCAATCCAGCACTTTTGGGTATACGGCCTGACAGGCCTTACCTTTCTGCCGGAGCATCATGGGTATTGATTTCTTCGCTTGTTCGTCGATAAAGTAATTAATGAAAGAAAGTAGCAAGACGTCCAATAAGCACTTCTTCTTTGCCTCGGGGTGTAGAGCCCATAACAACATAAGTTGAGGAGCGAAAGAGACTCTTCTTCAAGAAAGCCATTACATAGGCTTAGATGAGGATCGAGACGGAGAGCTGATGAAGTTCCTCCTGGATGAGCAATCAATGAATGAATTCCATGGTACTCTCTGGATGGGCTCCTTCTCAACCAGGAGATTTATCATTCTAATTGGACCGGGAATATCATCTAAGAATCAAAGTCAAGTGAAAACGGGTCTATAAGATAAGGAGCGCACCACTCTTAGGAGTGAGCTTTACCTCTTTTCAGGTTTGGATTGGGATTGATTGGAGCTCTGTTCTCTATATTTGCTAAAAAGAAAGAAAGGGCTAAGACCAATAGAAGGACGTCTCTATCTACTAGGTGCACTTAAATTCTTATGGTTCTACGTCCTTTCCTCCACGTGGACTGGTAAACCCACGGGAGCTATAGAAAGTCTGAACCTCTATACTTGCCACCTTACAATATATACTGACAGTAGGGCACCATGAAACCATTAGAGCTTTGCTCCGATAGTCCATAGTAACCCTCAAACACCATCCCTTTACAAAAGAGACAGATCTTTCAGGGTGAATAGATAGAGAGCCATCTTCGCCTTCAAAATAGAGGGGTAGATAGGCTTTCCCCTAACCAACCCAGTACTCTGAAGGTGGCTCCCCCGACCTGACAAGGCTTACCTATGATTACCTTAAACCTACTCGATCTAAATGACGTTGTAGGGTTAAGGAGAGCCCGAACCCGGTGACCTGTAATAACTGAAAAGAAGGGAAAAGCCCTTAATTTCCAGTCAAACACAAGTCAACAGTGGGCTTACAGTTCCATCAGGCATAAAGAGAATATTAGAAACAAGTTACAAAACTGAGTTTCAATACCTCCCAGCAAATTCCAAAATTCAATTCCATGAAATATCTAGTTTCAGTAATGAAGTTTGAAATTTAGCTCAGCCAAAATGGAAATGTACTCATGGGCAACCTCCTCTCAGGTGATTATTCACCGAAGAGGGTATAATCTCGGAAAGAGGCAGTACGATCTGGTCATGTTCTCCAAACTGCCAACCATAAATAAATGGTATGACAGAGCGGGTAGTGACCAAGGCACATGGTAACCGAGAGGCTAATCCGTGACAATAGGCTACCTAAATCACCTCTGAATAAAGTGTGTTTACCAGAGGAGGTTTAGGACCAAGGAGTTGTTAACCCTAATAATGTTATTATATAACTACAAATAGAAATTGGAAGAAAGTAGAATAACATTCTAGGACCAACGGTCAACTGTAGGTTTAAGGTCCAAGAGGTAAGTAATTACCCACTGAACATTAAACATACAGTGGACACTCCTGACTGAAGACCATTCACCACAAGGATGAAGGGTTTTCACAGCCTAGTCATGGACAGAACCGAGAAACCTTTGCTATATGCTTCCGCATACGACAGAGATTTCCCGCCTACCACTGCCCTCAATCACTTGACTCCACCGGCCTGCCACCATTGGTCTATTGGCAAAGGAAACCCGGGAATTAAGGATTTTGTTCTGTCTTCCGGACATTTATTATGCTGTCACTACTGCTTGTCAATTTGAATTGCATCAAAGCTCTCGTTCGAACTTCATCTACGAGAATGAAGAACAAGAACTCGAGACTTGAAATGAATCCAAGTGGAGGTTCTTTCTCAGGGCGTAAGGAATAGCACGCAAAAGACAGTTAAGAAATCCTGTCTTTCCTGGCTGTCAAGAGGCTAAAGCCCTTGCGAGAACCTTTCATCCGACTCTCTTTTGCTCTTTATGGTTTCAGGCATCACTTTGCTTAACCCGGTTAGCCCTTTCAGCTATCTTTCTTTACCCGCTATTGCATCAGTGAGTAGCTTATGGGGAGTACTTACTCGCTCGAGCTAAGCTTTAGGTACGTAAGTAACTCGACTTACAAGGAGAGGTATGGTGTGCGAACGATGTTGAGTTCTTGCTTAAAACAAAGCTAGTTACGCTAGGGCCGTGTAGTCGCGTCAGCGAAGCGAGAGGATAGTTTAGTCACTCATCTAGATAGATGAGGATCGAAGACGATCTACAAGCCGATAATAGAATGACTTACTTCTTTATTGGGCTCTACAGCTCTGTCTAATGCATCTTATGTACTGAATTAGGGTCTTTCCATATGAATAGTTAAACTAAGCTTTCTCAGTAATAATATAAGGGGATCTGGCATAGATACTTCACGAGCGAGCTCTTCTCTTCTTCGATAGTTGGAAGTCTTGGAGAACTGCTTGTGAATGGAGGGTTTAATAGTCAGTTGACAAGGCTACTTTCGAGTGAGTAGGTTTATTAGTGACTCTCAGTCAATCATTACTAAGGCGCAGGGATTGCTCTTGGATTGATTGCACTTTCTAGCTAAGCCCAGATTGATTCTGATTTCATTGATAGAACCCTGCTAGTTCAATCCTCACTTTTCATTCCTAGGGTTATTGAATACTTTACTAGCTTGCTATTGCTAGTTCAATCGTCAGCTCTTGCTTAGTCATTGGACTATATCCATTTGAGGGAAACTTTCTAAACACTACTGCATTTCGGAATTCATCCTTTCCTTCGCCCGATTCTCTCCCTCGTCCTAACGGTTCCTCATCTCTCATGTGGATTGGATTTGGCGACTGCTCTATCTATAGTTAGGGATGAGCTGACGACCATGCTACACCCGTGGGTCTGCTTTGAAAATGGCCTACTGAGCGCCTGCCTTACCTTAACCCCGCTTTCCTTAGTTACCTTCTTGCTCTTCAGCCTTTGTCTTCCATACCCATGAAAGACTGCACTCCACTATTGAGGAATATGAAGAGAATGATAAGGTTACTGAAGAAGGAGTTACCTTAGCCAACTGAATTGGATTTCTCCTCCCTTGGAAAGAAGATAAATCTATAACTGGCTTACTTGCGGACTTAGCAATGGCCATTAGGAGCACTTCTACAAATATTGATATTGGGAATGCCACTACGGAGACTGGAATGGAAAGATATTCCCTATTGTTTGTGGAAGAAAGTAAGGCACTAAGACCCGCTAGAAGGACTCTAAATGAGCGAGAAGAAAGGCGCCCCACCGGCTCACTTATATTATATTAGTTAGCCGACTCCTTTTAATTAATTTAAGACTTTCGATTCTTACCCCTCATTCTTGTAACCGTCACCTGTAATCCGCGCGGGAGTTCCTTGTTGACCAGGTAAAGGCGTGACTCTAATGCCTAGCCAACCGAACTCATAGCGCATGGGGAGCCCTAAACTTCTATTCCAGGAGATTACCAGTAATAGAGCATAACAGTATACGCACCAAGTTACAAATAAATAAAAAGCAAACCAATTATGCAAATAAATGCATATAACAGGAGCGGTTTGATCCCTTATTTTATCATACAGACTGATCACTCGCGGCACACATTCTAGAAGACTAAGCCAAAGTGTCGGGGAAGGTGGGCGTGAAAGGCCTTATCGATGATTATTTTCAGCTAGTCGCAAAAGTTCAGCTTCGCTCTTCATGCAGATTCGTGGGCATGAAAAGATTCGTTTCCGCGGTTGGCATGGATGGAGCTTTTAAGCCACTCGAGATAGGCACTGTGAAAGAAAAGAGTTCGATATCCGATCCGTGTAAGAGCGTCTCAGAAGTCCCTACCCTGATGTATTCCCAATTCTTCCTGAAAGCCGGGCATTCTCAAGCACCGGATTCAATAGCAATTACAGGAGATTCTTCCGCCTATTCAATACAATAGCAATGGTCAGGAAGGTGCAAACAGGCTTTACGCCTCTAAGGACAGAAGGAATCGAAGAAAAGTCACTACCGGCGAATCGGATTGCCCAACTTGCGCCTAAAAAGGCTTCAGTTGAGCCTAAGACACGGGGTGTCCAACCGCAAACAACCAAATGGACTCTCCTTTGGTTGGACATACTACCCATAGTAGTCCCGCTCGCCGTGAGCGAGTAATCTTTGCGTACATGCTTACTTCATCTTGACTTCTTACACCTGCTGCTGGGCAATTAATTCCTTGCTTCCGGTACAAGAACTCAAGCAAAACAAAAAGCACCGTAGCGTAAGGGAGGACAGAATCGACAGCAGCCAAGGCGCTTAGAACAATGGGAGCAAGACTTCCAAGTCTGCCCGCCATAGACGAAGACTGAGCCCATATATTCTATTAAACAAGTTTTTTAGAGGATCATAACTCTGATCACAGATAAACGAGATTCGATCATGTAGCAACCGGGCTACATACCTAAAAAAGCGTGTAGTCCGTTACTACACTCCCGCCTAGCCGTAACCAGCATGAAATATGGGATCTTCTCCCACAATAAACGTCTGGAAGAGAGAAAGCCTCCATCTTACCAGGGAGCCGGCCGTGCTTTTGCCCGAGTGGTTACTTCTTTCGCGAGTGAAAAGCTCGTTTCTTCCTTGCTTTCAAGGTTTCGGCATTCGAGGAAATGGGTCAAACAGGGAAGGAATTTACGCAAAAGCGGTGTAGCGTTGAACCGCTGCTTGCTTGCATAATGAGTGAGCCGGGAAAGGGTAGAAGAGAGATGGCTACCTTTGGGGCCCTACCCAACCTAGATAGACCAACACCCCCGAACTGTGAATTTTGAATAGTAATAGCTCTCCCGGGTTCTACTGAAATATGAATTCAGCCTGGGAAGGCTTGCATCAGGCTCCGCAGCCAACCGCCCCGATTCCATCTTCCACCCCGATATATGGCAAACATACCCGGGGGGCAAACTATCTGTGTAGGGACATCCCTGGGCCGGAAGCGCTTTTCTAGCTGGGTGCCCTTAACACCGGGGTAGAGCTTCTTCTCTCTCGAGTAATACGAATCGGCATGCGAAGGTTAACTGATCCTATCCCTACAAGATGTAGCAACAACGGGGAAGGGCTTTGCTCAGCAAGAGATTGGTTTTGATTTGATGGCTGAGACAGTTGGTACTTATGAATAAGTCGTGGCGGTCTCGAATCCTGCAGCAATTCATGAAGGGTCTGGGGAGAGAAGAGTGTCCTCCTCATCATAGGGTTGCTATGATGGACTCTCAACTCCTGACTCCTCATTTTGATTCCTTGACTTGATTTGTCCGATGAGAAATGCGAAACGAAAGAAGGATCCTCCTGCTGGGAATTAGATCAAAATCCTTCTTCCCTCTTCACAGAGATGAATTGATCGATTCATCGGATCCTAGCCTAGGTCGGGACTGACGGGGCTCGAACCCGCAGCTTCCGCCTTGACAGGGCGGTGCTCTGACCGATTGAACTACAATCCCAGGGACATCATAAATAGTACCAGCTACTCCTACTTTTTCCACTTCGCATATGGGCTTTCTATTCTCTACGGCGTCAACCATAAGTTTGATTACATCGCGTTCAGGGAAGTGAACTAGGTTTTGCTATTCCTTCTCGAGCTTCTATTTCATCCCTTAAAGGAGATTCGGGAAAAGATGGAATAGGAAGACGTGTTTCCAGAACAAACAAGATACGGGTTGAGAAGGGGAAGTTAGCAAAGTTAGACAAGATTGGAATGGGCATAGGAACATGTATTGATGTACCAGATCGGCTAATGCTCCCAGGTTGATGCGATGTATTCCACCAGTTGACTGAAGACTTGATTATTGGTATATCGATCGGTCCAGCACGGATTGAAATAGGAGCCGGTTCGACAGGAAGCTTTTGAAAACGCAATGCACCCAGGTAAATAAGAAACGAGATGAATACAGAGGTTAAACGAGCATCCCACACCCAAAAGGTGCCCCACATAGGTCTTCCCCGAAACCCCCCAGTAACTAAGGTAAACAACGTAAAAAAAGCACCCATTTCTGTACCGGTTCCGGAAGAGCGAAGAAAAAGGGGATGTTTTGTTAATAGGAACAAGAAAGTGTTTATAGCCGTAGCGATATAAACAAGAATACTCATCCGAGCCGCAGGAACATGTACATACAGAATACGAGAATTTCCACCTTGTTGAAGATCTAATGGTGCTACCCGAAGACTTAAATGAATAGCCATCGCTGTTAAGAACAACCGAGATCCAATGATAATTTGCGCGTAGCTTCTGGTCTTTGACATCAAAAAAGAAGGTTGTAATAACGAAAGGGACATGTGAGAATTTGGTCCTAGCTAGTGGAACAAGAAAGACATTTTTCTATATTCAATACGCGGATTTCTCCCAACGAAGAATTCCCCTTGCTTAGTTTTCGCTCCGCTCGTGCGTGGCACTCCTTGCTCGCGGAGCGGCATACCGGAAAAAAAAATAGGAATACTACTTGTTGTTGTACAAATCTATGAAACTATTCACGCTGAGTAATAGCATGCAAAAAGAAAATATGGGGGTACCTATTATTCGTCGGCGGTCCGGCGCACCCCTACTCACTTAAAGGATGCTGCTTAATTACGAAGGAAATTCTTTCTTAGGGTAACCCGTCGGTGCGGTCTAAAAGAAGATGAGAGCTCCGGACGGCTTGGATAATTCGGCGATAGGGAACGCTTTGCCGTGTACCCGAATTGAGAATTTGTTTAATATGAACGGCATAAGCATCTTCACTAAGCGCCTTTCCAGTCGGATAGAACATCAAGCCGCGGATCTGATGTCTTTTTTCAAAGACCGACTGAGGGGAAAAGTTGTCTTCTAGAAGTGCGGCTTCCACATTCGTTTCAATTACAAGTTGTGTGCTAACGAATCGGTTGAGGATGTCATCGTTAAAATCTATCCCCCACCAATGCGCCCGCAATCGAGCAGCGAGCTCCGTGTGGCGAGTGTTGTCATCCATTAAAGGGTGGTAAACGTCGGGGGCAGGGGCTGGAGGCTCCGGGTCGATCGGATTTGGAAGGGGGCGGACTCCGGCTCAGCAGGGAGATTTAGATCGAAAGGCGGGCGCGAGCTCGGCCCACCTCCATCGCCTCCGACGTAAAGAGTCAGGTCCCCTATGGCGGATAGGACCCACTCGATAACATCATAGTATATAAAAAATGATATTGCTCCCGTCCAGCCCCACAACCTATAACCCAAATAGAAAACTAAGAGTATGATTGTAGCCCGACGCGCTGCTTCATCTGCAGAGCTTCCTCTTGTTCACAGCAAAGAGAGCGGATTCGTTCACGTCGGACTCTCCCCAAAACTAACTACCTTTCGAGCTGGGAAATCCAAATCTCCAGTCGCATTATCTCTAGATAGAATGCTAATGATTCTGTCCTACTATACTTTATTTATATTTATTGATATTGATCCCCTCGGGGGACTGAGCTACCTTGTGAGCTAACCCCCAACTCTTACTGCCACGGAAACCATACCATCCAAACCATCCTACCCGAAAGCCTACCATCCCGGGCATACCATCCAAAGAGGTAGGGAAGGCAACCACGGGTAAGATGCTTATGAGTAGGTGCGGGTTAGTAGCAAGAAGGTGGTTAACAGCCTCGATCATAATTCGAAATAACATAAGTGAAGATCTGGTTGACTTTTTTTCTATATCGCTTATCTTGAATAATGGAAAGGGCTGCCCTTAAAGTAAATTATCTTATCCGTTCGTACCCCATTCCTATGGTCTACTTCACTGCTCCGAAGGCTTATGAAGAGGGTCTTTTACTTTCTAAGGATAAGCCTTCTGTGGCTTGTTATTAGTCCGTTCTTTGCCTTACTTTATAGTTCGCCCATCTATTATTTACGCTATTTCTTTTTTTGGGGTGTATAGCTCAGTTGGTAGAGCATTGGGCTTTTAACCTAATGGTCGCAGGTTCAAGTCCTGCTATACCCAAACAAACCAGTATATTGTATTGATCCCTAAGCCTAAGCTCCACGGAATCCGAGACATCTATTCTGTTCACCCGATATCATTCCTTTCTACCTTCGCTTCGGCGTCAAAGCCTCGGAACTCTCAATCTCAGAAATGGAATATGGGTCCTAATCGTCTTGGCATAAATGGTATACTCTTAATAAAACTATTTCTCTAGAAAGAAAGATAGAATGTGCAATGTCTAGTTCTTCTTCTTTGGCACCACGGTCATAAGCTTCACTTCATGCTTTCTCATTAGCTATATCATTAGAATATAATCGCATCATTGCATCTTGCATCTTGCATTGCTATTTATCCGTTGAGATTGAGTCTTCCAAGTAAAGGGAATGCTTAATGCACTTCCTTTGCTCGTTCTATTCACACGGGTTGCTCGCTTGGCTTGAATCCCTTGGTTCTTCTATCCGCTTCCTTCTTTGGATCGGATGGCAACTCAGACCAACCATTGTCAATCGAAGGAGCATAAGCCACTCACTCGAAAAAACGGACTCTCCTTTGCTCTATTGACTAGAAAGGCTCGCTTCTCTCATCTCTACTTTTTCGTTGACTTCTTTCATCTCCTATATAAAGATACATATTAGAATAGAAAGCATACATTTGGAATAAGTTGGCTACGATTAGTCACTTCGGAAGCCGTTAACCAAAGCACCGGCTTTTTACTTCCGGAAGGAAAATCCACTATGGTCTAAGAGTGAAAGCTTCATTGGTACCACAATCAAGCCTAAGGTAGCCTTCAAACATGACTTTTGAAGCTTGCTTTGACAGGCTACGGTCATAGGCTCAGCTCCATTGTACTTCCTTTCTTTCTAGTAAGAGTAATGGCCTTTCCAGAAAATGGTCCGAGGAAAGGTAGCAGGTCTCTTTGTAAGCCCCTTGTCTCTTTCTGTTGTAAGTGATTGGAGCTATAGGTGAGTGCCGGTACGCCTGTCGTTCTTTGTCCAAAGATTGTTGCTGTAATGCTATGCCGTTTTCTTGCTGATGATGATCGGGTGCTGTAGCCTATTCGACGACGTCTACGCAGTAGGATCAGAGTAAGCGAGCTCACTTGACTATAATAGAAAGTTGAGGCACAAGACTCAGACCCCAATAGTAATAGCATCGAAAGAACTAGTGCTGGCAGGAGTGAGCCAAGGGCACCATTTCCTACTATGCCAGACGTTGTGGCCGGTCTGCCCTCTCTGATCTCGAACTCTTTCTCAGAAAGAACGAAGAATCTTTGTCTTTTATGTCAGCTAATAGAAGTAGGTGTCTGCGAACAATAGGCCTCTTGCTAAAGTAAAGCAAAACAAAGATCTCTCTTTTAGGACGACTAGTAGCTAGCCTACCCCAAGAGTTCTGTTGAAGTTAGGGTGCTGTGCTCTTTAAATTTGGAAGAGAAAGTGCTTTTCTCTCTCCTCTCATACATACATTCTTCGATCCGGTTCACCACCCGCGGTGGGGCCACAAGCTGGTCAACGCCTGGCAGAGTATCAAGAGATATCCCCAGTAGTGCTCTACAGTAGTGCCTTGCGGGGTCGGAGATCATCAAAAAAGAAAGACTCCAATTTCTGGTGTTTAATGAATTGTAGATAGGAAACCTAAATGCCACAGCTGACTCATAAGAAAGTCATGGGATAACCTGACCTCGTCAACGAGACAGGAAAAGGTAACAGAGTCTTCGGATATTCGGAACCTGCATACGCTTGCTGCAGTGACACCGCGCACTGCTTAAGATAAAGTGCAGTAAACAAAGTTCCAGATTTCCTATGTTGTCTAATCGCCTCTTTGCCGCTAAGTCCCTCTTTGGTACTGTTTTTTGCTAATTTCCAGATATCCACCAGATGAGACTGTTTCCCAAGAGCCCACAGAGAAGCGCCTGGCCAGACAAAATAGCTTAGTCGCAGGAAGATTCCCCAACTGAGGTACAATAGGTTTCAGGATCATCCGATCTATGAGAATCTCTGGGAAAGCTCTCGTCGACTCCACCGATCAATAGAAGGAAGGACCACCTCTGAGAGGAGCCTCTTATAGTTCTTGCATGACGATCCCTTTCGAATCAGTAGAGCCTTTCCTTCAGATATGGCTTACAGGTCGACTTTAGATCCCGGAGGAGAAGATTCTATAGTCTCCCGGACTAGGGCAGAGGAAGAGATTAGGAGGCTGGGAAACGAAATACAGGGTATTTGAATAGAATCATTGGGATAAAGCAGTGAAGGCTATTGGCATTGAATCCCAGGGTATTTGAATTGATAAAGAGGGAATTGTTAGTTCAGACTTCAGTCTGCCTTCTCTTTCTGAGGCTTTAGGAGCCTACTGATCTGTTAGCAAATACTAGAGCAGATTCGATTCTACGCTCGGAACCTTGGTCCAGCAATCTACTAAAGCGCTTGGATCGGGACCGGATGATCATCCCCAAGCTTGGAAAGCTGTGCTTCGGTGCGGCTTTGTATACAGGGAGGAAGCCTTGAACTGTGCAAACGCGGAACAACCTCCAAACCGGATAAGATTTCAAGAGCTTACTACTCCATCCTAGGGTATGTATAGTATACTTTTTTGGTTATAAAGATTCGTGTTAGTCAAAGCTACTTGAAAGCTTGAGACTCGAAAGAAAGCATGACCTTCGTAAAGGTCCAGTCTAACTCGTATTCGTGATTTACTAACTTCGTCGCCCTAGCTAAGGAGACACGACCTCGGACTTGAACAAAGGGGAATCAGACTCTCTTCAAGCCTTCGTTGTAACTCTTAAAGAGGAAACTCCACGTGAACTGACTGAGTAAAGAGAAGTCCGTGTCTTCTATTCTATAATTTAGCGCACAAGATCAAGAAGGGGAGCTAGCCATGCCCGAAGTCCTCGTCGAAGCACTGAAAATTGCGTAAGAGAAAGAAAATAGGAAAGAATTCAAGATTCCCTACTAAGACCGATCGTAATCGTAATAAAGATGGACCATTTCGAACTCCAAGTGTTAAGAAGCATAAGATTTCCCTCTTCCACTAATTAATGGGTATGAGAA
>Ga0153961_1000309_pt1:2500-13573 | contig 13573 bp, 8 predicted proteins | sample TSFL045MetaG_FD_104748 | JGI IMG/M metagenome (GOLD analysis project Ga0153961, IMG submission 104748) | Attine ant fungus gardens microbial communities from Florida, USA - TSFL045 MetaG | ecosystem: Host-associated > Fungi > Mycelium > Unclassified | place: USA: Florida, Withalacochee...
CCTATTCAAGTGAACCTGCCTTTGTTTTTGTACATAGAAGAAATAAATGCCACATCTGCTCCCAATTCTATTGAAGGCCAGGCAGGCTTGTTGTCTTGTTAACGGAAAGCAACCTATCTTAAAGCCTTCGTGTCCCTCACCCTCGGGTCGAGCCGCGTTAAGCTCTTCTTATCAGATTCTGTTAACGCCGTCAACGCGAACTGCTGATGCGGCTGCTGACGGTTCTCTCATTTCCTTTCTTCTAGCGGGATGGCACTGTCTCGCGAAGCCGGTCACCGTACGCCTACGATCCTATCTGACTATTGAGGAGAGCTCTTTGATCTTCTTTCTTTTGTTCAATTGTGCATGCTTTGCTTAACACATGCAATCGAAAGAATGTTCGATCATCAAACTAAGCAGTTTCAAGAAAGAACCGCTGGTCCCATAGCAAGAAGCGCTCGATCGAGGTAGTAATTGCTGGTACGTTTGCCCATCATTTGCCTACTTCTCTTAGAGATGTGGCCTTCAAAGCAAAGAGATAGCAGCGGAGTCTATCTTAGTGAGATATGTCCTGAAAACATCTGCTTTAGATCAGATCACCTTGTAACATTAAGAGAGCTCTATCTTAGCCTTTCGTGCCCCATTAGTCCTATGGCTCACTTCACTCGTCCAATAGCGAGTTAAGACTTTCTCATAATGCAGCTTTGCAAGAAAGGTTTTCGTTCCCTCCGCGCACAAGCCGTACTCAGCTACAGACAGGGTTCACCCTCGGGGGTTCTGATAACCAATGCTTCCTACGCTCCAGCCCCAAACCCCTGAGTCAGGAGCTACCTTTTGGTGAATATCATAAGTCATCACTGAACCCCACGGAGACTTGCTTCTTTTAAACGTCTCCCAGTTTACAAGGTGCAATCGCTTGCTTACTCTGGTCTGTGGATCTCCATTTCCTATGAGCTCTATCAAGATCATCAATCCAATTCGCAACACATTGCATATAGGGAATGGCGGAGGTGGTGGCGTGAATGAGGGTGTGGCGACCAGCCCGAGAGCAGGTTTGCTTTCCACCCCGAAAGCCGGCTATTGACCTTTTCAAAAATGAATTTGAAGGTCTCCTTGTTAACCCTCCCCTGTACGATGGGAAAACCTAGATCTTTTCCTAAGTTTCATGGATGTTGAGGGTGGTGTTCCCTGCCATCCATTGATAGAAAGCTTAATTCATTGAGTGGAAGAAGATGGCTTAATGGAAGTTGTAGTGTCTGTTCCGAGATACAAGTTTGCAGGTTTTTAAATGATTTCCTTATTTCTTCTTTCCCAGCGGTTTGAAGACTTCCTCCAAAGCAAGTGGACACCCGCCCTTAGCTTCCTCTCAACCTTTATAAATAGCTCAATCCGCAAGCCGGAACTGGGGCATGTCAAAGACGTTTTTCCGCTAGATTACAGTTAACCCATGAGGACTATCTTGCTTCCCCAAACGGGAATGGGCAGCGAGTGAGTACAAGAAGTACAGGGGCCACACGAGCCCTCCTGGTGACGATTTCTGATCACCGGATTCAAGAGTGGGGTGTGGGTTGGCTAGAGGAATAACATTCTTTCGGAAACGAAGGTGAAAGCATGAAAGCGTCAGGAGAAAGAGAACATTACGAACCAAATCCGCACCTTGAGAACGTCAGGCTTGTGAACCAGAGATAGAACTTGGCTTTGCTTCCAGAACTGCGCTTCTAGCTTTGAAGCTTTGAAAGAGAAACCATGGAATTTCCACTTTGATTCCAGCCCTGGTACGGTACGAAGTCCTTCCTCCTGTTCGACGATTCACTCTTCCGCTTGCCTCGTGCGAGAAAAGAGGGAAAGTGCTAACATGCTAACACCAAGAAATCCCTGAGGGAAATCAGTCTTTTTCGCCACACCGGGGTGAAGGGAGTCGAACCCAATTCTTCCACGACCCCACACAAATCACGTTCACGAAACTAAAACTACTTGCTATATTTATTTTCCAGGATTGGATTTCATATTCGAATGAACGTAAGAAAGTGGGTTTTTTAACTACGGGCCCAGAAAACGAAACATTTGGATAGGAATAATGCAGCTGCCACCTCTTTCTGGTGTGCCGAGCTACACGGATGAACATGCCAATCCCAGGAACTTCACAGTGGCAAAACTGCTGCACGCCCTTGAGTACCTCCGCTGCTGCAAGACCTCTTCTTCCCCGAGCCGCCGATAGGCCAGTGAAAGCCTTTCGTCCACACACAGCATCTAACTGAGCTAACCCGCCTTAGTCTCCCAGATCCACTCATTGACTTAAGCACCTAGGAAAGCATATTACGTACTTGAACCTAACAAGGGAAGTCACCTTCTATTCGGGCGGGAAGATTCATCTATTCGATCTCGCCTTAAGAAGAGCAAAAAGAAAGGAGGATAATTCTTTGCGCTTGAGCCCTTGACAAAAGATCTTCACCTTTGAGAGCTGCACTGGGGCCCCACCTCGATGATAGGCGGCAAGATCAAACTGTCCTAAGGCCCCAGAGGGAGGACAGGGTTTATGTAGAAGAAAATAGACGAACGAAGTTAGTACAGTTACAGGTGTAAGGAGAGGTTCGTAGACGCTCGACTGGTAAGGAGAGGAATGAAGTGAAGAAAGAAGGATGGGTTCGTTGCAACTCTTGAACGCCATCCCAGAAGTTTTTACTTCTTTGCTGGGCTACTAGAATAGGCTATGATTCCTATCTCTCAAGAGCCAATCTGGATGTTTGAAAGATGTCCTGTTCACATACTCGTTTTCACACATAGGCAGGATAAAGTACACTTTCTAGAAAGAAGGGGCCCTCCTTATACATGATTAACTAGTCCAAGAACCTCCTCAGCTTCAACTAACTAGGGCGATGCCTACTCCTAGTACTCTTTGGATGGAGTACCGCTAAGCCTAAGCTTCTTGCGGGCGCAGAAAGCCCTATTTCATCTTCGGCTATGCCACGTTGAGTATCGTGGGTTAAAGTCTTGGTGAGCCTCATTTCGTGCATTTCTTATTATATTAAATAAGGTGTAACATCATCTTGAGCTCTTCATTCCCTGTTGTGTTGATAGTATTCGCTAATATCGTAGGAGTTGCTTCAATCGGTTGAGAAGTAGCCATCCATGAAAGACTTTAGTTTAGCCAATTAAAAGAGAAATCCATGGATTACCTTATAATCGTTTTTCATCAGCTAGCAAAGAAGGATTTAGCTTATCTCGGATTACACTCCCAACTCAGATATAAGTACGTGGCAGGTAAAAGGAGATCAATAGCCTATGGAATTCATTGTTGCCTTATTCCATTGGGCGATTTCCACTAATATCAATCAACTCGGTCGTGGGGTCTCTCCTTCTAGATCATATGTCTTCGCTTCGCTCTTAAGGCTGCCTACGACTGATGGCATTGCCTGCTTCTCTAGGACCACTAGTTAACTCTTCTCCCACGGTTCGCTAGCACTCACCTGGAAGACTGAAACCTATCCTCATCCGTTGTTAATGCACTCCCAGCCCTTTAGCACACTGGATCGTAAACAATTGCATTACCTTCTCTATTGACTGGACTATAATTCCTTCTTCTAGAATATAGAATAGTGAACTAACATAGCCGATAAAGTGTTGAACCTATATAGAACTATTGAGTTTCCAGTATCGGTACTCGCCGGAAAGAAGGAAGAAGGCATAAACTTAGGTAGCCCTCCTTCCCATAATGTGGAAGATCCACCCAACCGAGGTGAACAATAGATAGGTATTCTGGGAATGGCATTTAAGGCTTCACTTCACCATCAGCCCCACTTCTTTTCTTAAATTAAATCTTGCGAGCGAGTCTAGAGTTATAGAGCTACTCTTCCGCTGTTCTTTCTCTTATGAGATCCCTTGTCATCACATCCAACTACCGATCGAATTCGTATTATATAATACTGGCAACTAGCCGGAGGAACGGTACACACCGTGAGACCGACCAAACCCCCAATGATTTCCCACCTCGCATTGAACTCAAGCAGGCCGAGAAGAGAGGAGAAAAAAGCTCTTTTGTGTTGGCATCACACATATAGCATGTGTGCCGTGAGTGAGAGGTCAATCACTTTCTTTCTTTCGAAATTCTACAACATGATGAAGATCTCTTTTGCGGGACTTTGTTCTTCCTTTCTTTTTTATATCCCTCATCTTACCCCTCCTAAAAAGGATGGTTGGCAGAAAACTAACAAAAGCGGAGAGAAATCCTCTATGTTAGCTCTACCAAGGAAAGCTCCTTTACTAAGAGCTATTTTATCCTTTTATAGCCTTACCAGAGAAAGCAATTGCCCGAATAAGATGCATACCACCTACCCTTGCTGGCCTACTGGATTGATATGAAAGGTTACTCTCAAAAGGTACATCCAGAGAAGTTGCTTTGCCGGACAGTCAAGGGTCTATCGTAGCGACGGATGCTAATGTGTCTACTGCTGTTGCCAACCCTCACCATAACCTCATCATAACTTGTTGAATGTGGAGATCTAGTCTAACTAGCTCTATTGATATTGATGAAAGTCGGGCGTAGTACCGTGTAAAGTTGGAAAGAGAGGATGAGGATCTGCGTCAAGATCAGCTAATAGACTCTCTTCATAATCAACTGAAACTACTCGCCTTTTATCTTGATTTTTCTTTCTATGACTCTCGAACTGCTGAGTCAACAAGGTAAACTATCACTAATACTGGCCGGGATGCTGTCTTTACCGGCGCTATTGCCTCCCTGCCTTCCCTTTCTTTACCTTACAGCGGGCAAGCTCTTTGCTGGTTTCCTTTGGTTTATTTTGGGGGGCCTCCACACCAGGTATTAGTATGGCACTCGCGGGATCAGAGGCTCCTAGCTACTGATGTTGGCATCGCTCTCCGTGGCAGCAAGGGGAAAACGAGATATTGATTCAGTCGGAGGTAGACTTTCGATAAGAAAAATAGGATAATAAGCTCCTTACTTCTATCGCAGCTTGGTTTTTGCTCTTAAGTACTCCCAAGCCCAGCCTTTTCTTTTCATTGCCCGCCTCAAAACAAAAGTCAGATCTTAAAATGAAGTCGCGAGTGGCTGACACAATCAATGATGGGAACAATCCATATCGTACAATCACGTATCGTATAAGAAGAGAGTTGCTATCGTTCATTCTTCAATTTCCTTCCGGAACCCGCCCATGCTATCAGTGAAAGGGCTGCTATGTTCGTTCCCTCCGACTTTCCTGATAAGAGATCGAAATCAGAAGTCGAGCCCATCTTTCTATTAATGAAAAGTGGATCCCCCAAGCGGAACCCCTACTTTCTAGGAGTTCTTTGTATTAAAAGGAACTCGAGCTTGAGCGAAAACTGGTGATTTCCTTCTTTGCCACATCTTTCATATATTAAGTGCAAAGGGGACCGGTCCGAACTGGCTGTTGTTGAAGCTTTGTCCGCCCCCTTCTCTTCACGAATAAAGCAAGCTCTCAGTCTCCACGGCATTGCCGGTCTTATCTTAAGTGGAGGTTTTCTAAGATTGGGAACAGAACTTATACGCTTCAGCCGAGGAAGCTTTCAGAGCTGTGAAAGATTGCATCGATCAGGCCTTCGAGGAGGAGCTGATGACAGATATTCTGATTTTACTTTAGTTTTAGACGAATTTGACAATGAGAACAATTGTAATGGACCGCCTTTGCTTTTTAATAATATTGATGTGAACTTTGCTTACTTGTTTGATCTTTTTCCTGACGGTTCTTTGCGTAGCATCGATCATACCATGAGCATATTTGACATTAATGCATTGCATCGCATTGAATTTAATTTAAGCACAATCGAAAACCCTAAAAATATAAGAAATCGGATCAGACTTGAAAACCGAGGTATTTGAAGATATGAAGAGCTGCCTGAAGAAGCCTTAGCCCGGAGTTATGAAGATATGCCAGGGATTGACAGATCGATAGCTGAACACTTCATACCGACCGATCCGACAAAGAAAGCGGTCAAGCAGAAAAAGGAGGATAATTCGGCCGGAATGGGCAGAAATAACCAAGCAGATCAACGTGGGATTCCCGGAAGTGGTTGGAGCAGTACCGAAGAAGGACGGTGTGCGTAGATTACAGAGATAGATCTTAACAAGGCGTCGCCTAAAGATGATTTTCCTTTACCACACGTCGATGTACTGATAGACAGCGCTGCAGGGATGGGCTGTTATTCAATCATGGATGGGTTTTCGGGCTACAATCAGATTCTGATGGCACTAGAGGATAAAGCGAAGACAGCATTTATTACTTTACTGAATTTGGAACATTCTGCTACAGGGTGATGCCCTTTGGACTGAAGAATGCTGGGGCAACTTATCAGAGAATGGCAACAACTCTTTTTCATGATATGATCCATAAGGATTTGGAAGTTTACATTAACGATATGGTGATCATGACTAAGACGCAAGAAGAACATGTGGAGGCCCTAGACAGGTTCATGGCAAGAGTGAGAAAGTACAATTTGAGATTGAATCCCAAGAAATGTGTATTCGGGGTTACTTCAGGGAAGCTGTTGGGATTCATCGTGGGGCCGAAGGGTATGAGACCCAGATAAGATCAAAGCCATTCAGGAGATGGAGACGCCAAAGACTGAGAAGCTGATCAGGAGTTTCATTGGAAAGATTCAGTATATCAGCCGCTTTATTTCGAAGCTATCAATTACCTGTGAGCCTATCTTCCGATTGCTGAAGAAGAACCAGCCGAAGAAATGGAATAAGGAGTGCCAGGAGGCCTTCGAAAAGATCAAGACTTATCTCACTAATCCGCCTGTGCTTTGCCCACCGTGGAAAAGGCTATATACTATACTTTCGGATAACAAGGAAAAGCGGGAGTGGGAGTGAAGGCGATATCCCGAGGAAGGCTGCGAGGCGGTGGAAGATGCCGCCAAAATAATCGAATTCGACGTAGAAGAGTAGAAGATCACCCCGAGGAGAAAGAACTTAGCTTATTTGTTGTTTGTTCCTCAACAAATAGCGCAACCGCTATGCTATGCTAGCTCGGCATTGAAGCTATAGCGAATAGAAGTAAGGAATCTTGGTTCATCACCAACCTAGATATATACATTAAGGGACTCTCAATCAACAGGTTTGGGTACTGGGTCAAGGTAAAAAAGTCCTCCATCATTGGTGGTGAAGGCTAAGCTAAGTAGGGTCGGCCACAGGAACAACCTAGGCTTCTACTCTCTAGCTCTGCCGCTGGTGCTATTTCCTCCGCCTCCACAAGCTGCGAACTCTTCGTAGTAGCGCAGGATTCTACTGCTTATTAAGGCCGCTTAGGGCTATGAAAAGGATCCCTCCTCTACTTTACTTCTGTTAAAAGAAAATCTCTCTCTTTCTCACACCTCAACTCTTGATCTTTCTTTGCAGAGGATCGACCAAGCCATTGAAGAAGCTATTAGAATAAAAATTCCCTGTGTTAGCGGAATCAGAGCTAAGGGAGGAGTTCACAACTGCTTTCATTCTTTTTGAGACTTAATGAGCGAAGGGCATAGAGGCGCTGTTCACACGTCTTGGTGAAGAAGCTGTGATTGGTCTGGATCGATTCCTAACAAAAGAAAGGAAACTGGGGAAGCAAAAGGGAAAGCAGAACCGGGAAGACCGTCAGTGCCTTCGCTCCCAACTCTTATAATAGAAAGAAAGTCAACCGCCCCGCCTTAAAGCTTTAAGAGAGAAGCCCGGAAACCTAGATAAAAGACTGCATAATAGAAAGAGTAGATAAAGAAGGCAGGAATTCATAATTCAATAGAGGTCGTGACCACAAGGTCAGATAGGTTACGAGCCGCTAACCCTTACTGAGCGAGTAGTCAACAACTCTTAGGCCCTAACCTTCTTTCAGAGTTCAGAGAAAAGGTTTGTTTTTTCTTTCACCAGGTTGATCTATCTCCCGAAGCGAAGGTCAAGCAAGGTGCAATCCAAGCAAAGTGAGAAGAGCAGGCGAAAGCAAGGGAAGATCCCCTCACAGTCTGGTGAGATGTATGACTTCCATTCCTAGCCCAAAAGAGTGTAAGCGAGAGATTTTCAACCTTTACTTCTAAAGTATACTAGATGTATATTCTATTATAATTCCCAACATGCATAAGTACAAAACCTATTAACATAGAAAGAACCAGATGATCTTCGAGACCGTCTTTGGCTTTACCTTTACTGATCCTGTAAGAACTTTCCCAAAGCTAAGCTTTATCCGCAGCTTTCTTATCGCCCCAAGCCAAGTTCTTTTGACTTCTTAGTGGGACTTCGCTCAGGGAGCACTTCTTTTTCTTCTTTGGTAAGAAGTGAAGTTACTTAAACTATCTTTCGCTTTAAAGAACATGTTTCTTTTTAGTTTTCCAACTAAGAAGGATCGCCTTTGATAGCTCCTTGCTTGGCTAAGCGCCACTTCAGTTCAGGTGCTAAAAGAAATAGGCATTTTTTTAACATAGCCATAGGACTCATTACCAGGTTGCTTTTTCCTCCGGCCCTTTACCAACCAATAGGAGATAAGGGAGAGAGTTCGAAGCTAAACTTCTGTAAAGACAGCTGGAGCTACTTTCTTCTTTGTTAGTACCTCACTGTCTGAGTTGAAATGAGAAGCTTTTTGAAGCTAGTAGAAGCAGATATTGCATTTCCAGTTCAAGTACAGTGGATCTAGGCAGTTGGAGTAAGGATGGGCACATAGCTGGAATGGTAGACAGGGAAAAGAAGGTACGCTAAATAGGAAATTATGTAAGCGGATGCCAATTCTAAAGAATAGCGTGAAAGGATGGTTCCTCATCAAAAGGATCGACTTCTCTGGGGTGTGACAACTCCTTCTCATGAATAAACTGTCTGCTTAAGACGGTCGAGCGTGATAGGCTTGCAAAGCATAGGCTACGCTGCCTTGTTCACCGGAAAAGTATAAGATCCTTGATTGAAAGTGAAAGGGAGTTTTGTTTACCAGACAGCTTACTGTTCCGGGAAAGCGAGAGATCTCATTGTCCGAGAAAAGCTATCTCCTCTAGCGGGATCAGACTTTCCACAAGATAGCATCCCGTAATAAGAAAAGGTCCCTTAGTCTACCCGAAGGATAGTATAGAGATAAAGTTGGTACCGACATGGTTAGAGGATTCGAACTGGCAGGATTGGTTTAGTGTTAGTAATTAGCATAAAGCGGTTCTGCGACAGCTTGAAGTTGATAAAACTTCGATTCTAAATCACCGAATCTTGCTCGGAACTGCAGGGACCTAGTGCTGCGGTCTTCTCTGATCCTTCCTGGTAGGAAAGCAACTCGTCATATTTCGTCGTCCTCTCAAACTAAAAGAAGAGAAAGGGCTGCCTATCTTCGAAAGGCTCGATGTGCTATTTCTTATATATATTTCTCTCTTCCTATTCCCCCATCCTCTTTCGTCCAATCGTCACAATCCCGCGGTATTTCACTCAATCGTCAGCTGAGTGAGTTCTTTGGCATGGAACATTTGGTGAACCCCGGGATGAGGAGACACCTTCGAATAGCCCACCACATCCCGGGAACGGAAAAGTAGTCCATACTACCCATTTCACTCCGACTCATTCTTAGTCTTCGTTCCCTTCCGACCCGCTTTTCCCACTTGATCAACTCGACATACTTTCATTTCTTCCTTCACAACTTATTCTTCTCGGGATTTAAACCTCTTCACCCCTTCTCTTTTCCCATTTAGCTTTAGAAAAAGATTCTTTCTACGACCGATGGCTAACCATAAAAACGAAAGAATGGGCAAGAGGATCCCACCACAAGATGGAAGTTTTTCGTAGTCCCCAGGGAAGATGGCTTTAGCTGGGTCTTGCAGACGGGAAGACATAGCAGCATGCGGGGTTTTATGAAAAAGAGGTAGAGGGAAAGAGCTGGCTTACTCGGTCGAAGCGCCAAGCCTTAGTCAAAAAGTATGTGCTGATCTGAACCTCGATATCTATAGTTTTTTTACTCATCATACTACAACAAAAGAAAAATATCCTCTTACGTAATCACACCTGGGGACCACATCATTTATGTACGCTCTTGGCCAACAAGAAGGGGTACTCCCTCTCGCAAGATCCCTCAAACGAGGGGTAGGTGGTAGCTTGGCTTAGCCTTACTCCAACCCGTACCGAACTTCAGTCTAATTTAGGCAGGGGCCGGGCAGGCCCAGGAAGTAGTCTTCCGGGGACATGCTTTGTTGAAGACATCTCTATACCCATTCTGGAGTGAAGGTCCTAGTTGGCTCCTCCTTGGAGAGAGAAGTACTGATTGAGATAGGGCGCAGGTCCTCAATTGGTTGGCTTTCGCGGCAACAGCCTTAAGGGAGTTAGCTTAGTAAGAGCAAGTGGTCCCCTTCTTTCATATAGCCTACTTGGACTATATAAACCTATGCCTTTCTAACCTAGGCCTGGGTATACTCTTGATTAACGTCCTTTGCTACGCTTACTCCTGCTCTTATTAGCATCTAGATAAAGAATATCTATGTCAAAGAGCTTCTTCGAAGCATTCTTCCTAAGAGCCGGGGATTCTCCAACTGCCGATCTTTCAACCACTAGCTCTTACTTGCAGCTCCTTCTTGTTAATTCTCCAACAGTAAGAGGTAAGAGCGCAGCCTAAAGGAAAGCTATTACCATGTGTGACATCAATCCCATTCGTGGATATTTTTACTATGTATTCTGAGCCCTATTCATGTGCTGTGCACAAAACAATAAAATCTATTATGTCCTGACGACATAGGCATCGAGAGGAGTAAGAACAAAGCAGTCTAGGAGATCATAAACCAGATACAGATATTTCGAAATACCTGGTAGGGCTACAGAGCTAAGAGCGAAAGTCATAGGGACAGCGGAACTTCACTAGGCATGGAGTTAGTTAGATCAAAAAATTCTATCATTAAAGTCCAGGTGGAGATGCGTAGGCAAGAGATCCCTAGTCTTAGAGTAGAGCTAGGAGTTTACTTTCACAGTGAGAGAGCCGATTTACTATGATTTGATGGCTCTAATAAAAACAAAGAAAGTAGGAAAGAATTCAAGATTCCCTACTAAGACCGATCGTAATCGTAATAAAGATGGACCATTTCGAACTCCAAGTGTTAAGAAGCATAAGATTTCCCTCTTCCACTAATTAATGGGTATGAGAA
>Ga0153961_1000310_pt1 | contig 13528 bp, 3 predicted proteins | sample TSFL045MetaG_FD_104748 | JGI IMG/M metagenome (GOLD analysis project Ga0153961, IMG submission 104748) | Attine ant fungus gardens microbial communities from Florida, USA - TSFL045 MetaG | ecosystem: Host-associated > Fungi > Mycelium > Unclassified | place: USA: Florida, Withalacochee...
CCATTAACTTAAAGACCCATATAGAGTTTACTAATTACCATAATTATTTAAAGAGTTGACATCTATCTTTATCTTATCTATCTTTCTATCTTTCTATCTATTGTTACTATTCAAACTCTAGCTCTAGATTCTATATAATCTATTAATTTATAAAAATAATCATTGCAACTATAATCTATTACTTAGAGCCTTCCTATCTCTAAAATATCAATGTTATAATCATCCTAATAAGGGTATCCATCAACTAAACATCCCCTCTTGTTGTTAAAAAATTTGAGGTAGGTTGTGATAAGAAGGTAGACTTTAGATATTTATCTATTATTCACTTAGTTATAGGGGTATATATATATCAGTTAAAGTAAAAGTACAAGTATATATTATTATGTTGGCTTTATTTGGTATACATTTTTAAAATAAACAAATTAAGATATTTGAAAAGGTATTATAAAGATTGTCTATTGATTTTGTTAAAGGGTATAAGAAATCAGAGTTTTGTATCTTTTGCTTAATGTTGTATTTGCTTTAGTTGGAACTAGTCGAATTTATACAAATATTAGAATTTATAGCTATTTTAAATATAGATAATTTATAGAGAGAATATACATCTATTACTTATTAATAAAAATAAGATATCATATTAAAGATATTTAATTAATTTAGTTTTAAAGATAGAAAAAATTTAAAGAGATTTTGATAATATATTATATTTAATTATTTAATATTATAGTATTATGTTATTATGTATTTTAGTTAGATTAGTGATATATAAAATATTATTAGTTGGAAATGGATTGCAGTTAGATAAGTGAAGTGATCTAGTAGAATTTAATTTACATAGGATTTATATTTCTATACCTATTTCTATTAGGATTTCTAGATTATTTAATCCTATTTGAAATAATTATGAATAAATTTTAAAAAGAAATCTAGATAAATTCTGTATTAAATAGGAGTTTAATTAAATTTAATTTTTATGTAGGGTATTAGTATACGTAGGATTTTAAAGCATGAGTTAGATATTAATGTATTTCTGGTTAGAATAAACAAATAGAACAAAGCAATATATTAAAAAACATAGAAACAAATAAAATTTAAAGTTAGGATTGTATACGCAGGATTATTATAAATAGTTATACTTTAAACAGATACAAATTTATGCTATGGGAGTATACGTTTGATTGTTAGATCTAGTTTAGATTTGTCTGATAAATATCTTTATTCTTTAGTTACGTAGATTAGTGCAAGATTTTGTTAGTTTTCGTGTTAGTGATTTAACAGTGCTGTATAAAAGCATAAATTAAGCCGCTAGGTTTAAATATTTAATATTATATATAAAGTATTATCATTGTATTTTTTGTTATAAAATTTAAAGAATTTAAAATAATATATATAAAGTATTATAAAGGTGTTTTAAATAGTTTGTGTTCAGATATTCAAAAATGAAGTGTTTGAAACCTAATAAGACAAATCAAGAGAATATTTTAAGTATTTGAAAAGATTATAATCTTGGATATGAATTTTTTTAGATCTAGTTAAAGTAGTTAAGTTTAAAGAATTTTAACACCAATTCAGTTATAGTGGACAGTTTTATAACTATTTCAGTCTCAATCTTCCTTCATAAGTAAGTTTATATAAATTAGATTAACTTTACAAAGGATTTAATGGATATAATAATAGATATTATCATAGATCATATAACAAAGTTAGGCATAGAGTATTTAACTTTATAAAAGAGATAAGAAATACAGAATTGCAAAATGATTGCGGTTAAAGTCACTTAAACATAATAATAATAAGGTAAACTTTAAATATTTATTATATGGATTTAATTAAGAAGATAATAATTAAACTAAAATTAAACTAAATTGTACGATTATTTCTCGCTATACTTAAAGTAAATGATTAGAATTTATAAAATTATTTTAATTAGAAATAAAACCCGAATCATTTTAAATAAAATTAGAATTCCTATTAAGAAAATCTTTATTAAAAAATAAAAAACATAAAGGTTATTTGAAGTTACGCTTATGTACCAATTATTAAATAATTAAATTTAAGTATCCTTTTCATTAGCTAAATAAACTTTAATAAACTCCACATCTTATTCAAACTTCTTTTTAAGAAAATTTATTATAAATCATTATAAATGAGATGGATCAATTAACCTAATTTTACATAAAATCACTATACTACCAAAAAAATCATAAACCAAAGTATAAAAATACAAATTAAAAGCCTTTAGTAATTTAAAGATGTTTATGCCTACGTATATAATAACTCTAGTTTTCTACATTTCTAAGATCTGAAGATAAAAATTTTAGCTTTTTGTTTTAACCGGGTCATACTTGATCTTTAATTGGTCTTTTATTTTGAGGTATGCTTAGTTTTAGGTCTTGCTTAGCATTTATTTCCTGGGTAGCTTTAATTTATCCTCTTTAATTCAAATGGGTTAGTTGAGAATGGCCTTTATCTTTAATTTATTTATTATTTTAATTTAGTTGTATACTATGTTTCACGTGTTCCTAAGGAAAAAATCATTTAATATAAATTCTTGAAGTTAGAATATAATTTATATATATGTCCTAAACTATGTCATAGAATATCATAAGTTACTTTATAAATAATTAGACTAAATTTTAAAATCGGCTTATACAACCTTAAACAAACAAAAATAAAAAAGAAATTAAAACTTCCTCAGATAAAATCTACTAGATCTTGAGCAATCCATGGAACTGCATTTAGAAGATTTGTAATCACTGTTGCCATGCATTAAATTATAATTAGTGCTATTTATAGCTTATCTACTAATTTATAACCATGTACTATCTATTTTAGATTAAAATGTAGAAATACAAAGGCAATTTATTTTAAAATTAACGCCCTAGTTAAATATAAGACCCACCTATGATCCAGTCTGTATTGAGTAATTTAAAGTTAGGTTAAGCAGCGGAATAAGTCTTATAAATAAGTGTTAACCGTTTACATCAGTGTTGCCTTTTACTAAATTATTAATTAGAATTCAAGACTATACAAATTAGTACAGCTTTTACTCAAATGAGTGCTATTTACTTAATTTACTTTATATATCATAGAAGAGAATATAAATGGTTGTACTATCTCACGTAGTATTGGCATTGATTCTAGCAAAAGATAGATTTTATACTCAACTACAACTCCTGTTGATTGTACTGATGTCTGTAGACCAAATTTATTAAAAGTACGTTTGATAGCAGAAGATTATCTTTAAAATTAAAATTCTTTGTTTACCTTTGTATTGTATCTTTTACTTTTGTTCCATTATTTATGATTCAAATTGCTACAGTCATAGGCGTTATATAATCATTTATATTGTTTGGAATATCTTTAGACCATTTATATATAAAATTTGATTAATTCAGTTGAAAGTTACTGAAGTGTAAGTAAGATATCTAATAATATACCGTATTTTACCTTTAATACCTAGTCAATTTAAATTTTGGTTGTTTACATCGACAATAACCTAATTTTGCAATTTTATCTTGCAGTATAATCAGATATTCACTATTATCTCCTTGTTTACTAAAACTAATTCGTGTTCCATATATATATATTATACTCTATTTTACTAATTCCTAGAATAGAACCTAAATAATACTCATTATATCAGAGTTTACTATCAGATATATACTTTATATACATTACTTTTTCAATATTTACCATATTAGTATTTGTAGTAATAGTATTTGTTATTATTATTTTAGTATTATTCACAATATTTATTATATTAGTATTATTACTTGACAATAGTATTTGCAGTTTAACCTATATCATTAATTCACAATAGTTTCTTAGTTGTTTTTTATTTATTTTTCAATATAGGTTTATTCCTAAAAGCTATTAGTATCATAATACGTTAATATAACGTTTCCAATAGACTAATTTAACCAATTAACCTTAGTAGTGGAGTTTCTTAATATTTTTAGTATATAGCAAAATATATATTTCATATTAGATATTAGTAGTTCTATCCAGTATTAGTTCCACTATCTATAAATTATAACAGCCTTATTATTAGTAGATATTTTCTTAGTTTATTATTTGTTAATTTAGTTTAAAATTTTTATCAAAAATGAGCATTTGGAAATAGTTAGCTTAATTATATTAATATAAATATTTCTTATTACAAAATAGCCTATAAAATGGTTATATCCAGTCTCTTTATTAAAATTCTTTTTAAAGTTTCGAAACAATGACCATTTAAGAATAGTTGATTTAATTAGTTATTTACAATATATTACTTATTCCAAATTAGCCTCTAAATTGTTAGATACAGGACTTTATACTTCTATTTTTATTATTTGTTTATATAAGTTTCGTAGCAATCAGCAATTAAATATAGTTAGTTAACTTTAAAAATTTTATTAATTATTACAAAATAACCTATAAAATAGGCATAATAATTATATTATTACATATATTAGTTATAGTTTTAAATGGAGTATAATAGAACATAGAAATAATAGTATTATATTATTATTATTAGTATATATGGCATATAGCTTATTATTGTAGTAGTATAGGGCTATTAGTAGATAACTATATATTAAATAGGATCTTATTAATTATTAAACTGGTACTAAATTACATAAGGCAAAAGAGCAGAGTTAAACTTAACACCTCAAAGTGATATTTTAGCCTATGGTAGGGTATACAAAAAAATCTTTTTCATTTAATTTAAATTTACTTTTTATATCACAGTAAATAGTAGTGAGTTGTACATAATAAAGAAATAAACATATTACTATCATTTATATCAAATTAGGCCTTGAGATATAGTAATTATCTAAGTTGTCCGACTGTACATTAAGCACCATTACAGGTACCTACAAGTGACTCAATCTGTAGCGATTATGTATAGAACCGACGGTCTTGATAAGAAGATAATAAACGTTGACACTTCTCACTCGTATCGCCAGTTTATTTGATATATTACAAGATAAACCCCTGTCGATATATTCTATTAAACACTCTAATCTAGACATATTATTGAGATATTTATAATAGGAGTATATATGTGTTTTATTTAGTCTTAACTGCTTCTATTTTCTATACTTACTTTATTATTTCATAGTAATTCTTATTCATTCTAATCATATTCTCGTTGAAATTAAATTCTACTGCTATAGAACGTATTATAACATAATCACTAATTAAAGACCGTATTTTCTTATTTCGATTACTAAATAATACCTGTTAATTATTCAATAACAATTTATTTCAGATTTCTTTTACGTAAAGTATTATCAATAATACGATTATTTGTATATTTTATCACACATTTAACAGAAAATACATATAGAATTATATTAACTATTCTGCCTAAATACTTTTTATTAGATTTAAAAATCGATACAAGTTTACTAAGAAATTATTGAAGACCGAATAATACTTATTACCCAAGAAGACGAATAGAGATAGAGACTAGAGACTAGAGACTAGAGACTTTTAAAAAATATTAAATTTGGCCCAAGTAAACCCCTAAAGGCGTATTAATTTAACCATAATTACAACTCCAATTGACCAAAGAAGTACTCGAGGCGATTTATAAGAAAATATCCATAGTATAGTCCTCGTCCAATATGAAGATAAACAAAACTGAAAAAGAAAGAAGCTGTATTAGCATGTAGATATCGAATAAATAAAAATAGTTTACATCTCGCATGATCAAAAACATTTTCAATCAAAATTATTACTATAATTAATATAAATTTACTTTGGAATAAAATTACAAATTTGTTTTAGCTGATTTATCTGTATCAAAATCTCGTGATACAAATATACAATCCAGCTTAATACTACACAAAAAAAAAATAGAAGCCTAAGACCATATTACACCAAAACACCATCGAATCGAGTTATACTCACACATCCTCACCCTCATTTCATTAGGAGTTAGAGCTCATTATATCATTAGGTCATTCGTCTAGCTGCCCACTGTGTTTCATAGATTGTCGTAACGCAAGTCAGTTGTGAAACGATTGTAATCTTCGATAGAAATCCTATTAAAAATAATCATAAGTTTGTTTCCTGCGTGTATTATCTTTAGTAATTCAAAGTGTAGTATTTTCAAAAATAAGTTTAGAATCTATTTCTTTAGGTAATCATACAAATCAATTATATTTCTATTATATTAATAATATTGTAACTAATAGATAGTTCTTAAATTTTTACTAATATTAAAACAGGAAATTCATATAATCTATATATTTCTATCTAAAAGATCCTAATATTATATTGTAAATATCTTTACTACTATTAATAGTAAATGTAGTCAAATTATTTTAACATTGTCTACTTTGCGGTAAATGGTTTATAATTTACAACATTAATCGAAAAATACTGGAAAATTACCATCCTAATCATGAGACAAAAACTTGAGAGACTAAATAGCCTTTTGTGGGTTTTAATTGTAATATCTGATGTTAGATAGTGTTAATTAGTTAGATGTTATTATGTTATTATTTCATTTTTGGATAGATTAGAAAGTGAAAACACGATATTTGATACAGATAATTTTGTGATTAACGCCTTGGACTATCTCTTATACTCTAAAAGAGCCATCGCGTGTAGCCTAGAAGGAATCTATTTTCTATTAATTCTATAAATTCAATAAATTCTATAAATTCTATTAATTATTATAAGTGGTTTCCTGCTGATTATCCAATCTTATCGATTTTTACTGTTATTACTTTATAAATATATAATTTATATTCTTTATCTCTGTCTGTATATTTGAAAGAAGATACCTTAGCCTTTTGTAAGATTACCGCTTTATTCTAATCGTAGATTGTGTTAAATCACAAGGTGAATCTATGATGATGCGTGTATAACAATAGGAGATTCCCACTAGAATATTATCATGGAGGCGTTACACTAAGGCCATTATTTAATGGTAAAGGACGATGAGACGATGATCTTACAATTCTTATGCTATGGAGTGAAGAAGTAATAACTAGTACTTAAAGTATAAAAAGATTTTCAGTATATAGCGGGGTTTTCATATTCATAACACATCAAAAGGATTTTACTTAAAAAGTATGTTATACACTCAAAAAAGCTAGAGCCACATAAGGTGTATAAGGTATAGCTAGAAAAACAAAACTCCAGTAAGAATTTTAATAATTAGACATGTTCCTAGTAGTGAGCCAAATCTTAAAAATTAAGAAATATTAGCTGGTTGTGCTGAATCAATTAGATAACTATTAATTAGTGATAGAATTGGATGTGTTTTAAGTAGTCTCATGTTTTTATAAAGAATAAAATTTATCGTAACTTATTTTTACTAAATATAAGCAATTTTACTAACTTAGTTTTAAACTAATAATTTTAGAAATAAAAATCTATACAAAGGTACAAATATTAAGAATTCGTTATTTATTTATTTATTTATTAAATAGTAATCCAGATAAAACTGTAAATCTGAATTTATAATATAATTTAAAAATTAATGAATTTGGCCTAGTGGAATCGAACAACTTTAATGTAATTATTTATTACACATTCTAAGCGTTGAATTAAAGGCAAAACAATTAAATTTAATAGAAGTTTAAATAAAGGAATAAACTTATTAGTTCTATATATTTTAGTCATTATTATAGCAAAACCTTATAACTAACTAAAACTAAGGATATAAAAAGGGTAGTCAAAGAATGAAGGGTGTGATACAACTTTTAAATTATATCTACTATTCTTAATTATTAGTAAACTTATGAAACTACTAGTATATAATACTATATCAACTATTATTAATAATTAATAAACCTATAAGATTGATATTAAATAGAATATCTCAACTATTATAAATTCTTAGTAAACCTATAAAACTAGTATTTAATAAAGGTAAATTGATAAACTTATAAAACTAGTATTAAATAATAATGTAAAATTAATAAACCTATAAACTTATTTAAATAAATAGATAAAAGCTAGTTTTAAATAAAATTGATTAACTATAAAATAATCTGAATTATTAGTAAACCTAATAAGTAAATATAAATAAAGCTAATATTAATTAAATACATAAAGCTAGTTTTTATTAAGTTAATATAAAATTATAATAAATTATTGGTAAACCTATAAAATAGTATTAAATAATTAGTAAAGCTATTAAGATATTATTAATAAATAAAGAAAATGATAAACCTATAAACTAGTATAATTACTTATTCTACATTCTTAGTAAACCTATAAAATAGTATTAAAATATAAATAATAAATATTTAACATTATGTGAATTTAAGTAAATAAAATAAGGAAAATGTATCGAGAAAAGAATCTATATATAATAGAATGATAACTGAGTGAGAATAGAGTGGTTTTTTTAAAATGCTGACAGGTTGTTTTAAGTGTTTCTCTGTTAAATAATAACATTAAACATTATTTTCTGATATGTAAAATTCTAATGATATTGTTAGGTAATATATTAATAATTTAATACTAAATAGATTGGATTGGACGAAATTAGTTTCCAAGGAAATAAGTTGTATTAACGTGATGTATTAGAGTGATTCTCTTAAAAAGTATATCTGATTAGACATTAAAGTAGTGTAAATAGTGCAGATGTGTAAAAATATATTATAAAGTATTTTAAGCAATATAACATTTTATATATTAATACTTATTATCCAAAACCCTATAACAAATAAGACTATAATTAAGACTATATTATTAATTAGTTTATATAAGATTTATTTTTCATTATTAATAAACCTATATGTAAGATATTAAATGTAAGGTGTAGTAGCTGGGAACGGAGATAGTTTAAATTTATTATATTAGTCTTTGTATAATTTGGTGGATTAAAATCGATAGATATATATATTATTTAATAAAACTAATAAACAAAAGTGAAAAACCTATAAAATACATATTAAGGAGCTAATTAAATATTCAAGTTAAGGGATATATTGACCCCTTACAAGATTCGCACTTGTACTAAACGAATAGAAGACTCTACTATTAAGCTAAAGGAGTTAAAAAATTTAAAAACTAGTTTAGTTTAAGATTAAATTAATTAAAAAGGTTACATTATTTAAATAATGGTATTAACCTACTGATTATAATTTGAAAGATTATATTTTATATAAGTGATTATAAAATTGATTTATGTTTTAATTATTGTAATTTTTATAACTTTATAGTTGTTATTTTTACTTTAGTATTATAAGATTTTGCTACTTTTATGACTTAGAGTAAAATTATTAAGATTATTTATCTATTTAAGTTTTATCATTGTTAAAAAACCTATAATTGTGAATATAAATGAGTCAAACTAATATACTACAGAATATACACTTGAAATACTACTAATTATAAGTTCAATAATAAAAATTTTGTTAATATAAGCTAACCAAATATGTTGAAAAGGTAGCCAACCCTTAAATATGATAAGCTAGTTTAAACTTTGCAGGTACAAGTACTGCTATTTGCAGTAAATATAATAAGATAGTATATATCATTCATTGTATTGTTTGCAACTTTAGCTTAAGCGGTCATTGCTTCTAACTTCGAAATATAAGAATGGAGGTTCGAATCCTTCAAGTTGTCACCTTTGAGATTAAACAAAGTTTTTTTATAGGTTTACTAATTATGATTAATAGAGAATAAAATATAAATAAAGGCAAAAAGTTAAATAGTAAGAGCCTTGATAACCTAAAAGGTAGAGCTTAGAAGTTAAGCTTATAGCGAATTGGTACGTTGCCAGTTAAAGGCAATTTGTTTTAATATTTCTGCTTATTTTCCGGATCGATTTAGGAGATGCATTGCAAAACCATTGGCTATGTTCATACTGGGTTTAATTCCCATATTTGTAATAAATTTATCATATAATTTGTATTATTATTTACTCCTGATGTACGCCAAAAGATTTTAAGTATTGATACTATTTCAAATAAGCCTAGATTAAAGCCAGGTGCTTTCAACCCCTTACGTCCTAATTTAAATATCTTATATTCGGTATATTTACTACCAAAAAATACTAAGTGCTAGTTATGATAATAAAAATTATTAATATCTAATATTATTTAAATGTGATAAATTTAAGTTGCTGATTGGCATAACACTCATAAAAAAGTGATTTAGTCCTAATTGTAACTCTGATATATTTAAGTAAATGATATATTTGGAATTAAATGGAAAGAGTTTTGTTTGATTACCTGTTAAATTTAACACTTTATAGGTTTACCAAAAAACAATAAAAATATTATAGTATATTTAAATAAATAAAACTTTATAGGTTTATCGAAAATATTCAATTAAATTGTAAAGAGTCTAAAAGCATTATTTCTTACCTTTTTATTAATGAATACACAATTTACAAGTATACCTCGAACACAATTTCATCCACAACCTTTTCAACTAGTAACTCCAAGCCCATGACCTATACTAAAATTTTTCACTGCTAATTCTAACATCAGCAACAGTAATATACTTTAATGGTGTTATAAATAACCTAGGACGTTCAGGAATAGTACTAGTAAATATTTGATTTATTACTACAGTTGGTGCTATAACACTATGATTTAGAGATGTAGTAACTGAAGAACATTTATAGATGATATTACATTTTTATAAATAAGGATTATACCTGGGAATAACTCTACTTATTATTAGTTAAGTATTTTTCTTTATTTCAGTATTTTTAGCATTTTTTTCACTCTAGTCTATCTAAAGCAGTAGTACAAGGTTAAGATTGACCACCACTAGGTATTGCAACAATTAATCCATTTGAACTACCACTAGTTAATACAATTCTACAACTAACTTCAGCAGGTTCAATTACTTACGCTCATCATTCACTAGTTAAATTAAGTAGAGTAGGAATAATTCTAGGTACAATTATAACTCTTGTATTTGCAGTACTATTTACAATTTTATGTAAAGGTATTGAATACTCAAACTCAAATGCCGGATTTACTATCTCTGATGGAGTATATGGAAGTACTTTTTACTTTAGTACTGGTTTTCATGGAATTCATGTTATAATTGAAACAGCATTTATTATAGTAGGATTTATTAGAACACTTAATTATCATCTAACATCACATCATCATCTAGCTTTTTAACCTATTGTTATCTATGGACATTTTTTGGATCTAGTTTTACTATTTCGTGCGCCTGTAATGGTATTCTCTGGTAGTGGTCAGCTTATAACATTTATGATTATTTTCAATAGCATAGCTCTGCTTAAAAATGTTCTAAACTATGCCATCCTAGTTAATACGTTACTAGGTAGAGCAACCAACTTATTCGAATATGAAATGGATAGGGGAGTGGAGCATGTAGGTAAAGCGGGGAACGGAGTAATAATCTATGGTGATCCGCGAGGTAAAGATGATCATGTTCTTATCATTTTGTTTTGTGGGACGCCCCATAATCCATTTATCCACGCTATATTAATAATAATGTCGGCAAACAGGAACGTTGCTTACATCGTAGCTATTATTACACAATATCCGTCATGATAAAAAAAAAAACAAAGAGCTAAAATCATTAAAACCGGGGGAGAATCAATGCAGGAATTTCCTAAGAATTCTTATTGAAACGGAGAGTTAATATTAGGTAATAGGAAAGGAACCCCTAAAGTGGGGAAGCGAACGTACTCGACATCTGCTAGTGCTGTTGTTGAAAAAATCAATGGTGCAGATTTGCTGTCGAAAGTAAGAGTACTAGATGGTAAGTACTATGATTTATATAAACTTTTGTGATGGCTGCAAACTATTCAATAAGATCTAATCCAGGTAATTTGACACATGGTACGGGTAATGAAACTTTAGATGGGATTTAAAAAGCTAAAATAGCTAAACTTGCTAAAGAGCTTAAAAATGAATCATTCAAATTTAAACCCTCAAAAAGAGTATTCAGACCAAAACCTAAAGGTAAAACAAGACCATTAGGTATACCTAGTCCCATGGATAAAATAGTTAAAAAAGCTATGGCAATTCTATTGGAACTAGTGTTTTAAATAAATTTATCTAATAACAGTAATGGATTTAGACCTCAAAGGGGATGCCACACTGCAATGAGACAATTAGCACAATGAAGTGGTACACAATGGGCAATTGAATGAGATATTAAAGGCTTATTTGATAATGTAGACCATCATATATTAGCTAATTTATTAGCAGAAATAAAAATTGGTGACCAACAATTTATTGACTTATATTGAAAACTTGTTCGTGCTGGTTATGTAGAAGAAGGAGTAAAAAGAGCGGTGTACCTCAAGGCGGAATAGTTTCACCTATTTTATCTAATATCTACTTACATCAACTTGACCTATTTATGGAAACACTTATTGAGAAGTATCATAGTAAAGACAAAGATATTACAAAAGAAATCCTAAATATGATAAAGCAACTCGTAGAATACAATATATTAGAGACAAATACCCTGATGTCCGTCAAAGAGAGGAAAAAGTTTGAAAAGAGATTAAAGATATTCTTAAACTACGTAGGTCGATACTTGCTAGACTACCTATTGGTACTCGTCTTAGATATGTTAGATATGTTGATGATTGAGTTGTAGGATTATATGGGAAAAAGCAATGATTGAAGAGATTTTAATAAAAATTAGAGATTTTTTAAAAAATGAAATAAAATCGAACTTAGCCCTGTTAAAACTAAGTGAACTTATCTACTTAGAGACAAAGGTTTATTTCTAGGGTTCTATTTTATGATTTATAAACCAAAAGAATCTAAATTTACTGTTTATCAAAAAAGGAGTTATACGTAGAGCCAAATTTTTAAGAATAGAGTGTGATTACTTGTACCTATGGACAGAATCCTTTATAAATTAAACAACGTATTAAAACTTTTAAATTAAGATCATGGATAGTTCATCAGGCTAAAAGCAGACCAGTTTAATCTATTAGACCACATTGGTGTTTTTCCCGATACAATTCAATATCTAGAAGATTCTTAAACTACTATTCAATTGCAACAAAACAGACACGTATTCCATCTTACTATAAATTTTATTTTAATACACTCATGTGCTAAAACTCTAGATAGAAAACTTAAACATAAGATATCGAAAAAAGGTATTTACTAAATTTGGATTTGAGTTATCAACTAAAACAAAACCGGTATTGATATTATTTACTGACTCGATTTATAGAAGGATACCCTTTAACAAATGACCTAAACACACCATAATCAAAGATCCGTTTAATGTGATAAACTGAGAACTAAAAACACAGACTAACTTTTTAGACCATTGCTTAATATGTGGATCAAAGGACAATATTGAATTACATCTCGTAAAACACTTAAGAAAATAAAATACAAAGGTTACTGGATTTACTAAAATAATGTATAAACTAAAAAGAAAACAAATACCCTCTGTTTGCCTTGTCAAATTTAATAATGGTACTTATTCTTTTCTTTTTAAAAAAGGGGGCAAAAAAATAAAAAGGGTATAAAAGTATTTCATTAATTAAAATAAAGTAAAAAACATGCAAAAACTAGTAAAAATAAAGAAACTCTGGAAAATA
>Ga0153961_1000311_pt1 | contig 13511 bp, 15 predicted proteins | sample TSFL045MetaG_FD_104748 | JGI IMG/M metagenome (GOLD analysis project Ga0153961, IMG submission 104748) | Attine ant fungus gardens microbial communities from Florida, USA - TSFL045 MetaG | ecosystem: Host-associated > Fungi > Mycelium > Unclassified | place: USA: Florida, Withalacochee...
CTAACCTAACCCCTAACCTAACCCTAACCCTAACCCCCCCCTAACCCCCCTAACCTAACCTAACCCCCTAACCTAACCTAACCCCCTAACCCCCTCTCTAGCTACACCTTTCCCTTAGTAAGATGTGCCACTGTGAAGCCTAAAATATATTCAGGTCTAAAATTAACAAATTTTGTGAATTCACACCCCAAGAAGTAGAACTAAGATAGAATTACCTATTAGGTAGCAGGGAAGGCACAGAGGAATTCATCACCAAAAGCTGGCTACCTAACTACATAGCAGTATACCTAGGGACATAAGGTCACTACCACCAACAGGCCAATCACTCAAGAATCAGTGGAGTTGAGCCTGTGGCCCCATGGCGTCATTACCAAGAAAAAGCAACTTAGTCAGGGAAAAGAAGTCTTATGTGGAAAAGTCCAGAGAGATGCCCATCACAAGGAACAGGACCAGTGGCCTGGCAGGAGATAAGAATAGCTACAACATCACTCAATCAGTGATGGCTAAGAATAGAAGCACATCAAGAACTGATCTGCCATAATCAGAAACAAAGGAGTAACAAAGAGCCTCAGGGAGCAGTGGAAACAACTTCTGAAACTCCCTAGGCAGAAAAGGAAAGAGTTAGGTCCCAAGTTGCTGAGATAAGCCAAAGAAAGGGGAAGATTGCCATGGGATTGGTAGTAGACAACCTAGTAACTTGGCAAGGGAATTGTTGTAATAATAGATTATGACTGGGTTTATTATTTTCTCTATTTTTCTGTATATTTCTTTTGTATTTCTCTAAACCTATAAAAACCCCTACTTAGTAGGAAAAGGGCAAGCAATCTTAGTTGTCTCTTTCCTCTATTTGGGTTTTCAAAAGTGGAAATCTATTTTTAGAGTGATCAGATCAGTGATTAAGCTCAAGACTGAGTCAAACCAAAGAGACTACAGAACAAGTGACTTAGCTGCAGGGGCAATGTCATAAGAGCTCTAAGACAGAGTTTAGCATTGCTGTCATGACTTGACAAAACACTAAGTCATTATTTATATTTCTTTTCTTTTCTTTTCTTTTCTTATTGGACTTACAACTACAAGATGGAGTACAGGAAAGTATCACGTGATTTTGTCACAATGTCACAATGGTGTGACAGATGGTCATGTCACAAGTCACAGTCACAGTGTGTCACATGACTAGAGTAACATGAGGACTATGGGAAAGCAAGCATATAGCCATAGTAGTAAAATGTATAAGTAGTAGAGAATTAAGTGAGAACTCCATCAAGTTCTCTTTGTCAAACTCTGAACAAAGAGACAGTTGGCTTAATTCCAGTCATTGGACTTTAGACGCTGACAATTGCTAGGGAGTCAGGTTATACAGGGAGGATTCAAAGTCTCATATCTGATCACATAGTCAAGAGTACTACTGTGAGGACAACTTTGAAACAGGGTGTTAGGGTGACACTAGGCAGGCAGGACTTAGGCACAGGGCCAAGACAGTAGTCTAGAATTAAGTTTTGAGTTTTGAACATCACCGCTACCATGGTACATCAGCAAAACTTTAATTTTACAACTTCCTTCCATCTTCAACTTCTGAATTCATTTTCCCACAAATTTGCATAAGGGACACTATGCTGATATATGGTGTCAACTAGGGTGTTTTCCTTAAGAGATCACATACCACATCCTTATTTAAACTTTTATCTTTACTGCTACTTAAACAGTAGCAGGGGAACTTCTATTTAAAAAGAGAATAGGAAAATCCATAGCATAAACAGCCTCTTCACTAGTACAGTAAAATTCATCTGGCAGTAAATGTTAGTAAAATACGACATTATGTAGGGCAAGTAAAAGGACAGAGGAAGAAGCAATCAGCTCCAGTAATGATCAAAGGAGAAGAAGAGTGGGAAGTAGAAAGAATATTGAATAAGCAGAAGATCAGGGGAAAGGATAAATACTTGGTACAGTAGAAAGGATTTATGGCAGAATCAGACACTTGGGAAGGAAGAGAAAATTTAGGAAATGCCAAGGAGGCAATTGAAAAATTTGAGAAAGAATACAAATGGGATATAGAGGATGTAAAAAAACAGGAAAGAGAAGAAGAAATGTTTAGAAAAGGAGAATTACCAGGAAGATTTATGGCAAAGAAATTATTTGGATAGATGGATAAGAGATATGACCAGGAATATTGGAGGAGATTAGAGAGAAATTGGAATAGATGGAAAGGAAATCAATAGAAGAAGGGTCAACCAGGTAAAAGAAAAACTATACTGGAAACAATTGAGGAAGAGGAAGAAATTGAGCAAGGAAATTTGGGAATAAGAGAATAGACAGATGAGGATGATGAAATAGGTAATATAGCTGACCCATACTATGAATTGTAAAGAAAATCCTCAGGACAAGGAAACTTAAGAGGAAGGTGGTGTCATGACTTGGCAAAACGGCTAAGTCATTTTCTATTTTTATTTTATTTTGTTTTCTTTTATTTAGTTAGATCATTACTAAGGTAGAGTGTGGGAAAGCATCATGTGACAGTCACACAGTCACAAAGCATGACATTGGTCTCATTTGGTCACAGTCACAGTCATAACATGTGAGGAGGTAAACACATGATGGGAATAACATGAGGACCACAGGAGGATGTTGTATAGTCATAGTAGTAAAATGTATAAGTAGTGTACAAAATCAAATGGGAACTCTATCAAGTTCTCCTTGTCAACTCTGACTTGGAGTAGACTTAAGTCATCACAGCTAGAGTCTTACAGTTAGGAAACATGTATATATAGTGTACAAAATCTAATGAGAACTCCATTGAGTTCTTCTTGTCAACTCAGACTTGGAGTAGGTTTAAGTTGTTATGACTAGGGTCTTACATTACCCAAGTAAGGTCAAAAGGGGATGTTGCCCTTTCTCTTTTACTTGGAGCAGATATACCATACTAGTAGGACTTGCATTCTGATTTTGCATGTTATGATCATTGGATCACTAGTTATTTGTCTTTTCCATCTTTTTTCCCCATTTTTTCTCAAATTCTATTGTCTTTTTATCTGTGTTGCTGTTTTTTAACTTTGGTTATATAGATCTATTCTATCTCCTTCTTTGACCATAGGGTTTCTTTTAGCATTCTTATTGCTATTCCTTTGGGTATCTCTTTCTTATTAAATATTTGGTTGTTTTTTATTGTCCATATTTGCCATATAGCTTTTGCTATTCTTTCTATATATGCTTCATTCATCCATCTTGGTTTGTCTTTTAGATGTATTGATCCTAATCCTCTTATTAACTTTATTGTAGATTGAAGTCATAGGGTCTTTAGAAAGCTTTGTTTCCATTCATTTTTCACATAGTTCCATATCACTTGTCCCTGGTTTAGTGGGCACTCCAACAGAATATGATCTATAGTGTCTAGTTGGCTGCATTTACAGTGGGCTTTGGCTTCCAATCCTTTTATTCTAAGGAACTACTCTCCTATCTTATGTCTATTGTGGCATAATTTCCATAGGAAGTCTTTTATCTTAGGGAGAATTATGTCTTTCTTGTTATTAGTCTATATCTCATACAGACCTCTGTTTTTTTAAACAGCTCTATTCTAGTGTCTTTCATTCTTTTATATGTTGGATTGTTTCTGGATTGTCTTTTATGATGTCTTAATATCATTTTGTAGGCTTTCTTTTGTGTTATTTCCATTAGTTTGCCACCTTCTAGTTTATAAGGTCCTGGTACTTGCTCTGTGTTCAGCCATGTACTTTCATTTTGTTCATTCTTTTTTAGGATCTTTGTTCATTTCTTAATGTTGTCTATATCTCTTTCTGTTTTTATCTTTCTGATTTTAATCTTCCCTTCATGAAGTCATAAGTGGTCATAAGTGGTAGGCTGTTGCTAGCCATGCATCTCTGTTCTCTTTTTGGAGAAAGTCTTCCTTTTCCCATTGTTTGATATTCAACTTCATTTCAGTTATGGTTTCTAATCTGTCTGTTTTTATGTCAATGTCTCCTTTGATTTTTAGTGCTTCTATTATCATCAATAGGTCAGCTGTCTCACTTGGTGAGTTTGGGCTTATACAGTAGGTCTTTATTTTGTTTGTTCCTTCTGTTATGATTCTACTTCCAGAATACTATGCTTAATTATTCTCTAGTCCTGGTTCAAGTATGGTATAGTATATTTCACTTTTTGTTGTTATTGCTCTTCCATTTCTTTTAATTGGAGTCCTTAGTAATCTTGACTCTTTTCTCTTTTTCCTGTCTTTGTATCTGCTGTATGATCCGAAGATTCATATAGCTCTTTCTGGTGATCTATTATCTATTGTGTTTGGGTCTAGTGTGTCTTGAATCTCTTTGTTCCCTTCCTGTTCCAAACTCAGGTCATCTCATTGATTCAATCCTTTGACATGTTTGGCAGAGGAAGGCATCACCCTCGTTCTCTGAGCCCCAGGCCCACGGCAAGGGAGGGTCCCAGGCAGGGCAGCACATTTCTTTGTCCTGCTTTATGACAGGTCAAGTACTTCAGCATCCTGAACCCTTCCCCCCAGGGAGCATTACCACTTTTGAAATCAATTTCTGACATCATGGGTTTATCGTTCGAGTTAAGAATAACAATTACACTCAGTGTATGTAGATCTGCATGAGATTCCTGGAGGAGGGAGGGGGAAGAACGAAGGGCAGCCATTTCAGCGATGAGTTTGGAGGGGCATCGTGCTCGATGACGAGCTGAGCGTTTGCCTGAGGTTCCTCCTTTTCTCTGTTGGCAAGGTAGCGTCTGTCGTGCTCGAGACGCTGGACGGCGAGCTCCTTTTCGTTGGCGACTTGCAAGAAGTGCTGGATGTCAGCCAAACAGCCACAAACACCTTTCTCTCACCATGTCCAGCGACTCGGACTCGTTTTCTGACAGCGGTCCTGCAAGACTGTCGACCAAATATGTCATCACAGACGCTCTCAAGGCTCCCCGGGCTACCACCTACACGGCACAGGCTCTCTTTGACCAGATCATGAACGGCGACATCGACCTCGATCCAGAGTACCAGCGAGGTCCTTTCTTTCTTTCTTTCTCATCCTTTTCACTCACACCTCAAAGACATTGTCTGGCCAGAGGCAAAACAGGTCGGCCTCATCGACTCCATTTTTCGCAACTTTTACATCCCTCCCGTCATCTTTTGTGCGCGCTCCCTCTCCCTTTTCCCACCCATCTCTCATGTCTTTCCAGCCGTCAGCGCTCATGAAGATGGCTCAGAGCACAGAATATGCATCGACGGAAAACAGCGTCTCACTTCAATATACCGCTTCATGCTTGGCCTGGTATCCTTTTTCCTTCTTACTTCTCCCACCCACTAATCCCGCCCATTAGATATACCGTGAGTTTCTCTTCTGCCCTATCACCTTATCCCACTTCTTCCTCATCCTTCTCATCTCAGACCACGACCGGTGCGCCCCCTTCCTCCCCTCTTCCCTACCAACCCTCACTGCCGCCCCAGCAACTCCAATACCAAGTTATGGTACCAAGATCCTAAAACTCCCTCAAAATCATCCATGCTTCTCCCTGAAAAGTACCGTCGTCTCTTTTCCAACAAACAAATCGTCTGCATCGAATACATGGACATCAACGACAGGGACGAGCGCGAAATCTTCCAGCGAGTCCAGCTCGGCATGGCCCTTACCCCCGCAGAAAAACTCGCCGTCATCAAATCCTCTCGCGCTGACTTTATCCGCCAACTTCAGTCTACTTTTTTCAAAGACTCTTCCTCTCCCTTCACCACCCTCGCTTGGGACCGTTCCCGAGGTACTGACTTCCGCTGTCTTGCCACCATCCTCTGGTGTCTAGATCGTTTCAGTCAAAGCCCCTCCTTCCTTGCCAATACAGGCAGCATTATCCAAATCGAGTCATGGCTCTCCGCCAAGCAACAATCCCTCTCTCCCCAATTCAAATCAGACGTTACCGCTGGTTTCTCCTTCCTAGAAGCCATGCTTAATTCCAACGATCCCACCATCACAGCCCCCTTCAATGCCATCGAATCCGGCAAAGAGACGCACCGGAAGCCAAAGGTTTCTCCCATTGAATTTATCTGTATTTCCCTTCTCGTCTGCATCTGGCACACGAGGTTGTCTGTCAAGGGCATGGCAGACGCCATCACCCGTATGCGAAAAGCCGTCAGGAGTGAACATGTGGATGTCAGAATGAATACCCGTGTGGGAGGGACGATGATTACCTTTATCAAAGAACAGGTCGTTGGTGACGACGATGACGCCAACGACGACGAGTCTGGTCAAGAAAACCAGGCGAGCTCAAATCGGAAAAGTTCTCCCGTTGAGGTTTCTAGAAAGCGTAAACGAAGTGGGGTTGAAGCCGCAGATGTCCCTTTGGGCGGCCGTTTGGCTGAAATTAGAAGAATAACACAACGATATCAGGAGCGTACGGATTAGCGAGTTGGGCAACGACATGTTGCCAGGTTTGGACACTTCATTATAATACAGGAAGATATAGTTGATAATCTGTAAAAATAACAATTGCGTTATAAATGATATTTACTACAGTGCCAGTCATTTGTTCCCAGGTCAAATGATTTATTCCAGAACATAAATGCTCAGTTTTCACCTTTTCTCCAGCTCTCCAAAATAATGTCACCTAAACCCAGAGGGGGCATGTTTCTGCGCATTCTTTCAACAAAGCCGATCGTCTATATTCCAAAGTCCTCTATCCACCCATTTGGTGATCCGTCAAATCGTTCTCCAATACTTCTGGACGTTGAATGGCAAGTGAACGAAGGAGCTTGGACTATCCTGTCTTCATGAGGGAAAACGGCTCTATTTCGGGTACGCCGGCATTTCCCTTGATATTTTCTCACTCACATCATCACCGCTTTTTCAAGACCCTCCTAGGTCACCTACGTGTCTCAACGAGCGAACCTCGACAACGGATGTTTCCTTCTCTAGGTCAAGACGTCAACCCTTATTCTACCATTGCGAATGTATCCTTCTCCCACCGCGTTACCCATACTTCAGGAGGAGCTTTCTATGACTACACTACCCATTATGGTGCTATCCGCGACAACGACATGCTCACGCTCCGAGAAAGCATGTTCCCGGAAAGTATTCCTGAAGCAAAAACCCGATCCGCTAGCCACCTCTGCATTCGAGAAACCCAAAGTACACAAACACACGTTTAGCCAAGTCGTTCATCTATCGTCGGAGGAAGAAATGCTGTTCAATACACTTGTGAAAGAGGTGCATCTCGACCCAGCTTGCTCGACCTTCCCCTCATCGCTCATGAGTAATGGACAGATGCGACGAGCATGTATCGTGAAAGCGGTTCTAAGGAAACCCGAGTTATCATTGTTAGACGAACCTCTCAGTACGTTTTTTTTTAAAAAAAAAAACTCCCATTCCACACGTTTACATATGAAAAACCGTTAAGCTGGGCTTTACATTGCGGCACGTCCTAAACTCCTTCTCCTACACCAACTTCACTAATCCCGAAAACCACGCGTTATTCTTGGATTGAGAACACAAGATGAAATTTCGTTCCAGATTGGATCACTCGCGTCGCGTATGGTGCAGAGACGGTACTGTGAAGATAGGGAACTAAAAATTCGATTCTTCCATTGATCAAACGTGATTCGGTTGATGCGTGTGCAACTTTGACTTGCATCCTATCGCTATCTCCAGGAGGACAACCTGTTCTCGATCTCCAGAGTGTGAGAACGTCAAGTACGGTGATCGTGTTGTAAGCGTCTGGCAAGTCTCTTGTTTGTTTTTTCCTCATTGTTTCTGTGAATAGGTTCTCGATAACATCAATTGGAAAATAAGACAAGGTGAACGATGGCATCTTCAATGCGCAAATGGTACGCGCGCGCGTGTGTGCTCGCTTCTCCAACTATTTCTATCAGACTGTAAACAAGATTCTATTCAAATCATGATCAGTGCAAAAACAACACTGCTACTCTCTCATACTTGGCGATCACCCACAATCTTACGTTCAAAACATCTTTTACTCCCTTCACCTTCGGCTACCGCGACTTGTTATTATTCCAGGCAGTACAAACTCGAGCTATGCACCATCATATTATCCAAAAAAACGACTTGCTACCCGAAGCTGTAACATCAGTTCTTCGATAGCTTTGGACTTCCTCTCACGCTCCTCTATGTGAATCCTGGGGACTTGAAAAACCAGTCCTGCTAGTCTGACTGCTGCTCCCCGCAAAGAGTTCTTTGAGGCAAGCTACTGTGAAGTACTCAATTAGCCGTTTTTAATCAATGTCGAGCTGAGTTTGAGCTGTTGTGAAGAATGTTTTGTTATGAATTATGGAGGAGGGAGTTGAGGATGATCGACTGCAGATCACATTCCTATCCACAGAGATTAGCGACAGGATATGGCACCCATTACAGAACGCACTACGCTTGAAATCCCCTGACCAATGACATGTGAGTCGTCCCTACATGACATGTGAGCAGTACATGACCGCAGAAAAGTAGAACAAGCAGTTCAAGTAGAGCCATAACAACAACGTGTCTGCGATGGATATCCATAAATAAATGAAAACAATGGCCAATAATCTGCTAATTGATGTCCCAGAGACATCCTGACCCAGAAGCCCTTCATCTCCTCTCTCATATCAACTGTGGCTGACCACTCTCAAGGATTTTCATAACCTCATTCCCCTTCTGAATGGATGTGGTTGCTGTCTGCGCTCCATTCATTGAACGACTTTCCCTTGAGATCCAATCATCCATGTGTCCTTTGACTCTTGCTTTCAGGTATGATCTGCGAACATTGATGGGACCTTTGATGCTTCATATTTCCTATTCCAAATTCTCGAGGGGTTAAGGATATCGCAGATAATCACATCAGACAGAAGATTGGAAAAGTGGTATTCACATTTACGAGCAGAGACCAAGGTTGGGAAGAGAATTTCGAGTTGAGGGTATACTTCTGGCCATCTGACAATATCGATGTATTCTTATGGAGGCCAAGCCCCTGACACTGGACATGATTTGATGCAGATATTTGACGCCCGGTGCCAACCGGTCGGGAGTCAGACTCCCGATTGCGTCACTAATCTTTGTCAAACCGATGATGTACTTTCCAACGGATGAGTGCTTGTCAGCTGCTGGGGGAAATCAGTGCTGATGTGCTCCTGATGATCATGACCAATGAGTCCTCCGTCATACCAGATGACTATATGTCGTTGGATGGTATCGGAGGTGCATCGATTCCGCTGAATGACCCAGGCTTTCTCGGACCGAGCATCTGCTTCTGCAGGGAGGGTCATTCACACAAAGTCTGTCTAGAACCTCATGGATGCTGCGAATCCTGTCTAAAGCCATGCAGGATATATCTATTCTGCATAGCTTTGAGAGTGGGCCTGAATTTATAAATACTCTGCAGCCAGATGATCAGATCTTTTTGGATTCAGCATTCTGCAACAGGCAAACTAGTACTAAGATGCAGAGGGCCTAAGAATTGTCCATAGCCTGGAACTGCTGAACAGAGTAACTATAGCCCACTCAGGTTTACCACCAGCAATAGAGGAGCTAGCTATGCACTTTGCAGGAAGAGCATGCAGTGGTATATTGGATCTATATGTTGGTTACAATGAGAGAGTACTGGCAGAAAGGTCTAGAGACTTGACTACATTCCAGACACCATTTGGCACACTCAGATTAGTGACTCTACCCATGGGATGGACAAATTCTGTACCTATTATTCCATGATGACATTACCTATATACTACACTAGGAGATTCCAAGATATACCTTATCCTATATTGATGATGTTTCTATAAGAGGACCAAAAACTAGATATGAACCATCAGGTGGTAGTGTAGAGACTCTAGAACAAAATCTGAAAATACAGAAGTTTGTGTTTGAATATCTAGAAACAGTTAATAGAATTCTACAGAGAATGAAGTATGCTGGTGGGACCTGAGAAGGTCCCAAGACAACAATCTGTAGTAATAGAATCACTATAGTTGGATTTGAATGCTTGTACAAAGGGAGATGACCTACTAGTGATGCAATTGGGAAGATATTGTGTTGGGACACTTGTGAAGATACCACAGATGTAAGAGCCTTTCTAGGAATGGCAGTCCAGTGCAGAAACCATATACCCAATTTTATAACAGTGGCGGCACCTTTGTATGAGATAGTAAAGAAGAATATGACATTTGAGTAGGGACCTATATAGTAGAAAGTGCAACAAGACTTAAAGGTGCTTGTCATGAGTTGGTAAAATGGCTAAGTCAATATTTATATTTCTTTTGTTTCTCTTTTCTTTTCTTTTAGATTATTACTAAGGTAGAGTGTGGGAAATATCATGTGACAGTCACATAGTCACAAAGCATGACATCAATCACATTTGGTCACATCACAAGGTCACAGTCACAACATGTGATGAGATAGACACATGATGGGAATAATATGAGGACCACAGGAGGATATTGCACAGCCATAGTAGTAAAATGTATAAGTAGTATACAAAATCAAATGGGAACTCTATCAAGTTCTCCTTGTCAACTCAGACTTGGAGTGGATTTAAGTCATCTTGGCTAAAGTCTTATACTAGAACTCAATACTACTTTGAGCACTGTTTACCTTGGACCTTGCTCATACTTATTCTCATTCAAATTGACCCTTGGCCAGTGTTTATCACAATCACTAGCCACCTCTATATATAGCTGGGCCCTTGGCTTAAGGGGACTTGTCAATCAGTAGGGATTGATGGTAGAAGAGTGGTACCAAACTTAGGTATCATTTCTAAGACCTGACCTCGTAAATAAGTGGTATTTAGTAGTGTACTTGTTTTTCTTGGTATAAACCTTGTGCTGCATGTAAGAAAGCTAAACTCCAAGCCAGAATAAGGCCAACTACTCTTTGTTCAGCAATTAACAAAGAGAACTTAATAGAGTTCCTGTTAGATTTTCTACAACTACTACATGGTCTGTACACTGTTTTCCCACACCTATCATGTGACTTATCATGTGACATCATGTGATGTGATGTCATGACTTCCTGTCATGTGACTGTGACTACTTGTGACTACTTGTGATGTGACACTTTCCTACACTCCCTTCTGTGTAGTAAGTCCAAGATAAAAGAAAAAAAAAAGAAAAGAAATATAAATAATGACTTAGCTATTTTGCTAAGTCATGACACTGCATTCTCTTGTGAGTTGGTACACACAGAGAAGTGACAGTTACTTCTAGAAGGCCATCTAGATTAGGGATCCTCCCTGTGAGGTAATAGTCTAACCATAGTATTAAGGCAGTAGTCGGTAAGGCAGTAGGTATCTAGTTGGGTGAAGATCTTGCACCCCAACAGATGTAATTTTAGTGAGATCAAACATTCATTCCATACCATTGAGATGTCAACAAGATGTCTCAAACCCAATATGATTTGTTGATGAGCAACTTGCTCAAAGAGAAGCATGCTCTTGCTAAATTAAGGGCAGAATTGGAAGAAAGATAGGGAAAGATATATTTTGAATGCAAAAAGTTTGGGCACCTGGCCCATAACTATAGAAATAAGAGAAAAAAAGAAAAAAAGGACATTGGTTTCTCAAAATAGATTTGAGGCATTGTCAAGTAGGGTGATGAGGTATGGGGTAGAGATCAGAAGACAGAAAGTAAACAGAAGAAAAAGAGTAGTGCAGACGGCAGTACCACCAAAGGTACAACCAAAAAAGGAGCTGGCATACTTCATAAGGAGAAATGCACAGGAGAATGAGATAAGGTGTTTTGAGTGTGAAAGAGTAGGACATTGATGTAAATATTGTCCAAATAGGAGATTAGAAAGAGAGAAGGCAGCATATGTGGTAGTCCCACAAAAGACGCAGTAGAAGGTATAGAGAAGGAGTCTAGAAAATACTCTATGGCAAAGAGCATTTGAGCATTGTGGAGAGGGAGTACCAGAAGAAACAGATTTGTTTGAGTTGGGATAAAGTAATGGGGAAGTAGTAGTCTCATATTTGACGTGTGAAGATTGTGGAAAGAAAGACCATCATGTAGCAGAAAATAGAGAGCAAGGAGTAGTCAAAGGAAAAGAGTGGGAAGAATTGAAGAAATGTGGAGAATTTTCAAGGAAAGGAAAAGAGAAGGCAGTGTGCCCTATTAAGGGAAAAGTGCAACAATGCAGTGCATGGGCAAGAGACCTGGAAAGCATAGCCAGAGAGAGGAGTACTCAAAGGGAAGTTTGAAGAACTTTCAAAATACTGGATAGTGGCACAATGAGGATGTTTATGGACAAGAAGATAGCAGCCAAACATGGATTTAGGCTATAAAAGTTAGAGAGGCCAGTAAGAGTCAAGAATGTTGATGGGATGTACAATAGTGGAGGGGCTATTATGCATCAAATAGAAGTAAATGTGTACTATAAGAGCTATGTTGAAAGAATAAAGATAGATGTATATGACTTAGGAAGAACAGAAGTAATTCTGGGGATGCCATAGTTAGTGGCACATAATCCAGAGATCAATTGGAAAATAGGAGAAGTAAAAATGACAAGGTGCTTGCCTTTGTGTGGTAGAGTAAAAACAAAGAGAGAGGAAAAGAAAAGAAGAGGAGGGAGAGTAGTGACTATAGAAGAAGAGAAAATTGTCAAATGGGCAATAGATGATAAAGAAGATTGGGGAAGAGAAGAAGAGATCAAAGAAAACCATAGAAAAATTGAGGAAATGGTCCTAGAAAAATTCTTAAAGTGGAGAAAAGTATTTGGAAAGATAGAATCAGAGAGGATGCCAATGAGAAAAGTCTAGGATCATGCTATAGATCTCAAGGATATGTTTGTACCATGAAAAGGAAGGATTTATCCTCTATCCAAAAATGAAAGAGAAAAGGTCCAGAATTTTGTAAAAGACTAGTTAAGAAAGGAGTATATTAGACCAACAAAATCCCCTCAAACATCACCAGTATTTTTCATAGACAAGAAGGATAGAAAGAAGAGGATGGTTATGGACTATTGCAACTTGAATAGCCAGACAGTGAAGAACAATTACCTGCTACTATTAATCACAGAGTTAATTAACAATATGGGTGGCAAGAAAGTATTCACTAAAATGGATCTCAGGTGGGGGTTCAATAACATAAGGATCAAAGAGGAAGATGAGTGAAAGAGAGCATTTATGATGCATGTGGGCTCTTTCAAACCAACAGTAATGTTTTTTGAGATGACAAACTTGCCAGCTACATTCCAAGCAATGATGAATGAAATCCTGAGAGATTTAATTAACGAAGGAAAAGTTGCAGTGTTTGTAGATGATGTATTAGTAGGGACAGAGACAGAAGAAGGACATAATGAAATAGTAGAAGAAATATTGAGAAGATTAGAGGAGAATGACTTATATGTTAAGCCAGAGAAATATATATGGAAAGTGAGAAAGATAGGGTTCCTAGGTGTTATTATAGGACCAAATGAAATAGAGATAGAGAAAGTGAAAGTAGATGGAGTATTGAGTTGGCCAGAGCCAAAGAATATAAAAGATATTAGGAGATTTTTAGGTCTTGCAAATTACTACAAGAGGTTTATCAAAGATTTCGCTTGAGTAGCTAG
>Ga0153961_1000313_pt1 | contig 13404 bp, 8 predicted proteins | sample TSFL045MetaG_FD_104748 | JGI IMG/M metagenome (GOLD analysis project Ga0153961, IMG submission 104748) | Attine ant fungus gardens microbial communities from Florida, USA - TSFL045 MetaG | ecosystem: Host-associated > Fungi > Mycelium > Unclassified | place: USA: Florida, Withalacochee...
ATCTGTCATAGCGGGCAAATCTCTCGCATTTACAGAATCATACAAGGCAGTAAACAGGCTGTGGTTATCAAGCACTACATTTTTGTGGTGGGTGCCGGCAAAGTCGCTTATCAGCTTAATATAGTCGCTGTCAGAATTTGGCTGATAAAGACTCTTTTCAAAATACCTTGCATTGTCCTTGTAATCGACAGAATATGTTGTTAATACACCCTTGTCGTTTTCTTTATAGTAATCAGCAGAAAATTTGCTTATAATACTTGAGTCCAGCCCGCCTGACAAAAAAGTGCACAACGGCACATCTGAAACAAGCTGTCGCGTTATTGAGTCCTTCAACAGCCAGCGTGTATACTCAATGGTTTCGTCCTTAGTGTGCATATGCGGCTTTGCCTTCAGTTTAAAGTACCTGTGCTTTCTGAAAATGCCATCCTTGTATGTTCCGCATTCACCCGGTAACAGCTCATATACTCCCTTAAAAATACCCTGACCACCGCTTCTTCCGGGACCAATAAAGAATATATCCATTAATCCTTTTTCATCAACTACAGGCTTTACCTCAGGGCATTTTAAAATGGACTTAATTTCAGACGCAAATAAAAAACCGCCCTTATATTGATAGTAAAAAAACGGCTTTACACCTATTCTATCTCTTGCTGCAAACAGCTTATGCTTTTCGTGGTCATAAATAGCAAAGGCAAATATACCGTTAAGGTGATCCACACATTTTTCTCCCCAATGCAGGTATGCTGTTAACAAAGCTTCTGTGTCGGAATGAGATACAAAAGTATAACCCGCCTTATTAAGCTCCTCAGTAAGCTCCTTAGTATTATAAAGCTCGCCGTTATATACTATTGTACATTTTCCTGTTTTGCCCTCTTTTGTCATTGGCTGCAAACCGCCCTCCGGGTCAATTACTGTTAATCGGCGGTGCATAAGGCATACATCTTTATCCTTACTAAAAAACACACCCTGCTGGTCAGGTCCACGGCTTTTCATTGTACTAACCATATTTTCAATAATTGGTCGCTGTTGGCTAAGGTCTGTATACCTGTCGAGCCATCCTGCTATTCCACACATATAACAACCACCTTTCTTATGTAATTATTATATTCAGCTTTTTCTAAATTGTTCATTGCACACAATTATAAGCAAACAGAAAATTGTGGAAAATATTGCTGCTGTTTGTAGCCTAAATATGTAACCCCACAATATAAAATATTTGGGCAGCAGCATATAATGTATTGTGCTGCGTGTAACCTTGGAAAAGGGCAAAAATAATGTTATTTTATACACTTAAGCCCTAGATTTTATGCATAATTTGTGGTAGAATTAAAGTTAATGTAAAATCATTTTCATATCTTGATTTTGAAAGGTGAGTTTATTATGTACAAAATAGTAAGAAAAGAAGTGCTTAATCCTACTGTTACACTAATGGAAATTGACGCACCGCTTATTGCTAAAAAGGCAGAGCCTGGTCAGTTTATCATTTTACGTGTTGATGAGGACGGCGAACGTATCCCACTAACAGTTGCCGACTTTGACAGAGAGAAGGGAACTGTTACAATTATTTTTCAGATTGTCGGTGCTACTACAGAGAAGCTTAACCACAAGGAACAGGGTGACTGCATTGCAGATTTTGTTGGTCCTTTAGGTGTAGCTTCTCACACAGACGGACTAAAAAAGGTTGCTGTTGTTGGTGGCGGCGTTGGTTGTGCTATTGCATACCCTATTGCCAAAAAGCTGCATAACCTTGGCTGTGAGGTACACAGTATTGTAGGCTTTAGAAATAAGGACTTGGTTATTCTTGAAAAAGAATTTAACGAGGTCAGCGATGTTCTGAAGATGATGACAGATGACGGCAGCTACGGTGAAAAGGGTCTGGTAACAGATGCGTTAAAAGCTTTAATTGAAGACGGCGAGCAATACGATGAGGTTATTACTATTGGTCCGCTAATTATGATGAAATTTGTCTGTAGGTTGACAAAGGAGTACAATATCAAAACAATAGTAAGTATGAATCCTATTATGATAGATGGTACAGGTATGTGCGGCGGCTGTAGATTAACAGTGGGCGGAGAAACAAAGTTTGCCTGTGTAGACGGTCCTGATTTTGACGGTCATTTAGTTGACTTTGACGAAGCTATTGAGCGTGGCTCAATGTACAAGGAATTTGAGCGTCATGCACACAGCGAGGTCTGTAACCTATTTAATAAGGAGGTAAAATAATTATGCCTAATATGTCTTTAAAGAAAAACGAAATGCCTTCTCAGGAGCCTGATGTAAGAAATAAAAACTTTTTGGAGGTTGCCTTAGGCTACACCGAAGAAATGGCGTTAGATGAGGCACAGCGTTGCCTTAACTGTAGGCACAAGCCATGTGTAAGCGGCTGTCCGGTACATATCAACATTCCGGGCTTTATTCACGAGGTTGCTGAAGGCAACTTTGACGGTGCTTACAATATTATTGCAGAATCAAGCTCATTGCCGGCTGTATGCGGCAGAGTATGTCCACAGGAGTCGCAGTGCGAAAGCAAGTGCGTACGCGGCATTAAGGGCGAGGCAGTAGGTATAGGAAGATTAGAGCGTTTCGTAGCTGATAAGCATAACAGCAACGAAAATATAACAATAGAAAAGCCTGTTTCTAACGGTCACAAGGTAGCTGTAATCGGTTCAGGTCCTTCCGGATTAACCTGTGCAGGCGACCTTGCTAAAAAGGGCTACGAGGTTACGGTATTTGAGGCACTTCACCTGGCAGGCGGTGTACTTGTTTATGGTATTCCGGAATTCAGACTGCCAAAATCTATTGTTCAAAAAGAAATTGACACTCTTAAGGCTTTGGGCGTTAAGGTTGAAACAAATATGGTTATCGGTAAAATTCTTTCCATTGATGAGCTAATGGACGACTACGGCTTTGAATCTGTTTACATTGGCTCAGGTGCAGGCTTACCGAGATTTATGAATATTCCGGGTGAGAACCTGAAAGGTGTTTACTCTGCTAATGAATTCCTGACAAGAGTAAACCTGATGAAGGCTTACAAAGATGGCAGCTCAACACCTATTGCAAACTCCAAAAAAGTTGCAGTAGTAGGCGGAGGTAACGTTGCAATGGACGCTGCCAGAAGTGCCAAGCGTTTAGGTGCCGACGAGGTTTATATTGTTTACAGAAGAGGTGCCGATGAACTGCCTGCAAGAGCTGAAGAGGTTGAGCACGCTAAAGAAGAGGGCATTATATTTAAGCTTCTTACAAACCCTGTTGAAATTCTTCCAAATGACGAAAACAAGGTAGGCTCTATGAGGTGCGTAGAAATGGAGCTTGGCGAGCCTGACGCTTCAGGCAGAAGACGCCCTGTAGTAAAGGAAAATTCAGAGTTTGAGCTAGAGGTTGATTGCGTAATTATGTCTATTGGTACTTCACCAAATCCACTGATCAAATCAACAACAAAAGGTCTTGAAACTCAAAAGTGGGGCGGAATCATTGCGGATGACAACGGTTTAACATCCCGTGAAGGAGTTTACGCAGGCGGTGACGCTGTAACAGGTGCTGCTACAGTTATTCTTGCTATGGGTGCAGGTAAGACAGCCGCTGCTGCCATTGATGAGTACATTCAAAGCAAAAAATAAATAGCTAATTTTTTATTTCAATAATAAAAGGGAACAGTTCAACTCTGTTCCCTTTTTCTGTGCTATTAAAGCAATATAAAGCCAAAAACATTAGTAAATTATAATAATCCTTTTATATTGGAGATTATTTTACTTCATAACCACAACAGTCATAGGTGGAATTGTCAGGGTTGTGTTATCCAAGGTAGCTTGCGGGTATTCACCGCTGTCAACAAGATCTCTTGCTGTTACCTGCCCTACAATGCCCCTGTAGTCAAGTGCATCCTTAGCAATATCAACCGTAGCAGTTTCTGTCTTGCTCAAATTGTAGAATATAATTACACCACTGTCGTTATATTTTGTTACATAACCTGCCGCATAATTGTTTTCAGTTTCAATTACGTCTGTAATTTGACCACGTGCAATTTCAGGATTTTGCAGCTTAATTTTTATAAGCTGCTGGTATGTCTTCAGCAAGGAGTTTTCATCCTGCTGTGCTTCCTCAACAGTAGTTGTTACGGCGTCTTCAGCTATTGATAAAGCTATACTCGGCAAGTGAATTTTCTCCCATTCGGTGCCATTCCAAGGCATAGGCAAACGGTAAGAGCCATCGTTGTCAGTACTTCCAAGCAAACCAACTTCTTCGCCATAATAAATATACGGGTTACCCGGCGAAAGCATATAACACATTGCAGCCATTTTTTCATTTTGTAAATCCTTGGAAAGTGCGGCACCACTTCTAGCCATATCGTGATTTGAAAGGAATGAGCAATCTATGGCATTTTCATTCTTTTCATTTATAGTTTCGCCCCAGGACTTCAAGGAATTGCACAGCTTCTTAACATCACCGCTGCGTACAGCTGTTTCATAATTGCCAATAGCCGCACTCATCGGAAAATTAAATTGACTATCAATTCCGGTGTCATACCAGTCAGCTATTTGGCTGGTACCAGACCAGTTTTCACCCACAATATAAGCATCCTCTTTTAAGCCTTTTGCAGTATCAACCAACCATTTGCAAAACTCTTGACCATCATCCCCACCGGTATCATAGTATTTTATAGCGTCAAGCCTAAATCCAGCCACACCTATATCAAACCAAAACTTCATTATGTTCTTAATTTCATCTCTGACCTTTTCGTTAGACAAATTCAACTCAGGCATAGACTTATCAAAGTTTGCCTCATAGTAGTAATCCGTGCCGTCTATTGGCTGATAGGTACTGCTGCCCACCTTGTCTTCATCTTTAACAATATGATAATACTGTGCGTAACCATCCAGCTTACCTTCCTTAACCTCCTCGCACGCCTTTTCAAACCACGGATGTTTATTCGAGGAGTGGTTCACAACAAGATCAATTATTACATTGATGCCACGCTTATCACACTCAGAAATTAACTCCTTAAAGTCATCCAAAGTACCAAAATCCTCATCCACATTACAATAGTCCTCAACTGAATATTTATGGTACGATTCTGACGGATTAATAGGCGTCAACCAAATTCCGTCTATGCCTAAATCGTTGCCTCCATTGGGGTCACCATCGTTAAGGTAATCCAGCTTGCTGATAATACCTTGAAAATCACCCACCTCATCATCATTCGAGTCGCAAAAGCTGTACATAAAAATCTGATAAAAATTTCTATAATTGTCAGTTGACTGAACAGCCTTTTGCACCTGTGGCTGTGTATTTTCACAGCCTGCTAAAATGCCGGTACATAATGTGGCAGCTAATGCTATAGCTGTAAATCTTTTTAGCATAATTACTCTCCTTCAACTTTAATGTTCAAATAAAATTTACGAATTAACTATAACAATTTTTTAAAATAGTTTGCCGATTTTTCATATCCAACAGCTAAATAAAATCAGCAGCGTGTCTTATTGCTAATTTAAATAACTTGCAATCTTTATCCACCGCCTCTTGCTCAAATATTTTCACCAGTTTAGACCCCACACTAGTTCGTCTAAACTTTTCACCAACTATCATTTCTCCACCCAGTTACATTTCAATTTGCAAAAAAGTATTATGTATAAATCCCAACAAATACCCTATTGCTTCATTTCACAATCTGTAACAAAGCCGTACGCATTGTCATCACCCAGTATATTTTTAAAAGACTGCATAAATAAAACCTTATGTAAATTAAATGATGAAGCAATACCCCATTATCTGTAAAATTATGCATAATTTTGTACATCAGCTCTACTAATTATTTATGATCCTCAAATTATGATTTAATGCATAACCTTTTTGTTTAATTGAATATTATTTATGACAGTACAAATAATATAATTAAGTTATTTGTGGTTTCAGCTTTGCAACGCACTGCAATACACAAATCCGCCTTGCAAAACTATTTCCACAAATACTTTTATATACAGATAGAGGTGAAGACATAGCCTTCACCTCTAAGTTTGTTAAATATTCAAGCTATGCCGTATTATGATAAGGAGATTAGCCCTTTACAGCACCACCTGTAATACCTTCTACATAGAACTTCTGCATCTTCAAGAACAATGCCGTAATAGGTACAGCAACTACAACTGAACCTGCACAGAAGTTATAGAAGAACGTATCAATCTTTTCTTTGTCTGTCATATTCCATAAAACAAGAGCAACTGTATACTGGTCCGTAGCATCACGAAGAAGCATTCTGGCCATAATAAAGTCTGTCCACGGAGCTATGAATGTTGTAAGAACTGTATAAACCACAATAGGCTTTGACATTGGTAAAATAATTCTCCAGAAAATCTGGTTCTTTGTTGCACCGTCAATAGTAGCAGCCTCGTCAAGTGCTCTTGGCACTGTATCAAAAAAGCCCTTTGAAATAAAATAGCTTAGTGCAGCACCGGCAGAATAAACAATGATTAAACCGACTATATTCTGTGACAATCCTATTACCTTAAGAATGTAATAAATAGCAATCATTGTCATAAAACCAGGGAACATACCAAGAATCATAGCAACATTCATAAATGCTTTTCTTGCCTTAAATCTAAGTCTACTAAATGTGTAAGAAACCATTAGCACGCTAAATGTTGAAATTATACAAGAAAAAATAGATATGATTAAAGTGTTCAGGAAAGCCCTTGGATAATTGAAAGTATCTGTTTGTGTAAACAAATCAATATAATGCTGGAACGTCCAGGATGTAGGAATAACATGGTCAATAAATGTTGCTTCCTCACCTGAGAAGGATGTCATAACAATCCATACTAAAGGAAGAACCCAAATAATCGAAAGAATTGTAAGAATAACATAAACAATCGCATTAGATATTGCTCTTTTAGTTTTATAACTCTTTATCATCCGAATGCCCCCTCATCTTTAACTGACTTAGTATTATTGAACGTGATTAATGACAAAGCACCACAAATTACAAATACAATAATACCGATAGCAGCAGCCAAGTTATTATCATTGTTGTTCATAGTCAATTTGAACAGCCATGTTACCAGCAAGTCAGTTTCTCCTGCCTGGTACATATGAACATTTGAAGGTCCACCGCCACTTAGCAGGAATATTACATTGAAGTTGTTTATATTACCAACAAATGTTGAAATCAACTGAGGAGTTGTTACGAATATCAAGTATGGAAGAGTAATCTTCATAAACTGTACAACCGGTGTAGCGCCATCAATACGAGCTGATTCATAAAGATCCTCAGGTATATTCATCAGAATACCTGTTGTACTTAAAATAGTATACGGAATACCAATCCAAATGTTTACAACAATAATTGTAATTCTGGCCAAGTTAGGGTTAGAAGTGTCTGTTAAAAACTTAATAGGCTGATCAATTAAACCCAAATTTTCTAGAATCACGTTTACAACGCCGTCCTGTGACAACATCTGAGCCATCAGAAGAAGTGTTACAAACTGAGGTACAGCAACTGCCATTACAAAGCAGGTTCTGAACACACTCTTGCACTTTAGACCCTTCTTGTTAATCATAAGTGCCACAATAACACCAAGGATATAACAAGAGAAGGTAGCTACAACCGCCCAAACCAATGTCCAAACAAGAATTTTACCAAACGTCTGAGCATACATTGCGTTGCCCACAAAAATATCACTAAAGTTACCAAAGCCTACCCATGTAAACAACTGGTTAGGTGGCTGGTGGTCATGGTCAAAGTTAGTGAATGCAATTAATATCATAAAGATAAGCGGTAAAATTGTGAAGCATCCTATCAAAGTGGTTGGAACAGCCAACATTGTTATATGAAACTTTTCATCTAACAGCAATTTAAGATCTTGAATAATATTATTAGGCTTGTTGCCAGCCTTTATTGTCTTTTCATTATTAACTGCTACTCTAATATTTATTATGTATAAATAAATAAATAGCACAATAATAATTAATGTTAACGTACTAAACAGAAGGATAAGCATTGAGTTATCCCCCTCAACCTTTACAGGCATACCATTTGCGTCCCATTCAGTACCGGCCGTTTTTGTGCCAAGTGTACCAAATTGTGCTAAATAGCCGCCACCAAAGCCTATCATATAGGCAATAAACGCAACTTCCAGAGCTAAGAATATAATGCCCTTAACAATTTGCTTATTCAAAAAACAACCGGAACCCATAATTACATATGAAAGCTTGGTTGCCAAGCCGCCTACTTTAAAGTTATTAACATAATTTTTAAAGAAATTGCCAATACCAACAAAGAAAGCCACCAAACCCTTGCCTACAGCCTTAAAGAATGAAGACAATGCACCGGGAATGGCCACAAAGAAGCTTTTTAGCTTATAACAAAATCTCTGGAAAGGGTTGAGCTGCATATAATCAATATAGTTCATTACTTTACTCCCCTTTAACAACCTTTTAATATACTTTTTGACTACTCAAGCAGTCTATAAGATATAGACTGCTTGAGCTAATTAATTATTTACTACTGATAAGTTTACTAAAATTAAACCTCAGTGATACTCTTAACCATGCTGTCATAAGCCTTGCCAAGACCCTCTTCTGTAAGATCGTTCTTCTTCTCTACGCAATATGCACCGAAAGCACCTGTTGGATCCCAATATGCACCTGCAAGACCAATTTGTGGAACTGAATGCTTCTGCTGCTCATAAACAGCCTTCAGGCAAGTATTGCTCTGAACATCGTCACTTTCAACCATTGAAGTAATTGACGGGCCCCAACCAAGCTGTTCCATTCTCTCCTGCTGGCATGTTTCGCCTGATAGATAGTATGCAAGAGCCTGTGAAGTGTAAGGATACTGTGTATTAGCATTTACACCAATCAGCTTGTAACCGAACATTGAAATCATATCTGTGTCTGTTCCATCAATCTTAATTGTAGGAAGCTTAGCGCAAGCAAAATTGTCGCCCAATGCACTTTGTATAGCCTTTAGCTTCCAAGTACCGGATACACCTGCAACAGCCTTTTCATTTCTCAGGTTAGAAGCAAGAACCTTATCTGTATCATCATTTACAAAATGACTGTCGTTAGCTAGTAGGTCAGCAAAAGCTTTAGCAACCTTTACTGTTTTATCCTTATCATAATTAAGAACCTGATTGCCGTCTGCATCTAATTCATAAGTGCCGCCGGCTGTCAAAGGAATTACACAGCCATAAAAGCCATTACCAAGGTTCATAATAAACTTCTTATCTTTCTCGTCACAAACCTCCATAATACTTTCAAGTGACTTAATCTCGTCCTCAGAGATTAATGATTTATTATAGTAAATGAAGTAACCGTTATCACCTGTTTCCGGGAATGAAACCAAGTTACCATCACTTGTAGCAACGCTAACAGCACCCTCAAGGTTGCTCTCCTTAATAGCTGCTGCATACTGTGGTCTTACCGGTGAAACATAGCCGCCGGGATATAGTCTTGATGCCTGGTCAGATACAAAGCCAAATACATCCGCAGCTGCCTCAGGGTCATTCATTACGTTTGCAGCTGCATCTGACTCACCCTGTGCTACAACTTCAATTGAAATTTTTCTGTCGCTAAAGTTTTCTACAAATGCATCACACTGTTTCTGGAAAATTTCAAGAGCATCTGACGGAGCCCAAACCTTTAGCTTAACCTCGCTGTCCTTGCCCTCGTCACCAAGAGCAAAGTCAGCATCCTTCATCATATCATCGACTGAAACTGCCTCTACCTCTGACGCACTAAAGCCGCTGCCTGAAGCACTGCTGTCACCGGAGCCGCAGCCTGAAGCACTGCTACCACCAGCAGTGTCACCGTCACCACATCCTGCAAAAGCTGTTGCAATCATAGTAGCCGCCAACAAAACACCAGCAACTTTTTTTGTTTTACTAAACATTGTTTCTTCCTTCTTTCTTAAAAATAAAATAAATCTCTTTATAACTCTTCGACAGTCACAAAAACTGCAAAATTTTGTGTAAGTTTGACAGTTTACACAGCGTCACAACTACTATAGTTATAATATCATACGCAAGGGTGAAATGCAATATATTTTAGTTATTTTAGTTATATTAATATATTTTCGCCTTTGAATTTGTTAATTTTGCACAAACTTTTTTAAATATTCCGTCGTAATGTACAATGTATAAAAAACAAACTATACATTATTACCTTTTGGTTGTTGACGGTGTAGTCAAAATAGTTCTTTTTTTATGTGCATATTGTACAACCCTTGCTAATAATATATGCCTAAAACGCCCATATATACCACACATTTTTAAGTCTGATTATAAATTTACACAAAATTTATTTTTGCAGATAGGCATATAGGATTATTTTGGTAAATAAATCATATTCACATTGACATTGCCCGTATAATATTGTAAATTTATCATAGACAAATTATTCACAAGGGAGATAATACTATGAAGTTGGTTGACCTGCTGAAAAAACTTAACTACACTTGTACGCAGGGTAGTACAGATATTGAAATATCAACTGTTGCATATGATTCGCGCAGGGTAAAAAGCAAATCTGTATTTATATGCATAAAGGGAGCAGTATCTGATGGTCATAAATTTGCACAAAAAGCTGTAGAAATGGGTGCAGTCGCCTTGATTGTCGAAGACGACGTAAGCGCACCTGAAAATGTAACCATTATAAAGGTAAAAAACAGCCGATATGCTCTTGCATGTATTTCAGCCGAGTATTTTGGAAATCCGGCTGAAAAACTTAAGGTCATTGGTATTACCGGCACAAAAGGCAAAACCACCACAACGTATTTAGTCAAATCCATCTTGGAGAACGCAGGACACAAATGCGGACTTGTAGGCACTATTGAAACCATAATCGGAGATAGGGTCATAAAGGCTAACAATACAACTCCTGAATCCTACATTTTGCAGGATTACTTCAACCAGATGGTTGAAGCAGGCTGCGATTGCGTGGTTATGGAAGTATCCTCGCAGGGGCTGATGCTCCACCGCACAGCAGGTTTTACATTTGAGATTGGTATATTCACAAATATTGAGCCTGACCATATCGGTCCTAATGAGCACAAAGACTTTAACGATTATATTTACTGTAAAAGCCTGCTATTTAAGCAATGTAAATACGGTATAGTAAACATTGATGATAAACATTCGGATTATATTATTAACAATGCCACATGTAAAATTACCACATACGGCTTTTCAGAGAATGCTGAACTGAAAGCCAAAAATGTTAAGCTTGTTTCAAAAAAAGGCTATCTGGGTGTAGCGTATGATACTGCAGGCAATATGAATATGAAGGTCGAAATTGATTTACCGGGTAAATTCAGTGTTTACAACTCCCTGACAGCTATCGCTATATGCCATTATTTTAATATAAGCGAAGCTACAATATGCAACGCACTAAAGGACGCTAAGGTTAAGGGCAGAATTGAAATGATTAAGGTTTCAGACGACTTTACACTTATGATAGACTATGCCCACAACGCAATGGCTTTAGAAAGTCTGCTTACTACCTTAAGGGAATATAACCCCACCCGACTGGTTTGCTTATTCGGCTGCGGCGGCGACCGTTCACGTGACCGCCGCTTTAGTATGGGCGAGGTTTCCGGCAACTTGGCTGATTTAAGCGTTATTACATCCGATAATCCACGTACAGAAAATCCTCAGGCAATTATTGATGATATACTTGTAGGTATAAGAAAAACTACGGGAAAATACATTGAAATTATCGACCGCCGCAAGGCTATTGAATGGGTTATTCATAACGGCAAACCCGGTGATATTATAGTACTGGCAGGCAAAGGTCACGAGGATTACCAAGAAATTAACGGTGTGAAAAATCACTTAGATGAACGAGAAGTTATCGCCGAGGTATTAGCCGGCATTAAGCAGTAAATCCAAAAAGCAATAAATAATTAATGTTTCCCTAATTAATATGACCGAATTCAGAAGCAAATTTCGTACAAAGCAAGGGTCTCTTCCTTTTAGCCAAAATAAAATACTGCGAAAATCTATTGTAAAGCTGTCTTATTATTAGGCGTATAGCTATAAACGCAGCCCGTTTCTATAACGTGGTTTGCTTCATAATGAGGTACTTATGAAAATACTCACAAGAATTTTATATACAATTATTATTACCATATTTGCAAATATGGGGTTAACGTGGCATTATCAGAATAATTCTTTCATTGCTTTCATTATAACTATGGTCTTATTCGTATTTATCAATATTATGCCATCCTTTCATCATTTAAAAATTCCCAATGCACGGCTGCGTATTTGTGGTGATGGTTGTGAGCTTTTAATAATATTTTTGGTATCCGCGCTTTTTTCGTTTATAGCTCAAACAGGAAATCTTATAAGGACCGCCCTTGTACCAAACTTGCATTTTGGTGTTGCATTACTGTCTGTACTCTTTTGTATATTGGTTGAAGGTATAGTCTTCTGGAACGGTATAATAAGAGTTTACTCTACCTCTGTTCAGTTGGGCATAAAAATCAGAGTTGTCGGTGCATTGTGCGGAATGATACCCATTTTAAATATTTTCGCACTGATTAAAATAATTAGCACTGCACTGAACGAGGTAAAATTTGAAAGCAACAAAATAAATATCAATTTAAAGCGAAAAAGCCAACAAATATGCAAAACCAAGCACCCTATTTTACTTGTTCACGGTGTTTTCTTCAGGGATTATAAGCTGCTCAACTACTGGGGCAGAATACCTAATGAGCTTATGCAAAACGGTGCTGTTGTTTATTATGGTCAGCACGAGTCAGCCTCTCCTGTGTATGAAAGTGGCAGGGAAATAGCTGAAAGAATAAAAGAAATTGTAACCACTACAGGCTGCGGCAAGGTTAATATAATAGCACACTCAAAGGGTGGACTGGACTGCCGCTACGCCATAAGTAAAATGGGAGTCGCACCCTACGTTGCTTCATTAACCACCATAAACACACCACATCGCGGCTGTTTGTTTGTAGATAACCTGCTAAAAACAGCACCTCTCAGCCTTAAGCAAACCATAGCTAATACATATAATTCCACTGCTAAAAGAATAGGCGACAAAAATCCTGATTTTATGCTTGCTGTACAAGATCTCACAAATGAGGCCTGCAACAACTTTAACAGCGAAATTATTGACAGTCCATCGGTTTATTACCAAAGCATAGGCTCTAAACTAAACAAGGCGGGCAGCGGTAAGTTCCCGCTGAATGTTTCATATCCTCTTGTTAAGCATTACGCAGGCGATAACGACGGACTTGTGGCAGAAACTTCGTTTCCTTGGGGCAATAAATATACCTTTCTTACAGTAAAAGGCAACCGTGGCATTTCTCACGGTGATATGATAGATTTAAATAGAGAAAATATCCCGGGCTTTGACGTCAGAGAATTCTATGTAAACTTGGTTGCAGACCTTAAGCAAAGG
>Ga0153961_1000316_pt1 | contig 13382 bp, 13 predicted proteins | sample TSFL045MetaG_FD_104748 | JGI IMG/M metagenome (GOLD analysis project Ga0153961, IMG submission 104748) | Attine ant fungus gardens microbial communities from Florida, USA - TSFL045 MetaG | ecosystem: Host-associated > Fungi > Mycelium > Unclassified | place: USA: Florida, Withalacochee...
AGATCATCACATGCTACTACCTATTGTTCTACATATGGTAGTGCCTTTGTGCTATGAATAGTGATAACTTAACCATATGGAGGCTGTCCTTTGTTCTAAGAAAAGGACAGATGAGTATTTATGAGTAATTAATGAAGTCCATGTGCAAACATTGAGGCCTTCATATCTCCACTAATATTAATTGCCTCGGAACTGTTTTAGGCTCATTCTGAGAGGTATGAGAAGGGCTTCTCTGATGCCTAAAAGCGAAGCTTAGATCATGGCAGTTTCCAAGATATTGGCGATTTAATAAACAGTACCATAGTGGTTACCAGTTGATCCGCCTAATATCTCGGCCATTATTGATCACCTCGAGACGTGACTAGTATCTATCGAAAGGTCTCTTCAAGGGCTTTCCGTAGCCATTAAGACCATGAGAATCAATGAAGAATTGATGGAGATATGGCCGAATGAAGTTTGTGACATAAATATTCAGATCTCAAGCCGAAAAAACATGTCAAACCAAGATCTGCACATTTATCACCATCTTACACCACTGCCTCACCTCACCTACACTCATCATCTCATTGGTCAGTATCAACTCCCCTCCCTTCGTTGTCTTGAACAGAGAGAATAAATGAAGTCAGCTTATCTGCATCAATATAGATCTATTTCTCATCTCAGCCTTGCTAAAACCTCTCCCAAACACTAAAGCCAAGGAGACACTATAGCCAATTCCAGGTAACTTGTTTGACCCCTTCACTTGATAGTAAACTGAAGAACGATGAACTGACTCAAAATGTTTTTAGAAGAACGTGTGAGGTCAAAGTCAAAAATGCAAAAAAATACAACTAGTGCAGGTTAGCTTGTCTCTGCACAATCCAGAGGACTGATAACAATGTCATGTGTTAGGTTCTGGAATGAGTGACACATTTAGGGTATCAGTTTTTTGATGGATGATGGGCTCTTGATCTACAGTTGTGTTGAACCCCAACAAGTACATCAATGGTCCTTTGAGTTCTATGATCAGTGACTATTTTGAAGGATTTTTTTTCCACATATACACAAGATCTAACTATTGATATCATGGTTGGTGCTCTCTTCTTTTTTTTATCATTACTGGTTTACCCACCATTGATGTGATATGTGACACACAGAGAAAATAATAAGCCTGACCAAGTTGAAAACCCATCTCACACTCCCAAGGGAGAACATGCCAATGTATGCTGAGGTAAAAAGTTGTATGTAGTCTCTTGTTTATTTTAGACAATTACAAACAATCAACGTTTTCCATTGGGAATGCAGGTGCACAGATTTTCCACCTGAATTTCAAATTTGAGGGGCTTCCCTAGATGTGATCTGTGCAAGCTTACCAATGAGTATGTAGGATGGGAAACAAGACCACACTGATACTGGGTAACTTCCTATAAGGATTTGGGACACCGTGGAATTTGAAATTCATGCTCAGCATCTTAACATGGGTAGAACACATGATTGTAGAACCCATGGAGTACAGAACAAGGAATAGTATGAGATAATGATGTAAGAAGTAAAGAGTTCTTCCTTAGTATGTCAAACTAGGGCCTGGCTTCCATGAATAATCAAGAAAACAAAACTAATGTGACTTACTGGATCCTGGGGTAATTACTGCACTACCTGAGATATTCCCTTCAGCATATAATCAGGTCCTTACATACATAAAAGACAGGCTAGAGATGCTATGTCTTCTACTATGCCAGGGTTTGCCAAGATATGTAAATTTCAATGAGTAATGTACACCAGACTGTCACTTAATTATTCCAGCCATAGGCTTCTAAAGCCAAATATTGCCATCAATTAATTGTCCAGCTTGATGTGATTTCTCTAGGGTGCAAGAAGACTTAGTTTGTCTCTATATCACCATTCAGGATATGGTCGTGTTGAATTACGGTCACAAGGTTACAAATGGATAGTGAGTACAAAATAACTACACTACTTATATACCTATTTCAAACAATAGAATCTGAAACAATAAGCAATCACATGCATCGCACAGGCTCGCATCAGATCCAAATTCCAACAGGTCATCCTTAATACAGAAACCTCTTTGTGTTGTTCTTTGAATTTGCACAATGCAATGATAAATCAGGTCTCATCTGGCTCCTTATGCTTCTTCACAGGTTTCTGACAGAATTTTCTGGTGGCTTTTCTACCCAAATTCATGCACAACTGCTCAAAAAAATCTATATAAACAGCTGCTCAACAAGTTGTAGCATAGTCAATTCTATTATTAAAGATATCAAGGTATGCTCTGCCCTATTCTTGGGATAATATTGACAAATACTCACTGCAGATGCAATGGACCCTTGTACCTATAGTCAATGCTCTTCTCAACAGTAATGGTTGGAAGAAGCTTTTGGACCCTGCTGTTGGCCAGGGCACCGTTGGATGGCCTAAGCAGTCTGTTGACCAGGAGAGGTATGGCATCCGTTATTGTTATGATGGGGAGATACTGCTGGATAGCATTATCTATCACAAATATCACATGAAACCAACGTCCCTCTCAAGTTCAAGGGCATTCTGAGCGAAGTTGTGAGGAAAGCAGAAGGAAAACAATTCGTAAGTTGTTTCTGTTTCACTGTTGTTTCGTCTGTGCTGATGATTTTTACTACATAGCCTTACTTCGACCTCTCACCACCCAAGATTGGAGAATAGATTGGGATTCAGAATGCAGGCAAGCTTATGCTTCAGTGAGTCGTGACTTGGCTTCAGTCGCATGTTGTATCTGATATCTGTGTTCTAGGCTCCAGGCACAAGTTCAGCCTATCATGTGATCACTTCTCCACATTGATCTTTCCATTGTACCTGATTTCCGCTAGGATGAAAATGCATAGATCTGCAGAAACATTTATCATTCTCGTCGAGGACGGCGATGGAGAGATGATCCTTTTCCATAACAGCTTTGTTTCGTGATAACGTTATGCCGAAGATGAGCACAACGCCACTCTCGCTGTCCTGCCTCTTGCATCGTCGGTCATACAAGAAGTGACAGAATCTTGAGTTTCTTTGAGGCATTGAGGAATAAAGAAACTTCGTGTTTGTGTTCTTCATCTAGCATGGAAGAGGACCATCTCAACTTGAGATCATATCTTCGCCCTTGAGTGGATACGGCGTCACATAAGTACCTTACAATATCCTCTTTTCTTGCTTTGACTAACATCTGTATCATTCAATCACCAAGTTCGGTGGAGATTCCAAGAAGATGACAATTTGGGGAGAGTCTGCAGGTGCGTGTTACTGTGGTTGCATCTTCTTGTCTAATTTCAACCACAATGTGCTGCATTCAGCATGTCGTCACAAACACAACCTCTACTCTTCTGTGCAGCTATAGTGAGTTCCCCCTTCCTCCCTTCCCGATATCTCGCTCACTCCTCACTGACTCGAAGCAACAGCAAATCTTTGAGGATGTTGTTGATCAAGCAGGGTATATCTTTTTGAGATCTTTGTGACCAGTGCTGACGCGGTTTGCAACAGATGTTTCGCTGCGCAAGATGCTCTTGAATGTCTGTGCCAAGTGGATGCTCCAACCATCCACCAAGTGAATGTGTCAAACAGTGGGTTTTGTGGAACTTGTGTCTTTGTTCCCATAGTGGATGGTACGCTTATCACCAAATAGCTGACAGAGTTATTGTGCCCAGGAAGAGTCAATGGAGTAAGTATTTTCCTTCTTTTCCCAAAATCCATGTCCTGGATCTCGTTTAACAGGAGGTACTTGTTGCCGTAACAACCAGCGCTGAGGGAACTCTTTCTGTTGACAATTCCACTGCTGATATTGTCATGACTCTGCACTATCTGAGGAGTTTATTCCCTGAATTGAGTCATGATCAAATCACTACTGGCACTGCTCACTATGCTGACCTGGGTACACCAATTGAACAAGCCAGGTCCATCATGAGCGAATGTGAGTAGATTTCGTGGCACGGATGTTGATACTATCGTCTTGGCCAGCAATGTTCGTTTGTCCTGCATACTCCCTGCTCCATGCATTTCGGGTCAAATGTTTCAAGGTATATGGATGTCTCTTATGTCAAGAGGTTGCCGCTCATCTTTTCAACAGGGAGAATTCGGCATTCTACTGCCTTCCATGGCGATGATATCCCATACTATTTCCCACAGTATGTACTTGAATCCTGGGCTGTTTCAATATTAGCAACCCATCAAAGCGCAATCGTCGACCAAACTCCACATTTCAACAATGACGAGTTCACCGACAATTCCATCCAGTCATTCCTGAACTTGGTCATTACGATGGACCCAAATATCAAAGGGAATCTGTCAAATACTCTTCCTCAGTGGCCTCAGTGGATAGAAGAAGATGCAGTAAAAATGCCATTCGATAGAACTGAGATGGGTGTGCCTATATTCGAATTGAAAAAGACTTGTGAGGGTTTGCAGAACCACTGCGAGTGAGTCCTAGCTACTTTTTCTCTATTGGATCATATGGCTGATCGTCATCGAGAATGTTAGTACAACTATTAGACAGTAGAAGAAATGTCTAGTTTCCAAGGCTAGTTTGACTAAACTGACCATAGCTTATCTTGTGATATACTATCATTTGTGAAATTGACTTCATTTGTGGCTAGAGAAGATTCCCATTTATCACTGATGACGTTTGTCTTTTCCATGAGAGGTATTGATCTTCCTATTTTTGGTGGCTCAGAATGCTGTCAAGGAACCTCGTCTCTTTACTTGTTCTCTGTGGCAACTTGACTCACTGGACTGGCTGATCACCTCTCTATTCAACTATCTTGAACCCGTTCTCTCATTGGCTGAGCTCTATCAAACCACACCAGGATCATTAGACTCTCATGGATTTGCGGAGATAATCACATTGACCATAGTTATCACAAGATTGTTACTATATGTTACTATTGAAATATTGTGAAATAAAGCCATTAGAAGACCCAGTAGCATGATGATTGCTATTCAAGTGAAGGAGTAGTTATTTCTAGCTATCATGTAGCAAAGAACATTTTAATCCCTAGGTGCTATTTCCGCCAGACAAAATGAAGGGGGAGGCTTTGAGCTATGGAGGTATATGTGAGGCGCAGGCCTCATATTCGTGTCTGCCGGCCATCACTTGAATCCATGGTTATTGGGCCTCCGGACTGTGGTTAACCATATTCTGTCAACTTGTGCATTGGGAAGCCAACTCCACTGCCTGATACGACCCCAGAATGCATCTCGGATTGCATCTATAACTCTACCATTATCTTTGTTTGCATCAAGAATGCGCATCCAGGTCTTGAAATATCGACATTGTCGATAATTCTGGATGTTTGAATGTCTGACTGCAAGTGTCCTTGGAAGAAGGCAGTTGAACGACGTCTGCCATTCTTCTTTTGATCCCTTCCTGAACCACACTGAACAAAAGACATCTGGAAGATTTGAGTTGTGAAAAATTACCTCGTCTGGTGAAACTCGTTCACTGTCATCAATGACAAGGTATGAGGGGGCTATGGCCTTGCCCTGATTTGGTGCCTTTGACTTGATGTTGATGACCATTTGATGCCATAAGTCAGAAATGATATGATCAATGTCTTGTTCATCTTGAGAGCCTGAGGAAGTTTCGCTGTCGAGGTCAGACCCTGTATCATCAGCCATGGGTGCCAAGTGGAGACCCTTCTCATGAAGGCTAAATAATATGGGGTTTTCTTCATGAGAATCCTGGACAAACTCTGTTGTGAGTTGATGTTTGACGAGGGTAGATCGTTGATGGCTAGCAATTCCTGAACCTGAGTTATCGTTCCTCTGGAACCAGTTGAGCACCTTTCCCAAAAGTTTAATCAAGACAATAAATCAAAAAACATAACACTCACGTCTTCTCTGCTCATGTTGTCAAACCAGAATTTAAATGCATGAGGAGACAATCCATTTCCCCCAGCTCGCATTCGAGGCACACCATGTTCAGCATGCATGATCCTTCGAAGGAAAACATATCCATCTCCATGACAGAGAATGGCAAATGATAGACTCTCTAATACTTCCTGCTCGTCTTGCAAAAATGTGTCCTGATGTCCTGCAAGATGATTCTCATTATGAGTTGGAATCCATTCAGCGTGCTGACGAGGATTATACGCTGCTATTTCCATATCTTCATCAGCTTCAGTGATTGGAAGTACTGCTCTCATAAGCTCGCGTGCAGCTGGGCCATCCTCAGGCCAAGCATGAAGACTGTTTGTAAGCCATAGACATGCTGCTGTAAGGAGCAGTGACTCTGGCATAAACCGATGATGCAATAATCCAGCTTCCTGCAGTGAGAACACCTGACTGCAAGCCAGTAGTCGGATTAACCAGAGATCCCTGCCGTTGTATTAGTTCCATGTGAAAGTATGATATATTCAAGGAACATTACCACCAGTCTTGTTGAGGGAATGCAAATATTGTACTTCAGATTGCTGTCTCATCAAGTTGTTGAAGTACATTAATTGCAGATTGAGATGGGATCCTGACTTCCAACTGGGCCTTTGATGGGTTGTGTTTCTTTGCCCCTTCATGTATTGTGTACAAGTCCTCTATTGTGTTTCCAGGTTGGGTTGGGCCCAAAGCCTCAACTGCAGTCAAGTATTTTGCGTGGTGTCTTCCATCCTGGTTATAGGTCACACTCTTGTCAGTGGTATAAGCCTGCAGATAGGCTGCTGTGTATGGGCCAGATCCTGTGTTGCTTGGTGCAAGGCGGAATCCACTGACATCTGGAAGATGGTTAGATATATCCCGATAGTATCTTAGAAATAGGTCAGTTATTGACACTCTTAAACAATCAGCTGTTTTCTTGCCTGGAATGTGACACCTTTGTCATGGTAGATGCCTTTTGCTCTGTCATACCTAGGGTCATGTACACCATTGCGCAATGTCCTGCTGTTCTCCACTGTATACAGTGTCCCTGAGGACTACTTATCTCAATCCCTACATCTATCCACCACCTCCCATTCTCCATCGCAGTTGGTTGAATGTTTGATAAAGCCAGGAATCATTCCAGTCCACCTTCAGCATCATTAAAATAATGAATATTGGTATGCTTTACTCCTCGGATCATGTGAATGAAAAAAAAAACTGATGCCCACTCGCGATCGTTTTCTGGCAGATTCCAATTAGTTGAGATCTGGTGACGAATTTCTCCAGCAAATTGGGGAAAAAATGATTCATCCAACATTTTTGTGGTCCAGGATACCTGACCACTTCTCTTTTTGGCTCTGGCATGTTCTGCCTCTATTGTTGCTGGGTATTCCAATGCAAGATGAGTTGTACCCAAAGCCTCAATGGCTTTTCAAAATCCATGATCATACCATAACTCTCGTTCTTGCTTTGTTGTCAGGAATGGACGAGCACGTTCCAAATGTCTTAATTTTGGGAAGAAAACATTGACTGCATGTCAGTTTCCAAATGTTCCAAGTTCAAAGTTGGGAATATGGTGATATTGGATATTACTCTCTCCCTGCAGTAGAACAATGTCATTTTTGAATTCTATGAAATCCTCTACTCACATCAAGTGTATGTGTGAGGTGTAATGAGCGAGTAACCTTATGACCAGTGTGTGGTGCTGCCCACAGCATGATGGGACCAGCAACCAGCAAGTCATTTGAAATACCAATGGCTGAGTCAATATCGCATATCAAAATAAGTGGCTCTTGAGGAAGGATTGAGTATCCGCTGACATCAAAAAAAACCTGGCATATATTCTCCTCATTTTTGTATTCCCCTGTGAGTGCACATCGAAGAAATTCATCGAATAGAGAGTCCTCATGAAGGGCTGAACACCGCTGAATAAATTCAGCTAGGTTGTGTCGAATACGGCGGCCAGAATTAAACAGATTGGCCATCAGGAGGGTTAGGATCAGGATCAGTATAGCTTGATCGATCAGGAGCCATTTTTTAAATCAGTAATTTATTAAATCAGTAAATGAGTAATCTATTGAATTTAACTATTACATGGGGCTCAGTGGCAGACCAAATTATTCTTAGCCTAGTTTATGGGGCTATATAAATAAATAAATAGATAATGAAAAATGAATAATACCCATTCCATTGATTCTATATTACAGCCTGCCATTGAGCCCCATGTATAAAAAAATCGATTCTAGACTTGGATATAAAAGTAATTGTGAGACCAACATACAAGGAGTTCCCCATCCAGTCAGTATTCAGGTGCTGGGTAGTAGTGAGTATGCACTTGATCGTCAAGGTAGACAGGATAAAGCTGGTCATGATACCCAGGCAAAAGTTGATGGGAGAGGTGCCATTTTCTGGAGACCAGAAGAGAGAGGAATGACAAGGTTGATGAAGTTCATAGTTCAGCAGACTCTCAAAAGAGTCTTCTCCAATGGTTACAGACATGTCATAATAGTAGTGGTGTTTCTCGATTACATATGACGGCATTGTGAGCCACAGGAGAACAATGTTTGAAAATCTTCTGAACAATTTCAGGGTAGAGCCTGCATATGGGAAGAATAGAAGCACATATAAACTTAAACTGTGTGCCCCTATCTTATTTAAAAAGACACCATGCCACCTGAAGCTGTGGTATCTATTGCATCATAGCCTTGGACTTCCTCACGCGCTCTCCTATGCGGGTTTGGATCCTGGTGAGTTGGGAGAATCAGCTAAGCCAGTGCTACGTTAGTAATGGATTCATTCATTCTTAAATTGGGCTGGGTATGTAGTCACTGGGCTGTCCTTCTATCCATTGCTAGTTTGAAGCAGTTCTCGAGTGGGACACTAACCCTGGTGCACATGGCCTCTTTCATCATTGCCTCTAGATAATCCGCCACCTTTAATGTGAACAAGTGTCTTGTATATTTATTTTTTTATCTTCAGGATAATCTAAGAAGTTATTGTTAAATGGGAAAACGGTGAAGATAGCAATTTCCTAAATTTGATAGCTGCTTGTCTAAGTGTAAGTAAAGCTCATCTGACTACATATATTTTTAAAAAATAGTTTTTTTTCAAGCCAATAATTAAATGGTAAGTTAAAATCATAAAACTTCATAAAGTCCACGACCACATTTCATGGGTGGTATGGAGCCTCAACAAAATCCAAGTGAGATTGTCTGTTGGATTTGGATTTGGATAAAGGTGAGTTTAGTCCGTTCTTTCAGGGAGAGAGTGTACACCCCAATGGTGACATCTGCAACAAATATGAGAAACACAGCTCCGCCCTTCATAGATCACTTACAAGAGATATTGTAGTATGCTGCCATCATGCGCAAGTTCAGTGCAGAAACGTCCATCTTATCCTCTTAATCATGTTTTCAATGTATGACAAGACAAAAAGCAATTAATTAACTTACCAATTGTGATACATTTCAAGTTGCCAAGATTATTTGACCAACTCTGAAAGATGATCTGACAGATGTTGATGACTGACATTGTGCAGATTGTAGTAATTCGTGTTCTGTGTCATTCGACGGTAAAAGTATGTCCACGTTAGAATATCCTATCAAGTTCATCAGTATCGACTTCATTGTAGTACTTGTTCATCTGACCATTGCATCCTGTTTGTTCTCAATTGTCTTCACTGAAATTGTTTCCAGGAAATAATCCTGCAGCAGGTGTATGAGTAAATGGCTCTTGATTGGTAACCTCTCCACCAAAAACGTTTTGCAAAAGTCCTTCCTCGTGTGTTGACAAATAAGGACACATCTGCTATTATTATCCTTGCTCGGCCAACACGCACGTCAGGCTGCATCTAGGAATAGATATCAGTTAAAAAGAAATTACTGGTTGTAAAATGACCCACATTTTCAGTCAAGTTGAAATTTGTTGGAAGGTTGAAAACAGGCACATTTTTGGTGGCCTCCCCAAGTATCACTATTTCCTTATCTAGGTCAGGCATGAAGCCATCACCATCTGCTGCCTTGGGTACTGCACCTCTTCTTCTGTAGGTTCTGATGGGGCCATAGATGATTGCTGCCCAGTCCCTCTCCTCATCCATGCCTATCAACAATGAGAACTGGGCGGTGAGATAGCTTTTTATTTTTTCCAAAAAATAATGTTGGGCATGTATCTTGCTGAAGGTGCGTGTCTTCGCATTGGCCATATTGGGGACTGATGAGGATGGCATTATGATTGTGAGTAAAGAAGAAGAAGACTAAATGACTCAACTTAATCAGTGATGCAATCATTTTTTCATTCAATGATTTATTACACAGGGCTTGGTGGCAGACGGTGGTATTGCTCAGCTACATAAATACAGAATTTCTTCCTGACAGTTTTAATGAACAAACTTTGATTTATCTACTTTCCATTTGGCCAAAACTACCACAGAACATGTCCAGATGCCTTTGCTGTTGCCTGTACATACACTGCTTCCTTCATCACCAACATCACTCACACCAACACAATTTTTACCATTCAACAACACATATCATGCCCAATGCTCCTAATTTAACTACCTACACCCATACCAGTCAGAGATAAGACTGGAATATCTATACCTCCTGACTCACTGCAAATAAGGAGAACTCTTGTTTGTATTCTTTGAGTTCTCAGTAGACTTTTGCAGAATAGACAGTTGGGCTGGGAAGGAACTATAATAAAATATCTAGTAGCAAATGAGTAATCTGTAAGGTATCGCAACTATTGTCATAACACTTCAAAATTGTCAAATAGTCAATAATGTTTCGAAATCTTGACATTTTTCCTCCAGAGCACAAGTCTTGACACCCATAATCTGACCATCTACCATCACAGTCTCCCAACCATCCCAGTCGTTGTTAATTTACTCCTCTTCATCTGCTAAACATGGAATGAGAAAATTAGAATCAGAATAAGAACAAGGGTATAAATACTATATGCCAAAATGTCCATCCTGGCATTCGCAATTTATAAAACATAGGGCATGACTAAAGGTAAGTAGAGTCCAAATTCCATGCCAAAAGCCTGTCCAATTTTTGTCCACGTTGAAGTCAGGTAGTGAATCAATTGAGCATCATTCGGATCTGCAGGGCTCTCTAATACACTATCAGACATGACACTGGGATACAAATGGAAAACTAACTTGAGATGTGAACGAGGAGCTGTATTAGCGTGTTTGAGTCCGGACAAAAGATCTCACGACTGACTGTGATGGCTATATCAAGATTAATTTTAAATATTATTAAAGCAAAGAATAGGAGATACTTACCGATGAGGGCAGTAGTGGCATGTGAATGTACTCAAGGTTCAGGATCCTTGAGAGTAGGTATAAGAACTGAAAGGGGCTGATGATGATAATGTCTTTGCATGACCTGCTGAGAAGAATATCAGTGTGTATAATGGAGAAGTCGGTGAATGAGTGTACCTCAAGGTCGGTGCACAGTTGGCCTCTACCTCAATGAGAGACATGGGACAGGTGAGAGAGCAACGATTTTGAGGAAGCATCAGGTACAAAATTGACTGAAACTCACTATACGATATCATCGAGTACGTTGAGCCTATCGTTGCCAGTTCCTTCAGCAATCTGCTATAGCTGTGAGTCTGGTATGGTGAGCTCCCAATTGTAACTGACAAGCATGGAAGGAAATTTCTCAAGTGCTGGGGGAAGGACTGCATGACCCCAAGGCACATGCAATACAATTGACGAATTGTTCATAGAGGGAAGGAGTTGATTCATTGGTGGTTCCAGATGACAATGAAGGCTAGTACAAGTTGAGAAGGTCATCTACAATAAGACAAAAAAGACATATGTCGTTGTTTAACCAGACATTGAGGGTTAGGGTTTTTGATCCATGGAATAATAATAATATGTGAAAAAATTACTTTCTGATATATCTATGCCGAGTCCATCTATTGATAGTGTTTTCATCTGTCTATACCATTTGAATGGTACATCCTAGAACTGGCCAGTCTGGCAGGACCACACTGGAATCTCAGATGGTCTTTTCCTAGAAGATGACAACAAATTACCCCCTGGTTGGTCTCGAAATGATGCCAGTGACGTAAAATCATATTTCAATGCATTCCTCAATGTTGAAGGTGAAGAGAAGAAAAACAGATTTATTACTGGACGAGGATTCCCAAAGCATCCAGGACGTGAAATCTGGAGGTCCTGGATCCGGTGTCAATACAAGGCCTGGGGCCTTCATGGTTTGATTGTCAAAGAACTCCAGGATTCTGGAATTCATCCCCAGGATATTTCTGTCCAAGAAGAAAATTCATGGCCTGATGCTGAAGACTATGTGGCCATAATTTTTGATAGTCTAGGCCTCAAACTCTTTGGAGAGGAGGCATTCCCTGAAAATGTAGACATTCTGCCCAAGGATGTCTGAAGTTGTCTGAAAATTATGATCTCCAAATCATGGGCAGACATTAGACTATATACTAGCAGACTACAAATCCATGCAGACAAGCAGAAGGTGCTTGTTGAGCATCATTTTCAAGGTATGTTCTTATACTAATTTACAGAATCTTTTGACTAGTAAATAGAGCTACAACAGGGCACAATAACAAAGGGTACATTGAACAAACTGATCCATGATGTGGCAAAATGGAAGGAGATGGCAGGAATTTTGGGCAGGAAAGATGCTATCAAAGATGCTGATGACAAGTTAGAAGAGTTAAAGGAGATCATGTAGCACCTGGGTGGTACGACAAAATCAGAAAGGCCAGTGGCACAAAAAGGTAAGTTTCATAAATCCTCATCTTGATTTATCTCACATTGTCATTTCAGATCACTGTAAAGTACCAAAGAAAGCACTGGAAAATTTTGCCACTATTGAGGACATGACTAGCCTCCATCAAACATACAATGAGTATTTTGATGGAGGCCTTGATGACGAAGTAGAGGCCCCAATCCCTGAGGTTGTTGATTTTGGAAGCACTATGAAGGCAATTGACTGTGACTTTGGAATGGAAATGGAGGCTTCCATGTCCTGGGAGATGCTTGACCAGCGCCTAGGGTTACAAAAAGGAGTATTTCCCTCATTTAATTCTCACAGACATCACTCTGGAATATCACCTTGGGATGATGAAAAACCATTCATGCTTTCAGCAGATAACAACATACTCTCACACCTCAGCATCCTGAAGCTTCACTGGCACCAGGTAGCAGGTATTCACTCAATCCTCCAGAGCATTTTCAGTACAGATCAAAGTCACCCGCAAGTGAGTAGTATTCTTGTTGGTGATGAAGTGGGACTGGGGAAGACGGCACAGACCATTGGTCTGATTGCATACCTCAATTATGTCATATATCTTCAGGAACATTGTCATATGACAGAAAATAACCATTAAATAATATAATTTCCTTTTTATTTTATATTATCACTAATTTTTCGATCCTAAACTCCTGTTGTCTACTCCTATAGGATCACGATGTAGACTAATTACTTGTACTCCTCCTATTCCGGACTTAGTATAAGTACTCCAGTAGTTACATCCTAGTCCCT
>Ga0153961_1000317_pt1 | contig 13313 bp, 10 predicted proteins | sample TSFL045MetaG_FD_104748 | JGI IMG/M metagenome (GOLD analysis project Ga0153961, IMG submission 104748) | Attine ant fungus gardens microbial communities from Florida, USA - TSFL045 MetaG | ecosystem: Host-associated > Fungi > Mycelium > Unclassified | place: USA: Florida, Withalacochee...
GCCATCGTCACCTCTTCCCCGCCCATTTCCGCCTGCAGCTTTTCGGCGCGCTGATGCGGCAGCGCCAGCAGCTTCTCCAGCAGGCCCAGATGGTGCATCACCTCCAGCGTGGAGGGATGAATGGTGTCGCCGCGAAAATCGCGCAGAAAGTCGGCGTGTTTTTCAATAACGACCACCTGCAGGCCCGCGCGCGCCAGCAGGTAGCCGGTCATCAGGCCCGCCGGGCCGCCGCCGACGATGCAGCAGTCAGCGGAAAGCGTCTGTGATGGCATGGTCACTCCTCGGTTAGTGCCTGACAGTGTAGGCCAGCTGTCAGCCATAAAGTACAGACTTATTGCAGGGATATTGCCGTCTGGCTTGAACGATCTCATCTGGCTGCCAGGCTTAAAGGTAGTGTCAATCACCCCACCATAAGGAGAGAACATGTCGAGGTTTACAGGAAAAGTGGTCGTTGTCACCGGGGCGGGATCGGGTATTGGTCAGGCTACGGCGAAACAGTTTTCCCATGAGGGCGCCGCCGTGGTGCTGGTCGGCAGAACCGAGGAAAAATTACAGAAGACGCTGGGGCTGCTGGCGACGGGCGATCATCTGGTGGCGCCGTGCGACGTCGCGGAGGTCGATCAGGTTAAAGCGCTGCGCGATCGCGTGGCGGAAAAGTACGGGCGCGTCGACGTGCTCGTCAATAACGCGGGCAGCGTAGTACAGGGCCGCATTCACGAGGTGCAGCCGGACGACTGGCATAAGCTGATGAAGGTCGATCTTGACGGCGTTTACTACTGTATTCACCACTTTATGCCTGACCTGCTGAAAACCCAAGGCAACGTGGTCAATATCTCCTCGGTTTCCGGCCTTGGCGGCGACTGGGGCATGAGCGTTTATAACGCGGCAAAGGGCGCGGTGACTAATTTCACCCGCTCGCTGGCGATGGACTACGGCGCCGACGGCGTGCGCGTTAACGCCATCTGCCCTGGCCTGACCTTCACCGATCTGACCGATGACATGAAAAACAATGAGGCGCTGATGGCGCGCTTCTATGACCGCATCGCGCTGCGCCGCGCCGGCGAGCCGGACGATATCGCCAGCGCGGTGCTGTTTATCGCCAGCGACGATGCGCGCTATATCACCGGCGTCAACCTGCCGGTGGACGGCGGCATTACCGCCTCGAACGGGCAGCCGAAACAGGCATAACGCATCACCGACGGCATCGCGCAGTGCGATGCCGTTCACCTTCAGGAGAGACTATGAACCAGGATTATCTGATTTTCGGCGCCGGCTACCACGGCGAAGTCAAAAGCTTCGAAGCGGGCCAGGTAGAAGTGGAGGTTGAGATCAAAGCGCCTGAAGAGACCGAGAGCAGCATCTCGCCGAACCGCGAGGCGCTACAGCGCTATGTGCTGCCGGTCACGGTCATCGCGGTGAACGGTAAACGCTACAACGTCGCGACGGAAGAGAACCCCAGCGAAGATGAGGTCAGGCAGGCGGTCGAGCGCTGGCATCCGCAGCCGATTCAGGCCGACGAACTGCTGTAACCGCCCGAGGCGCGGCGTCACCAGCCATTAGACGCCCGTCTCGGCCTGTTGCATCTCCACCAGCACCAGCGGACATTTCCTCACTTTGCAGGCGTGGCTATAGGCCAGCGCGCACACCGAACAGAGATCGCCCTCTGACTCATATTCATACTCCGTGAAATAGCGAACGCCGGCGCGCTGTGGCTGCGCGGCGCGGAATGACGCTTCAGCCAGAATCACATCCAGCTCCCGGAAGGTCAGCGCGGAGGGATTATGAAATCCCACTTTGATTCGATAAGTAGCCATGCTGAGATTATTCCCGGACGGCGCGCTGGCCGCCAGACGGTAATAGTATTTGATGCGATAGCTGCGGATTATCAGCGAGATAATCCGCAGCCTGCGCTTATGCCGCGTCGCTGGCGGCGGCTTTATCCGTTTCGCCAAAATGCTCGCGCATCAGGGTTTCGATCTGCTCCAGCGATTTGCCGCGCGTCTCCGGCAGCATCAGGGCGACAAACGCCAGCGACGCTACGTTAATCGCCGCGAAAATAAAGAAGGTGCTGTTGCCCGCCAGCGCCAGCAGCGGCGGAAAGGCAAAGGCCACCGCCGCGTTGCAGATCCACTGGAAAGCGACGGCGGTGCCGGTCAGCACGCCGCGCACCTTCATTGGGAACAGCTCCGACATCAGCAGCCAGTAGACCGGCGAGATACACATCTGCATAAAGAACAGGAACAGCATGATGCAGGCGAGCGCCAGCAGGCTCTGCGTCATGTTTTGCGGCATAAACACCAGTACCGAGCCCAGCGCCAGCTGCGCCGCGATCACCACGCACAGCCCGGTCATTAGCATCGGGCGACGGCCAAAGCGCCCCACCGCGCGAATCCCGGCCATTACCGCCAGCACCGACACCACGCCGTTGCCGATGGTCGCGGCAATAGATGCGCTGGTACCCATGCCGGTGGTTTTCAGAATGATCGGCGTGTAGTACATAAAGGCGTTAACGCCGGTGAACTGAATGACAATGCCCATGCCCGCGCCGAGCAGCAGCAGACGCACCACCCACTTCTCACGCAGCAGCTCGCCGGCCGACGGGCCGCGCTCCGCTGCGCGCGCCTGTTTGCGCATCTCCGCCATCTCTTTGCGCACTTCGCGCGGCGTTTCGCGCAGCTTTTTCATGATACGCATCGCCTCTTTGATGCGTCCTTCCGCGACCAGCCAGTGCGGCGAGGCGGGAACGAAAAAGGTACCGATAAACAGCAGCGCGCCGGGGACCATCGCCAGCGCCAGCATATAGCGCCACATTTTCGGATCGTGCAGCAGGTAGCTCATCAGCGCGCTGACCACGTAGGCGAGCAGCTGGCCGGAGACGATCATCAGCTCGTTGCGGCTCACCAGCGGCGCGCGATGACGCGGCCCGGCAATCTCCGCGATAAATACCGGTACGGTAGAGGAGCCGCCGCCGACCGCAATGCCCAGCAGCAGGCGCATCGCGACCATCACCTCGACGTTAGGCGCAACGGCGGTGCCGATGGCGCCAGCGACGAACACCAGCGCCAGGCTGCGCAGGGTGATGCGGCGGCCGAAGCGATCGGAAACATAGCCGCTGAGAAATGCGCCGACCGCGGCGCCGAAGATCAGGGACGAGGTCACCAGCCCTTCGGTAAACGGAGTCAGGTTAAGACCGCCCTGCGCGGGCGGCAGCGTCATATAGGGCAGCGCGCCGGAAATAATACCGGTGTCGTAGCCGAAGGCGAGCGCGCCCATCGTCGCGACCAGCACCACAAAAAAGAGACGCTGGCGAACGGTATCGGCCGACGGCGCGCTGCCGTCGTTTGATTCAGGTTTATTCTGCTCCACATTCACTCCATGATTTTTAACACCCTGAATTTGCATATAATTTCACCAACCCAGGCAAGAGTAACAAGTATAGATGCACTTTTCGATTTGTGACGGACATCACCTAATTTTCCAGCAGCTCGCCGCCGCTGCCGTTTTCTGAGGCGCGCCCTGCCCGGCAACTCTTCCAGCGTGGACTATGATTGATTTTCGTATGCCGTCGTAGAGAGCCGGTTGCGCCGACACCACATGCTGGCGCGGCGGACGCCTCCTCTGCGCCGACGACGCGTCATATACGTTTCCGTCTTACCTTCTGTTGCCTGCATCGCCGGACCTGGGCCGCGCGGTGTGGTTTATCGATCACATTTGATTCAGACGAGGTTATTGAATGGAGTCAGCATCATTTACCAAAAGCTGGGGCGCTGAATATGTCGCCAGGGATGCGGTCCGCTTTCGTCTCTGGGCCCCCGGTCAACATAGCGTTAGCCTGCGTCTTGACGGCAAAGATACGCCAATGCGTCCTGCCGAGGATGGCTGGTTCGAACTGCGCACTGACGGCGTTGCGCCCGGCAGCGAATATAACTTTGTGCTGGCCGACGGTACGGTAGTGCCCGACCCCGCCTCACGTGCGCAAAAAGATGAGGTGAACGGCCCCTCGCTGGTGGTGGATCCCACCCGCTACGCCTGGCAGCATCCGGCGTGGCAAGGCCGCCCCTGGGAAGAGAGCGTGGTCTATGAGCTGCATATCGGCACTTTTACCCCGGAAGGCACCTTCCAGGCGGCGATTGAAAAGCTGCCCTGGCTGGCGGAGCTCGGCATTACCATGATTGAGGTGCTGCCGGTATCGCAGTTCGGCGGCAACCGCGGCTGGGGCTACGACGGCGTGCTGCTCTATGCGCCGCACGCCGCCTACGGCACGCCTGACGACTTCAAAGCCTTTATCGACGCGGCGCACGGTCACGGCCTTTCCGTGGTGCTGGATATCGTGCTGAACCACTTCGGCCCGGAAGGCAACTATCTACCGCTGCTGGCGCCGGACTTTTTCCACAAAGAGCGCGTGACGCCCTGGGGCGCAGGCATCGCCTATGACGTTGACGCCGCGCGCCGCTATATCGTCGAGGCGCCGCTCTACTGGCTGCAGGAGTACCGCCTGGACGGGCTGCGCTTCGACGCCATCGATCAGATTGAAGATAGCTCAGAGAAGCATGTGCTGATCGAGATCGCCGAGCGTATCCGCGCGGAGATTTCCGACCGCCCGATACATCTGACGACCGAAGACAGCCGCAACGTGGTGTTCCTGCATCCCCGCGATGAGCAGGGCAACGCGCCGCTGTTCAGCGGCGAATGGAACGACGACTTCCACAACGCGGTTCACGTCTTCGCTACCGGCGAAACCCACGCCTATTACCAGGATTTCACCCCGCAGCCGGAAAAATATGTTGCCCGCGTGCTGGCGGAAGGTTTTGCCTACCAGGGCGAGGTCTCTCCGCACAGCGGCGAGGCGCGCGGCGTCGACAGCCGCAGCCAGCCGCCTGCGGCTTTCGTCGATTTTATCCAGAACCATGACCAGGTCGGCAACCGCGCGCTGGGGGAAAGGCTGATTAGCCTTATCGGCGCCGATCGCAATAAGGCGCTGCTCGCCACGCTGCTGCTCTCGCCGCATATTCCGCTGCTGTTTATGGGCGAAGAGTATGGCGAAACCAATCCCTTCCTCTTCTTTACCGATTTTCACGGCGATCTGGCCAAAGCGGTGCGCGAAGGCCGCGCGAAGGAGTTCGCCGGTCACGCCGGACATGAAGGCGAAAGCGTGCCGGATCCCAACGCCGAAGAGACCTTTACCCGTTCTAAGCTCGACTGGCGCAAGCCGCAGAGCGACGAGGGGAAGGCCTGGCTGACGCTGTCGCGCCGCCTGCTGGCGCTGCGCCAGCAGCATATCGTACCGCTGCTCGCCACCGCGGGCGGCCACGCCGGGCGCGTAGAGCAGAGCGAGGAAGGCTTTATTCAGGTGAGCTGGCGCTTCCCCGCCGGCACGCTGTCGCTGGCGCTGAATATCGGCGAGAAGGCACGACCGCTGCCTGAGCAGCCCGGCGAAACGATTTTCGCCTGGCCGGAAAATGCCCGCGATCTGCCGCAAAACGCGATTGTCGTGCGCCTGGCCAAAGGAGATGCCCAATGACTATTCCAGCCTCAACCTACCGCATTCAGTTTCGCAACGGCATGACCTTCGATCGCGCGGCGGCGCTGGTGCCCTATATCAAACGGCTCGGCATCACCCACCTCTACGCGTCGCCGATCTTTACCGCCACCAGCGGCTCAACCCACGGCTACGACGTGACCGACGCCAATGCGATCGATCCCGCCATCGGCGGCCGCGCCGGTTTCGATCGGCTGGTGGATACGCTGAAGCAGGCGGGCCTCGAGCTGATTATTGATATCGTGCCGAACCATATGGCCGCCTCGCTGGAGAACGCCTGGTGGCGCGACGTGATTGAGCACGGCGAGCAGAGTCGCTATGCGCGCTACTTTGACATCGACTGGACGCGCCGCCTGACGCTGCCCTTCCTGGGCGACAGCTTCGAGGCGGCGCTGGAAAACGGCGAGATCGCGATCAAAGCCGATCCTGACAGCGGCAAACCGGCGTTTGCCTATTACGAAAGCTTCTATCCCCTCTCGCCCTCAAGCTGGCAGGGGCGCGAGGCCGAGGTACTGGCGCTGACCGATAAGGCGCAGATCGCGGCGCTGCACGAGCGTCAGCCCTACCGGCTAATGTCGTGGCGCGAGGCGCCGCGCGACCTCTCCTATCGCCGCTTTTTCGAAATCACCGGGCTGGCGGGCGTGCGGGTGGAGGATCCGCAGGTGTTCGACGACAGTCATCGGCTGATTCTGGAGCTGGTGCATTCGGGCGCGGTCAGCGGGCTGCGCGTTGACCACGTTGACGGTCTGGCCGATCCCAAAGGCTATCTGGAGCAGCTGCGCCAGCATGCGGGAGCGGATTGCTACATCACGGTGGAGAAAATCCTCGGCGAAGGTGAACAGCTGCCGGCGGACTGGCCGGTTTCCGGCACCACCGGCTATGAATTTATCGCCTCGCTCTCCGACGCGCTGGTGGATGGCCGCCAGATCGCCGCGCTGCGCCAGGCCTACGATCAAACGGTCGGCGAGCCGGTGGATATGCGCGCCCAGCTGCGCGCCGCCAAGCTGCTGATGGCGGATAAGAATTTTGAAGGCGAGTTCACTACCCTGCTGAAGCTGGCGGGCACCATCGCCAGCGCCTGCGGGGCGACGCCGTCAGAGAGCGATCTGCGCGCCGCGCTGCGCGAGCTGCTGGTGGCGTTTCCCGTCTATCGCAGCTACGGCACCCCGGCGGGCATGCCGCCGGAAGGCGCGGCGCTGCTGCAGCGCGTGGCGGACACGGTGCGCCGCGACGCCCCCGGCCTCTCGCCTGCGGCGCTCGACCTGCTGCTACGCATCATGAATAACGAACTTGACGCCGCCGTTGCGCAGGACGCCGCTACCTTCCGCACCCGCTTCCAGCAGCTGACCGGCCCGCTGATGGCGAAATCGGTCGAGGATACGCTCTTTTTCCGCCAGCACATGGCGCTGGCGCTTAACGAAGTCGGTGCCGAACCGCTGCCGCGTCCTTTTTCGCTGGCGCGCTTTCACGATGAGATGCAGCTGCGCCGCGAACGTCAGCCGGACGGCCTCACCGGCACCTCGACGCACGATACCAAGCGCGGCGAAGATGCGCGCGCGCGCCTCTACACCCTGACGGAATCGCCGCAGCGCTGGGCGCAGCATGTGGCGCGCTGGCGACAGATGAACCGCGGCGCGGTGCTCGCGCTCGACGGCGGCCCCGCGCCGGAACCGGCGGTGGAGTGGATGCTCTACCAGGCGCTGGCGGGCGTCTGGCCCGCCTCCGGCGCGGCGGACGCCGACCAGCTTGCCGCTATCGAACCGCGCTTTATCGGCTTTGTCGAAAAGGCGCTGCGCGAAGCCAAGCTGCGCACCAACTGGGCGGACGGCGACGAAGCCTATGAAACGGCGGTGCTCGACTATGCTCGCCGCCTGCTGTCGCCGGATAACGCCGAGTTTCTCGCCGACTTCAGCCAGGCGCTGCTGCCCTTTATCGCCGCCGGCCTGATCAACTCCCTCAGCCAGACGGTAATTAAGCTTACCGCGCCCGGCGTACCCGATATCTATCAGGGCAGCGAAGCGCTCAACTTTAGCCTGGTGGATCCCGATAACCGGCTGGAGCCCGATTTCGACGCCCTGCAGCGCATGCTGGACGAACGCGGCGATTTCTCCGCGCCGGAGGGGTGGCAAAGCGGCCAGCTCAAACAGCAGACCATCGCCACGCTGCTGCCGCTGCGCCAGCAGTATCAGGCGCTGTTCCGCCACGGCGACTATTTGCCGCTGGTCGTCAACGGCACCGAAGCCTCACACGCCGTCGCCTTTGCCCGCGCCGATGGGCAGCACGCGCTGATCGTCGTGGTGCCGCGCCTGGCTTTCGCCCGCCAGCGCTACAGCGACGCCACCTCGATTACCCTGAAAGAACCCCTGGCGCAGCGCCGTTACCGCAATATTTTTACTGGAGAAGTCTGTGAGCTGACCGACCGTCTTAGCCTTGAGACGCTTAACAGCGGCGCGCCGCTGGTGCTGCTCAGTGCGTGACAAGATGGAAAAAAGCAGGTCGTTCAATGCGGTTGTTGTGGTTAGCATTTTACTGAATGGAGAGGGATAAATGTCTGAGGCTACAGAGTTTACTATTACGTCGGGTTCAGGCCAGCAGCTAGGCGCCAACTACGACGGCGAAGGGGTGAACTTCGCCATTTTTTCCGCCCACGCCGAGCGTATCGAGCTCTGCCTGTTCGATGAGAGCGGCAAGAATGAGATCGCCCGCCTGGAGCTGCCGGAGTTCACCCACGAGGTGTGGCACGGCTATGTGCCAGGCCTGAAGCCCGGCGCGCTTTACGGCTATCGCGTATACGGTCCTTACGATCCGGAGAACGGACATCGTTTTAACCCCAATAAGCTGCTGATCGACCCCTACGCGCGCGAACTGGCGGGCGACATCGAATGGAACGAGGCGCATTTCGCCTACGAGCTGCTGCATGAAGATAAGGATCTGACGTTCGACACCCGCGACAGCGCCCCTTTTATGCCCAAGTGCCGGGTCATCGATCCCAACGAGTTCGACTGGCAGGATGATAACCGTCCGAGCATCGCCTGGCCGAACACGGTGATCTATGAGACGCACGTCAAGGGGTTCACCCAGCTGAATCCGGCGCTGCCGGAGGTGTTGCGCGGCACCTATGAGGGCATGGGGCATCAGGCCACGGTCGACTATATCAAAAGCCTGGGCATCACCTCGGTTGAGCTGCTGCCGGTGCACTGGTTCCCGGACGATCAGCACCTGCTGGACCGCGGGCTGAAGAACTTTTGGGGCTATAACTCCATCGGCTTTTTCGCCCCCGCGCCGCGCTACTACGGCCCGCGCGGCATTCAGGGCTTCCGCGACATGGTGCGCGCCTTCCACGACGCCGGCGTCGAGGTCATTCTCGACGTGGTTTACAACCACACGGCGGAAGGTAACGAGCTTGGCCCGACGCTCTCTTTTAAAGGCATTGATAACTTCTCCTACTACCGCACCCTGCCAGACCAGCACCGCTACTACATCAACGATACCGGCACCGGCAACACGGTGAACACCTCTCATCCGCGCGTGCTGCAGATGGTGATGGATTCCCTGCGCTACTGGGCGGAATCGATGCATATCGACGGTTTTCGCTTCGACCTCGGCACCATTCTCGGGCGCGAGCCGGAAGGCTTCGACCAGCGCGGCGGCTTTTTCGACGCCATTATGCAGGATCCGGTGCTGTCGAAGCTGAAGCTGATCGGCGAACCCTGGGATATCGGCCCCGGCGGCTATCAGGTCGGCGGCTTCCCGCCCGGCTGGGCGGAGTGGAACGATAAATACCGCGATACGGTGCGCGAATACTGGAAAGGCGATAACGTCTCGACCGACTTCGCCGCCCGCCTGCTCGGCTCCGGCGATCTTTACGATCAGCGCGGCCGCCGTCCCTGGGCGAGCGTCAACTTTATCACCGCCCACGACGGCTTCACGCTAAACGATCTGGTCTCCTACAACGAGAAGCACAACGACGATAACGGCGAGGATAACAACGACGGCCATAACGACAACCGCTCCTACAACTACGGCGCGGAAGGCGCGACCGAAGATGAAGGCATTAACGCGGTGCGCGAGCGCCAGAAGCGTAACTTCCTCGCCACGCTCTTCTTCTCCCACGGCACGCCGATGCTGCTGGCGGGCGACGAGTTCGGCCGCAGCCAGCTGGGCAACAACAACGGCTACTGCCAGGACAGCGAGATCTCCTGGGTGCACTGGGAGAATCTCCCCGCCAGCGCGGAGGCGCTGCGCGAGTTTACGCGCCACGTTATCCGCCTGCGCGCCGAGCAGCCGCTGCTGCGCCGCGAGAGCTGGCGCGACGGCATGGAGATCAAGTGGTTCAACGCCGGCGGCGGCTTCCAGCAGGAAGAGCAGTGGGAGGAAGGCTCGACGCTGGGCGTCTATATCGGCCGCCCTGACCTGCAAACCGAAGAGGGCATCTGGCACGACGTGCTGATGCTGATTAACCCGTTCGAGGGCACGGTGCCGTTCCGCATCCCGCAGTTTGGCGAGGGCGGCTGGGTACTGGAGCTGACCACCTCCGATAATGACAATCGCGGACTGATCATTACTAAAGAGAAGGATTTCGAACTGGAGGGGCGCAGCCTTGCGCTGTTCCGTCGGCCCTAAATCGCGACGCTAAAGATGCGCGGCGCCCCGTCAGGGCCGCTGCGCTTTTTTTTGATCAGGCTGAAAAATGGCGCTCTCTGTACGTGACCTCCATCACAAATCAGCACTAACGGCTAATATGTACAGCGCGATTAAAAGCTGTACATATTTAGCCGGATTTTCTTTATCTGATATGCAATTAGAGTTTATTTTTTCCTGCACCTTTATTGCCGCCAGGGGAAATGCCAAATATTCATCTCAGATGTCACATTGCTTAATTGCCATTCTCCTTACATAGTTAAAGTGCATTGAAACTCTTTTTAATTATTATTATTTTATACAGAGAGGAATTGAGATGACTCAGCGACGTGGTGGAGCAGGTAATTTTGCCGAAAATCCCAGCAGAGCACGGGAGGCGGGAAAAAAAGGCGGCCAGATGAGCAGCGGTAATTTTAAATACAATCGCGAGCGCGCGGTCGAGGCCGGCCGCGTCGGCGGCAAGCTTAGCCGCCGATCTGCGGCAGACAAAAGCGACAGTTAATATAGCGCTACGCCGGGAAAATCTTTCCCGGCTTTAATTCCACGCTGAGTTTAGATCCGTTTTATTCTGCGAAACCCTTCCCTTTTAATTAATCTCGATCGCTGCGGATAAGTAATTAGCCGCGCTCTGTCTGACCGCCGCTGTTATTTTCCTGCGCGCGTTCGGGGAATAAATATCTGCTGCCGTAGCCGCCTGGCTGAGACGCCAGCACGCGTCGCAGCACCTGAACGTAATCCATGACCAGGCCCGGCGTCCAGGTCATGCCCTCCGCCCGGCTGCGAATCAGGCTCAGCAGCCAGAAGTCGGGGTCAAGCAGCGCCGCATAGCCGCGCGCGCCGCGCAGCCCCAGCAGCCCCTCGGTGGCGACATCCACCGCCTGCATTACGCTGGTGGAGCAGTTGCGCGACGTCAGGTTATAGCGGCAATCCCCGCCGTGGCTTGCCCAGTAGTTGATTAGCGCCTGCTGGTTGTAAGACGGCAGCGAGAAGCGCTTGTCAGGCAGGCACCAGTCTTTAATCTCCCGCTCCAGAGAGCGCTGGTGAAAGCCAGCGACGTCATTCTCTTCGCGCGCGTGCAGCATTTGCAGTACCCCGCTCAGCGTGCCGGTCATATCCTCGACCGGATAAAGGCTGATATAGAGCGCGTCGCCCATCGCCAGCGAGGTATGGCCGGTGGAAACCTGCCCGCGATGATCGATAGCGGCGACCCAGCGGTCAAACCAGGGGCGGCGTCCGGCGACGCTGCCCGACCCCAGCGGCGTCCAGATATAGATGGTGAGCGGCTCGCTGGCGGGTAAGCCGTTGCAGGCAACGTGGCGATAATCAAATCCGTGCGGCTTCCGTACCCCTTTGCGGGTAAACAGCGGCAGCGCCGCTACGCTGGTCTCCGGCGGCAGAGCGCGGATTTGCCAGGCCATCTGCAGCAGCGAGAATGACCAGCCCAGCAGCACCAGGGCGAATCCTGCCGGGATCAGCACGCGATGAGGCAGCGGCCAGTCGGTGACGATCATCAGGCTAAGCAGCCATTCGCCGCCGCCGAGCGCCAGTTTGCTATGCCAGCGGCGACAGCGCATCAGCGCGCAGGAGATGATGCGAAAGCCGCCGTCCAGCAAGAAGGCGATCGCGAACAGCCAGGCGACGCAGCTGCCCTTCTCGTGCGGCGCGACCAGCAGCGCTGTCCCCAGCAGCAGCAGCGCGAGCGCCTTGCTCTGCGCCGCCCAGCCGAGGTCGAAGCCGGTTCGCGCACGCCACGCCTGTATCAGGCCTTCAGAGAGAAGGAAAACGCTCAGCAAGCAGAGCGGAACGGCAAGCGTGCCGTGATAAAGGCTCTCCAGCACCATGCCCGCGCTGGCGCCGAGGCAAACCGTACCGGCCAGCACCAGACCTGGCCAGCTGGCGCGCAGCATCGGCGCGCCCATCAACAGAAAAAGCAGTCGCAGCAAAGAGGATGACTCCCGTCAAAACAATCAACGTCTGGTTTGCCTGACAAAATGCGCGACGGCATCGGGCGCTCCTTTTCCCCTGGCACGATCCTCACCTGGCGTTATTCGTGTCTGGAGCCTACGTACGAAAGATTAGTTTTCGCTTAATTTTGCCGCGTCTCGCGCGCCGTTTAGTCACGGTTAAGTTTTTTCTAGGATTTCAGCCATAAAAAAACGGCCTGAGGCGTTGTCTCGCTTCAGGCCGTTTTTTGCGTCTTTTTAGTTGCCGCGATAGGTCGAGTAGCCGTACGGGCTAAGCAGCAGCGGAATGTGGTAGTGCTGGCTGGCGTTCTCAAGCGTGAAGATCACCGGGATCTCCGGGAAAAAGGTCTTTTGCTTTACGCCAGCGTAGTAGTCACCGGTTTTGAACACCACTTTATAGGTGCCCTGCTCCGCCTGTTTGCCCTCAGGATAGAGCGCGCTGATGCGGCCGTTGGCATCGGTGACGCCGGTGGCGAGCTTGACCCAGCTGCCGTTGCGGTTTTGATCCAGCTCTACCGTGACGCCAGCGGTAGGAATGCCGGTTTGTAAGTTCAGCACGTGCACGCTAATCGGATTTTTCATTGTGGCAGGTTCCGCTGCCGTGGCGGAGAAAGCGAAAGCAGCCAGCGCTGCAGCACCAAACATCGTCAGAGATTTCATAAGTCGTCCTTTTTTATGTTGAGAGCCACAGGTTAAGCCAGCGCGCAGAGTCGTGTAAAAATTCTGGCGGCGTATCTGAAATTTCCGAGAAGCGCGCGCCCGATTCCCGCCCTGCTCTGCGTGATAAAATAGTTATTTAGCCTGCTTATTTCGCTGCAGATAGCGTCTGGCTCGTCTTCTCGTTCAGGCGCGCTCTGGCGTTTTTATTTTTTCCTGCCGCTCGCCGTTATGGTAATTTGGTCGTAAATACTTCCTTAAGTTGAGCAATGACTACATCCCGCATTACACCTGCTCCCGTAAGGGAGCGCGGCAGGCCGAGAGCTTTTGATATCGACACGGCCCTTGATAACGCCATGATTGTCTTTCGGCAGAAGGGCTTCCACGCTTCGTCGGTAGCCGATCTCAGCGAAGCCATGAATCTGACGGCGGGCAGCATTTACAAGGCCTTTAAAGACAAGCGCACTCTGTTCCTGCGCGTATTCGAACGCTACATCAGCGTACGCGGCACC
>Ga0153961_1000319_pt1 | contig 13267 bp, 10 predicted proteins | sample TSFL045MetaG_FD_104748 | JGI IMG/M metagenome (GOLD analysis project Ga0153961, IMG submission 104748) | Attine ant fungus gardens microbial communities from Florida, USA - TSFL045 MetaG | ecosystem: Host-associated > Fungi > Mycelium > Unclassified | place: USA: Florida, Withalacochee...
ACTTAACAACATCATTTGCTGCTTGTCTAACTTCACTTTTTTGAGCTTTTCAAATATCCAAACCATCAATCACAAATCAGTGAGTAGCCATTTGTAATAGTCCCCTTCACTGCTCTTCTACTTGCCCTACATATTTCTATATTCTACTAATATTAACTACTGGGTATATTTTTACTATACCAGGTAGCTCCAATTCTATTGCATTTGACAATACAATTTTCTTGATCCTATAAGACCCTATGAACCTTTTTGTCAATTTTTCTGTTCACCTCCCAATCATCTGATATTTTAGATCCTTAGTACTCATCATTACTAAGTCTCCTACTTTATATTCATTGACTTTTGCTCTCTTTCTATCTGCATACTTCTTTATTTCTTTCTGTGCTTTTTCTAGTACTACTTTGGCCTCTTATTTTTGTCACAAATTTCTCTACTCTTTTATATTTCCCCTTTCTCTTTTTTAAATCCCATCCTAGAATCTTGTCTGTAATTTGCCTTGAAAGACAATGTTTTGGTACTTGAGTGTACTTTATTGTTATAGGCAAACTCTACTATTTCTAACTAGTCTGGTCACTGCTCTTGCCTATGGTCAATAAATATCCTTAAGTACTGCTCTAGTTCCTGGTTGACCCTTTCTGTTTGTTCATCTGTTTGAGAGTAGAATGTTGTTAATAATTTACTTTTGATTCCCAACATCCTGTTCAACTCCTATATTATTCCTGCTACAAACTGGGGCTCCCTATCTGAAATAATACTCTCAGGTAATGTTAAGACTCTAAACCTCAAGGTAGAATATGTGTTTCTACTTGAAGCTTATGTCAACACTTGATATCTTCATACTTCTCTATTGAGGATCCAGTTAAGGTTTTTAGTGAAGTTATATTGCAAGTGAGAGTATTAAGAGTTTTAGTTACACTCTGTACTATAGTCCAAAGACTGAAGAGAGTATGGGGTCGCAAAAGTAAGAGATTTACACAAGAACCACAAAAAGAGAGAACTTGCCATTTTTGGTCTTTCTGAACTATATTTATACTATCTAGAGCTGTGACAACTTGAGTCAATATCTCTAAATAAGTGAGTCCAATGATTCTCCTTTTAGTCCTTAGCTATTTGTGTTTAGATCACTGTCTGAGAATTATCCAAGAATTGTCCAAGAGTCCAATATCTCTGTTATTATCCAAATCAAAGTCACTGTTCATATAAAAGCTATTTATAGCTTTTATTGTTGAATTTCTCTTCTTGTATAGTGATATCATTGTCCATCAATTCTTGAAGTAGTTACTTGTTGTCACTCTATGGGTGGTAATATTGATAGTCCCATCCTATGTTTATAACAGGTAACCCATGTAACTTCTATATATTGTCTCTGAATAGCCTAGCTAATCCTTTTGCTGATGTCTTTTCTGTGGTAGGAATAAAGTATATCATCTTTGTCAATCTATCTACTACCAAAATAGAGTTGCATCCCTATGCTAGTGGCAATTTAGTAATGAAATCCACTGAAATGTATATCCAAGGTTTCTCCAAAATTGAATTTGGCATTAATTTTCCAGCTGGTTGTTCTGTGTGGTTTTATTCTACTAACATACATTACATCCCTCTATATATTGCTTCACCTCCTTAGTAACTCCTGGCCACCAAAAGTTTTGAGTGACCAACTCCATTATTTTCCATTGCCCCCATGTTCTTCTACTGGTATATCATGATGTAACCTAATAATTTTTGCTCTTAGTTTGTTGTCTTTAGGTACATAGACTTTTTCCTTCTTATACATAATGCCATCTACTTCTCTCCACTCTTTCTCTCTCAACATTTTTACCCCTGCTTGTTTCATTTCTTCAACTGTCTTTACTACTTCATTGTCTTTTACTTTTGACCATTTTACTTTTTTGAATAAATTCACTTCTTCTATTATAATTTCTACTTTCTCTGTCTTCCTGACTTCTAGCCATTTTGGCTTTACCAATGTCTTATTCTTGTTATCTCTCTCCACTCCTATTTCCCAGTCTGATCTCCTACTTAGACTATCTGCTTTTCCTATTCTACTCCCTAGAATATAAAATTGAATCTAAATAGGTATAAGGCCCATCTAGCTTGTTTCCTGTTGAATTTTTGTGCCTTCATGAAGTATTTGAGGTTTTTATGATCTATTCAGTATCATAACTTGGCAAAAGAGCAAGTCATTATTTATATTTTATTTTTCTTTTGGACTTACTACATAAGGAAGAAGTATGGGAAAGTGTCACATGACAAATGTCATACATCACAGTCACATATTAAGATATCACAGGGTCATATCACATAACAGGTCATATAATGAGTGTAAAAAAGTAGTTGTATAAGTAGTATACAGAATCCAATGGAAACTCTATTGAGTTCTCCTTGTCAACTCAGACTTGGAGGATGATTAAGTTGTCTTAGGCTAAGTCACTACACTTAGAGGGTAATTAAGTTGTCTCAGGCTAAGTTACTATATCCAGATCTAGATTTTTGTTGTTGTTTCTTTTAGGAAATGCCTCTATGTCTTATCAGTGGGCCAACTCCTGAGCTGGAATAAAGCCAACTGCTCTTTATCAGCATTTGACAAAGAGAACTCAATAGAGTTCCCATTAGATTTTCTATACTATATATACAATTACTATGTGGCTATGCTCTTTGACTCCCATGGTCTCCATGCTACTTGTCAACTGACTTCTTTGCCACATGTTGTGACTGTGACTTGTGACCATTTCTGTGACTGCTGTCACCTTTGTGACTCTGTGACTGTCACATGATACTTCTCATGCTCCACCTTAGTAATCTAAGAGAAAAGAAAAGAAAAAGAAGAGAAATATTAAATAATGACTTAGCTGTTTTGCCAAGTCATGACATGTCTTCAAGCACCTAACTATAGCTAATATCTCTTTGTTATATATTTCATAATTTTGTTCTGTATCACTTGACAATTCAAAATAAAGGCTATAGATCTCTACAGCTTATCAGAGCACTTTATTAATAGTACTCCTCTAGTTGCATAGTTTGAGGCATTTGTCTCTATTGTAAATTCTTTGTCTAAATCAGAGGCTGCTAACACTGGTTTTGTTATAAAAATCTGTTTGAGCTTATCAAATGCTCTTTGTTGTTCCTTTCCCCACTGCTATTTTATATCTTTTCTTGTTAGCATATTTATAAGCCTAGCTATTTAAGCAAAGTCTTTAATAAACCTTCTATAATAATTGGTGAGACCCAAAAACTTCCTAATGTCTTTTACATTCTTTGGCTCTGGCCAACTGAATACTTTATTCACTTTCTCTTTTTTCATTTCTATTCCATTAGGTCCTATGACAACCCCTAGGAATTCAATCTTTCTCACTTTCCACATATACTTTTCTGGCTTGACATACAAGTTGTTCTCTTCTAACCTCCTTGGTATTTCCTTCATGATTTCATTATGTCTCTTCTCAGTCTCTGTTCCTACTAATATATCATCTACAAATGCAGCAACTTTCCCTTCATTGATTAAGTCTCTTAAGATTTGGTTCAAAGGACCCCATATGTATTGTAAATACTCCCTTCCACTCATCCCCTTCCTTTATCCTCATATTATTGAACCCCCACTGTAAGTCCATTTTTGTGAATACTTTCTTACTGCCTATATTGTCAATTAAATCCATTATTAGCAGAAGTTGTTAAGACTCTAAACCTCAAAGTTGAATACCACAAATGGTCACTTACTTGATTTGTAATTGAGGATTTGGTATTCAAAAGTGCTTTATAAGCAAAGTTAGACAGTGACAAAAGAAGTTGTTAAGTCTGAGGTCTAATCCTCAGACAGGAAGTCCTTATATACAGAAAAGTGATAGTCTGTGTACTAGAACAGGCCATCATATGCTACTACCTATTGTTCTACATATGGTAGTGCCTTTGTACTAAAAATAGCAATAAATTAACCATATGGAGGCTGTCCTTTGTTCTAATTAAAGGCAAATGACTATCTATGGGTAATTAATTAATGTCTATATACAAACATTAAGAACTTCATATCTCTACTAATATTAATTGCCTCTGGTTTTTTTTAGGATAATTCTGAGCATTATAAAGTGGGCTTCTATTGAGCCTAGAACCAAATCATCAATTGTGGTTGTTTTTGAGATATTAGCAATTTAATAAATGGTAACATGGTGGTTACCTGTTGATCTGCTTAATATCTTGACCAATACTGATTGCCTCAAGATGTGACTGGTATAAATTAAAAGGTCTTTTAAGGGCTTCCTGTAGTCATTAAGACCATGAGAATCATTGAAGAATTGATAGAGATATAGCCAAATGAAGTTTGTGACATTGAATATGTGTTTCATGTTATGACCTTAAGGAGTAACTCAGGTTGCAACACTCAAGTAAAGACTCAAGGATGAATTAAGAGTAGAGGAAGAAAGGAAATGATATAATTGGTAAAGTGTAAGGAATACAGAAGAGTATCTACTATATATATACCTATGTACCATAAGATAGAAATAAGGAATACATGTGGCAGACATGAGGTCTGCTGAGTAAAGAACATGCCCTACTAGTGAGGCGCTGACTGAGCCAATAGATATATGAAGTGATATGAAATCAAGAAGCAGTCCATGTGTAGAACACCTGGAATCAATGAGGTTGATCATTATAATATTTCTGTCTTAGGGTTTATGTCCTCATGAACATACTACAACCTTTCTTCTCCCATGGCATAAATAGCCACTGATTTCTTTTGTGGTCTAACAATGTAACCTTCATCTGGTGCTTCTGCAATAAACCATGGTTCATGTGGTGGTCCTCTAGCATATAATGGTATCTTGAATCCCCTTTGTACTGTTTTTAAATTTTGTTTAGATTTAATTAATTTGACAATCCAATTTCAATATATTAAGCTATTTTCTCCATTTTTGCTGATGGTATGATATCCAGCAGGTAGTAGAAAGCAAATGACATTGTTTGGTGCTTTGAATCATTTTAGGAACATGATAAGATTATCAATTTCTTCAATTATTTGATTGTTGGGGTTCTCTATTGCTAATATTATAGATTCATCATTTGATGACATTGTTGTGGATTTGTCATTGGGTGGTGGTGGAGAGGATTGTATTAAAATAATGTCTTCTTCTTCTTTATTTTCTTTTAGGGGAGCTGTTGTTTTGACTTGTGGAAGGGAGGTGAATTGATTGGTGTGTGCAAATAATTCTTGTAGTCCTCGAATATGATTATTGATTACTAGATGTCCATGGTCTTGGCATGTCATTAATTCATTTACCAGGTTACATTGGATACTATGAAATCATTGGGATAAGGTATCATATAGAATAAGCCTGAGTATTTCTGCCACTTCATAGAATTATGTGGCAATGTCTGTGCAATATCCTTTCCCTACAAGTAATGTTCCTGTTTCTGCATCTGCCATGGTGTTGTTGATGATATTGGCTATCCTGACTAATTTTTCTGCTTTTTCTTTGAGTCTTGCCATAGCTTCAATAGCTTGGATAATACAATCCATTTTGCTTGTCTAATCTTTAGTCTTGTTGTTACAATGTATGATCTTGTTATAGATTTCTTGGTTCCAGGTGAGGGAGGCAGCAGTAGTAGAGGCATTGGTGAAGGAGGACATGTTTAGAAGTATTTCTTAAGTGCTAGTATGTGTTATGAACATCAAGTGGGACTATAACTATTATCAGCCATGGTCTGATAATGAGTGGTTAGTAGACAAGATGTTGGCAATACTAGACAAGGACATTATTATACAGTAATGCATCAAATAATGTCTGAGGACTCTAAGAGACAATGGACTCATAGAATGGACAAGACTCTTTGGAGAATTCTTAGACTATCTTTCTCTCTATTCTTGGACCTGTGCTAAATGGGACAACACTGGACTCACCCATTATTAGGACACTGACTCGACTTGTCACCCTTATTGCTTCTGTCACTGGACTGTCACTTAACTAGTCACTCATAGTTACAAGTAGTATTACTACATTGTAACGTAGTCACAATATCTAGTTAGAATAAATACAGACCAGAAAGAGAAGGGAATGGCAAGTTCTCTCTTTTTGTATTTCTCCCTGTAATCCTACTACTTCAAGGGATCAGTACTCTTACTTGTCTAAGAACAACCTCAAGGGTGCTACTCAAAGTCTCATTTACATTTCTCCTCTGATATAACTTCACTGAAAACCTTAGCCGGACCCTCTAACGAGGAGCGTGAAGATATCAAGTGTTAAATATAGGCTTCAAGTTGAAACGCATATTCAACTGTGAGGTCTAGAGTCTTAACAGTGTGTATTTGAGATGTCAAAAAATGACCTTTAGCCCTTTCTTTTATAGATTTCGTCTTGAAAGCTGTATTCAATAGTCTTGAATTGTCTCTTTTGTATGTTCTAGATTTGCTTCTGCCATCCATTGGTTATGTTTATTTTCATATTCTTTTCAGTATACTAGGAACTGAGTGCCTCTTCCTTTTTTGCAATGTTCCCTGATTTCTTCTACTTTGTATTCTTCTTCCTCATTGATAATGTCAGGTTGTCAAGGACAGAACGGAGTAAGAGCAGAATGGCCCAAAGTAGAGTAGAATTACTCTGGAATAGGTAGGATTTGACAACAAAATGGGAACAACCTTGGCCTCAGCTCATGTGCTGTGCCTCGATCTACTATCACATGTGTGGTTGTGTATTTCAGGAGGATGGAATTGCTGCCAGAAGATCAGAAAAGGAATGATATATAGATTGATAGGAATAGAGGTGGATATTAAAGATGTAAATAACTTTAATCTACAAACTAAGGAACTAGGATGTAACTACTGGAGTACTTATACTAAGTCCAGAATAGGAGGAGTACAAGTAACTAGTCTACATCATGACCCTATAGGAGTAGACAACAGGAGTTTTAGAAGCAAAAAATTAGTAATAATATAAAATAAAAAGGAAATTATATTATTAAATGGGTATTTTCTATCATATGACACAGGTGGTGGTACTGGATCCTTGTGTTAACTTGCAAACACTGCCTTTTTGCAATGTGTTAATAGGTCTTCATTAAAAACATCATGTATGGCCCATCCTTCTGGAAGCTCTAGTCTGTATGCTCCCTGTCTGATTTCCTCTTTGATTGTAAAGGATCCATATCTTTTCTGGTCTAACTTCTTTGAGGGTTGGTTTGTTTGAATGTTTCTTGCCTCTAGCCATACTTGTTCTCCTGTTTTGAGACCTTGTGATTGGCATGTTCTTTTGTCATATTGCCTTTTTATTATTTTATTGTCCTTTTCATTGCTGTTTTTGCTTCTTCCCTCGTTATCTCTATCTTTTTTAATAGGCCTTCCAGGCTTGGTATCTCTGTTTCCACTGTTAGGTTTCCTTTCCATAGGTGTCTTCTATAGTTCACATAGAATGAAGAGTGTCCTGTTACTACATGTTCCTTGTTGTTGTACTGGAATTCAGCTATTGCTAGCCACTTTGTCCAATTGTCTTGTCTGTAGTTGATATAGTGTCTTAGGAACACTTTGATTTCTTGATTGACCCTTTTCATTTGACCATCTATTTGTAGATAGTAGGCTGTTGTCATTGCTCTTTTGATTCCTAATGCTTTGCACAGTTCTCCCATAAATGTTGATACAAATTGGGGTCCTCTATCACTGATAATCTTCTTTGGTATACTGTGTACTTTCCATATGTTATCCCAATATATCTTTGCTACTTCACTTGAGGAGATTGAAGCTGTTGTAGCCATGAGTCTAACCATCTTGGAGAATTGGTCCACAACTACCAAAATAGTATCTTTGTCTTCTGATCTTGGCAGGGGTCCTATGACATCAATGCTAATTTCCTCCTATAGTGTTTTTGGTGTGGGTAAGAGGTGTAAAGGTGCCACTTTCTTTATGTATTGCACCTTGTTCTGTCAATATTCCTGGCATCCTTGAACATATTTTCATATATTGTTACATATTTCTGGCCACCAATAGTTTCTCTTGATTAATTCTATCATTCTATGTTGTCCTGGGTGTCCGACATCTGGTGGAATGTAGTTGTCATTGAGTATTTTATCTCAAAGTTGTCTGTTTCTTGGGACATAGATCTTGCTATCTATGTAGACAATTCTGTTTTTTTTCCATGATTGTCCATCTTTTTTCTCCAACTGTTTTGTTACTTCTTGTTCTCTTGTTTGGATTTTCTTGATTTGTTCTTGTATTCCTTCTTCCATTACCTGTAGATGTTCTTTTCTGAGTAGTACAATAGGTATTCCATCTTGATTTGTTGTTCATTGTACCCATAACTTGTCATGACTTGGCAAAATAGCTAAGTCATTTTTTATTTTATTTTATTTTCTTTTATTTAGTTAGATCATTATTAAGGTGGAGTGTGGGAAAGTATTATGTGACAGTCACACAAGGTCACGGTCACAGTCACAACATGTGATGAGGTAAACACATGACAGGAATAACATGAGGACCATGGGAGGATGTTGCACAGCTACTAGAGTAAAATGTATAAGTAGTATACAAAATCAAATGGAAACTCTACTGAGTTCTTCTTGTCAACTCTGACTTGGAGTGGACTTAAGTCATCACAGCTAGAGTCTTACATAACTCTTCTTTGAGTATCTAGATATCTTGGTTGTCTTCTTTTGTGTCTACTTTCTCCTTTCTAGACAATATGTCTGCTTTTGTGTTTGTCTTTCCTAGGATATGTTGTAGTGTAAAGTCATAGTCTTGTAGTTTCAGATATCATCTTGCTTGTCAACCATTGAGTTTGTGTGGTTCTTTGAAGTATTATAAGTTTTTGTGGTCCATCTATACTTCAAATTTCTCGATCGTGTCTAGTAGATATTGTCGTCATTTGTCTAATACTTTGACTATTGCTAGTAGTTCTTTGTCACATATCTCATAGTTCCTTTCTGCAGGTGACATTGTTCTTGATAGGAAAGTGATTTGTTTCCATTTGCCTTCTTGTTCTTGTGAAAGAACTCCTCTGATTGCATGTCCTGATGCATCTACTTCTACCCTGGATTTTCCTTCTCTTCTGGGTAGGGCTAGTACTGGTTGTGTGGTTATTTTTTGTTTCAGCTCTTTGAATGTATTCTGTTCTTCTTCTGTCCATTTTAATTCTCCTTTTTCTTTTAGTCAATTTAATGGTACTGCAATGTGGCTGAAATCTTTGATAAATCATCAATAGAAGTTTGCAAAGCCTAGGAAGCTTTCAACATCCTTTACTTTTGTTGGTATCCTCTATTCCTTGATTGCTTTGACTTTTTCTTTTTCTATTTGTACTTCTCCATTTCCAACCCATACTGGGAGTATGGGTATTTCTGTGGTGTTAAAATCGCATTTTGACCATTTGAAACATAGGTTATGTTTTTCTGCTATTTTGAGGAACCTGATTGTGCATTCTTCTAGTTATTTTTCTATCTTTGCCAGGATCACAAAGTCATCTATGTAGTTTGCAAGGGTTTCTTTGTGTAGTAGTTCTCAGAAGATACTTGTTATCATTCATTGGAATGTTCCTGGTAAGTTGTACAGTCCAAAGTATATTACTTTTGGTTTGAATAGTCCTTTGTTTGTGTCAAGGACGGAATTCCAGAAGATGGAAGAATAGGATAATAGATAGAAACTACAATCTAGAACAGAGTAAAGTGCTATGCTGGTGATGGGGATCAAAGGGAATTGATTTCGAGATAAGGGTGACAAAAAATAGGAATAGCAAATCTCTGAGATGTTTCACAGTTGTGCACTAAACAAGTAGGCACTGGGGAGATAATCAAATAGAAAAGGAGAGCTTTATAATGGGGGAAAGGGTAGAATATGATCCAAAAGAAACCAAAAGGTCAATAATAACAAATTGAGAGTCCACTCAAGGTAGATCTCACCATGATAGGATCCCTAAGATGTGTGTTCATCTCACGTCGTGACACTGCTGCCCTTACCTAGTCTAGTAGTCTGGCTCGCCATTAATACAGCAGAAATACCTAGAACTCCCATGACATTGTGTGGGCTCTTCTTCAACTGACCGTACAGTTGGAAGCCGACTCCAATGACATGTAGCGAGCTGTTAACTCCTAGTGTAAGCAAATGCCCAAGTCCATTGGGGCTTGAGTTCCCGTCAAGAGAGAGTTTGGGTAGGTTTTTTTTGGAAGGGAAACTAGAACACTCAGAACAACTAGAAACTCAGTCACTTAAAAATAGCCGTTAAGCTCTAGAGCAACAGAGAGGGATGATGATGGGGGTCGTATGCTTGATTTCCCTTCTGTGCCCTAGAGTATTATATTATGATTACAAAGCAAAGAGACAACAAAGAAAGTGAGACAAAGAAAACCTCTGAATTCCCAATTCTAGCAACACTGTAATGATAGTATGGTGCTCCTCCCAGACACCGACTAACCACTCCCAAACACCCTAACCCTACTCTGGTGACCCTTCCTCGCACAATGGGTGGGCCTTGAGCATCTCAACGGACCATAGACAGAGATGGCAGCCTTGAGCCGTCTTGTTCTCATGTGCGCTCTCTTCATCTCTTGTTACATACTCTCACTCTTCTAACTTCCGGTTTCCTCCCACCGCCGTTACGGGGCGACGTCACGATGGTACAACTCTCTTGATCTCACTATAATTAGCCATCAGTGGTGATGGCTTGCATCTGATCGTAACTGTTCTTTTAAATAGGATCTCCAGCGGCTACGGCATGATGTCGTTTGGGTCCCATAGTCCATCCTAAGTTCGTTTCCACCCTTGAGAGCACTTCTAGAAGGGAGATCCATTAGGGATCCGATACGGGGTGCCTGGGCAAGTGTCTATGAGGTATATGTAGCGGTGGTCACAGCTGCTACCCTGCTACTCGAGCTAGATGCTCAAGTCCACAACTAGGCATCTAGCGGAACATTTCTGGGAGGAGCTGAGCTCATCTCTTAAGCTGGTTATTCCTGTTATTAAGGTGTAGAATGTCACTTAATTTGCCTAAAGATTTGTACGGCGTAACACCAGAGAGAAGTGTCACTTAGCAATAGTATAAAGAAGGCTCTGGCAGACAGTTAAGGACGTCAGAGCAGAGAACGACTTATTGAATGACCTTGGCTTCAACTTATGTGTTGCACCCCAGTCTCCGGTCATGAGGTAGTCGAGTATTTAGGAGTGATGGAAGTTGTCAAGACAAGGGTCCTAGGAAGGAAACTGAAAGGCATCAGAGTGGACAAGGAGAGATTAGGACCAGAAGATGTTAATTTACAGACTGCCAAATTATACTATAATTACTCAGTACTTATAGTAAGTCCAGAATAGGAGGAGAATAGTCTACTATGCTATCCTACTATTATTATTTTTAGGAGAATTATTAGGAGAAAGAAATTACATAATTATTATATTTCCGGAATATGACAGTTTGTTAAAAAGGCTACTTTCCATTCATTGCCTTCTTTTATCTGTATGTTGTTATATCTCCAGATTAAGTCCAATTTGTTGAAGTATTTTGCATCTTTAAGTTTATTGATTACTTCATTGATTAGGGGTAATGGCGTTTTGTCCTTGATTGTATGCTGATTTAACCATTTATAATCTTATACCAATTGTAGTGTTTTATTTTTCTTTGGTATAAAGAAACATGGTACTGCATATCTTGAATTTGACTCTATAATAAGTCTTGCCTTTAGTTGTTCATCTAGCCATTGACTGAGCATTTCTTCTTCTTTGAGTATCATTGGATAGGCCTTTGCATTAAGTTTCTTTGGTGTTTTTTCTATTAGATTGATTTCATGGTCCCATTCTTGTCGATCAGGTAGTTTCTCAAATTTCTTCTTGTTGAATAAGTATGTGAATGATTGGACATATTTTGGAAGATCTTCAGGATTTGTTGGGTCAGGTTCCTTGTCTCCTTCCTTTGATTCTTCTTCTTCCTTTGGTAATAGTCTCCTTGACCATAGGGTGAATCATATAGATTTATGTTCTGTTTTGCAGTATCCTAGGCATCTTGTAAACTGTATGATTCCTTCTTTCCAGTCTACTTCTGGGTTGTGTTCTACTAGCCAGTTATGTTCTAGGAATAGATCTATTTCCTTGATTTCTGATACCATTGCATTGATTTGTTCAATATATCCATTTGAGTTGATTTCTAAGGGTACAAATTCTTTGATTATCTTTTCCCCATTTCTTGATCTATCTGAGTTGTACACATCAAATGGTTTTGGGAGTGATTTGGTGGATATCCCTTTTTCTTTAATTGTTTTCCTGGCAATAGTAGTATTTGTACATCTAAAGTCGATTAATACCTTGACCTTAAGTTTTCTTCCATCTTTTGTTCTGATTGTTGGGTACACTATAAGTTCCTTCAAATGTTTTCTCCATTGTAGAATAACATATTGATTCTTGGCAGAACTATTTACAGTGGTTCATTATATTGTGCCTACTCCAAACCTTTGACAAAACCCTTTTGCTCTTTATCATCTGAGTCCCCTTGTTGTGAACTTCTAGTCTTCATTTGTTGAGGTGCTCTGCATCCTATGGCAATATGTCCTTCTTTACCACACTTGAAACATCCTTGTAGTTTCTTCTCCTTCTTTGGTTGTCTGCAATCTTTTGCTGTGTCCAAATCTGTTATAGTTGTAACACTTGGGTTTGCATCCTGTCCATTATTCTGTTGTCATCCTATTTCCATTGGTTTGCCTATTTCTCCATAGGTTATTCCTAAACCTGTCCTGTAGTTGTAGCAGATATTGGTCCACTCATATTCTTGTCCAACTACTGTGATTGTCACCTTCCATTGTTCTAGACTCTTTGGGGCTTAGGCTGGTAGATATGCCATTATGGCTCTGATAATTTTTCTGTTTATATTCTTCTTTAGCAAAAATATTGCATGCTAATTGTCTGTTTGTGCTTTGCTTGCTAAAGCCATGAATTCAATAAGGAAGTCCACAATGTGTTTCTTCCCTTGTGTGAATGTTTTAATATGCCATTCTGTTATCACTAAGTCTTAACAACTCAAGGACTACTCTAGGTGAGTGTTTAGGAAGAACTTGATGGAGTTCTCCATTGGATTGGACTATCTACTTATACTACTTTTACAAGTGGCTGTACACTACTAGTCCACGATCACACATCCTTCCAGAATATTCTACAATCACCTGATCTTGTCACGTGATATGTGTCATAACTTGGCAAAACAGCTAAGTCATTATTTATATTTCTTTTCTTTTCTTTTTCTTTTTCTTTGGACTTACAACTACAAGGTGGAGCGTGGGAAAGTATCACATGACTTTGTCACAATGTCACAATGGTGTGACG
>Ga0153961_1000320_pt1 | contig 13252 bp, 8 predicted proteins | sample TSFL045MetaG_FD_104748 | JGI IMG/M metagenome (GOLD analysis project Ga0153961, IMG submission 104748) | Attine ant fungus gardens microbial communities from Florida, USA - TSFL045 MetaG | ecosystem: Host-associated > Fungi > Mycelium > Unclassified | place: USA: Florida, Withalacochee...
CCTACACTAGACGATCTCACACACTCTCACATGGGCGTGTGGATCAGTAATCATAATGTCCTAATGTTAGAATAGAAGGCTCGCACCGCATGACACAGACAAGAAGAAGACAGGAACTATGGGAATGCGTACACGACTGTCAATGGGCCACTAATAGAACAGACCCTCAATGGTGACTAAGCATCACCCCAGATGTCCCCTTACAGCCCTTTCTATACCCTCAGAACATAATACCATATGATAAGGACATTGAGCAAGTGATAACCAAACTAGAGCTCATGTCAAGACCTCGGGAGACAAGCGGGATGAGCTGGCATCAGGTTTAGGAAGAAAGTCATAAAAGGACTACACTCTAGATCGATCCATCATAGGATAGGACTGACTTAGAGATATGGTGGATTGGGACTCTAGAACTAGTAGTGTTTGAATGACAGACTTAGATAAATACACTCTGGCTGCAATTAAGCATTGATGGCATCAGATCAATTATATTTAGATAAATAAGCACTAGAATGCGACTCAGAGATACTAGACATTGAGTAGGGTTTACTGACTACTTAATAGGTAACCAAGGAGGTCTTTCTTACAAAGCAATACTAAAGGGAGTGATGGGAGATCAGGAAGAATATTCTAGAGAGAAGCTACAATGAAGATGTGTCATCTTTGATAAGAAAAATGTGATGAAGAGGACGTGTCTGTAAGGGAACCACTCAGAGGTGATTACCCTTTAAGCTAGTAGATAGTCCTGGAAGCTAAGTTGAGATTCAAGTGAAGTACATCTACGACAGCTTGCTAGTATATATACTCTATACTAGATGATCACACACACTGTCACATGAGTGCATGGATCAGTAATCACAATGTTCTAATAATAGAATAGAAGGCGTCACACCACATGACACAGATAGAGAGAAGATAGGAACAATGGGAATGCGTATACATACTGTCACCAGGCCACTAATAGAACAGACCCTCAATACTGACTAAGCACCACCCTAGATGTCCCCTTACAGCGTCACCATAAGGACACGTCATCACTGGGGATTGGGACGGACTTAGCATAAGAAGAGGTCGAAGGAACATCAAAAGTAGTAATAGTTTCCTTTTTATATTTTATTCCTTGAGTTTCAGGGCTTTGTAATCATTTTAATATAGTATCCAGTGTGCAGTTGGATAGGAAGAGGAACCTCTTGACTCCTACCTCCATTTATACTGCCTCTGGAATCATAAATGCAAATCTATTGAGAGTAAGAAGACTGAGACTAGTGGGATGTCTTGAGAAGAACACAGAGTATACCCAGAACTCAATCTAGGGAGAAGATACAGATGCAACTCAGGCAGACTTTGGAGAGGACAGCAGGCTGGAAAAGCTTGGCTAAGTGCACACTTAGATTGCATCACACCCGTAAGATTCGGTGTTGGGGGTGCAGACAAGAGGGCAACTGAGTGTGGAGAGTCTATGAGTGATCAACTAACTGTATTTTCCAGAGGAGCTTTTGTTATGGTATGTAAAGGTTGACATCTTAGGGAGGCTATGTGACAACAATCTAGGGAGACTTTACAATCATTTCACAACCACCAACGTATATCTTATTGGAGCTGCATATAATGCCTATTTTCTAATTATTTACAAACCTTTATCTTTGATTATTTTCCCTTGGATCTTTAACACGCAATTGAGAGCTGGCACAGCATGGTTTTGTTTGTCCCAGTGTGCAATTCCCTTTTGCACCCTTTCACTGGCAAGAGGCTTGAGACCTACCTATTGTGTGAGGGAGGATTTCCAGAGTAGAATTAGAAGAGTAGAGAGTAGTCACCTAGTATTTGGAAAGGGCGCTGTCTTATTATTTCGGCCTTGCTATGTTTGGGAATTTGGAGGTTTTCTTTGTCTCACTTTCTTTGTTGGCTCTTTGCTTTGTAATCTTAATAAAATACTCTAGGAAACAGAAGGAAACTTAAACATCATACCCCCATCCTTATCCCTTTCTGTTGCTCTAGAGCTTAATAGCTATTTGAAGTGACTAAGTCTCTATTTTTCTGAGTGCTCTATCTTCTTTTTCTAAAAACCACAAAACCTCTCCCTCAATGGGAATTCGAGCCCCAACAGACTTGGGCATTTGCTTATGCTAGGAGTTAATAGCTTACTACGTGTTATTAGAGTCAGCTTCCAGTTGTACAGTCAGCTGAAGAAGAGCCCACATGATGGCATAGGAGTTCTAGGTAGTTCTGCTGTATCAATAGCAAGCCAGACTACTAGACTAGATAAGGGCAATAGTATCACAACGCAAGATGAATGCATGTTTTAGAGAGTCTATTATGGTAAGATCTACCTTAAGTGGATTCATAAAAAGCTTTATTATTCTTTCTTTTGGTTATTTGAGTTTCACCCCCTATTCCCCCTTTTCTTGAGCTCTCTTTGTTATTTGATTATCTTCCCAGTGCCTACTTGTTTAGTGCACAATTGTGAAACATCTCAGAGACTATTTTACTTTCATTTCTTGTCACCCTTGTCTTGTGATCAAATTCCCTTTGATCCCCATCAGTGGACTCAACAAAATCACAAAAAAAGACTGATATTCACTTCCTTTCATCTCTAACCTCCTAGATTCTCTCTACAAGACTCGCATTTATACCAGGATCGACCTCTAATATGTGTACCATTTAGTCTGCATTGCTAAAGGGAACAAATGGAAAACTGCCTTCTGAACTTGCTATGGAGCCTTCAAATGGTCAGTAATGCTATTTAGACTAACTAACACTCCAGCTGCCTTCCAATGCTTTATGAATGGCATATTCTCTGATCTTCTTGATGTATGCATAGTAGTCTACTTGGATGACATCCTAATCTACTCCGATGATATCACACAACACCAGAACCATATCAAAGAAGTGTTGAAATGACTCTGCAAAGCAGAATTATATGCAAAGACAGAAAAATATAAATTCCATTTAGATTCCATGGAATATCTAGGCTATGTTCTATCACCATCTGGCTTGACTATGTCCAATGCTAAAGTGAAAACTATTCAGAAGTGGCTGGAACCAAAGGATATTTAGTTTTTTTTAGGATTTACTAACTTCTACAGGCATTTCATTTTTAATTATTCAGACATAGTTATTCCACTCACTTGTCTTACTAGAAAAGACACTCCATGGAATTTTAACGACAAATGTAAAGTGGCATTTAATACTCTGAAGTAAGCTTTCACCTTTGCTCCAATCCTTATGCATTGGGTTCCAGACGCATAACTTGTTGTAGAAACCAATGCCTCAGACTATGCTCTTACTGCTATTCTCTCTATTATGACTAAAGATAATGAAATTCACCCCATAGCATTCTATTCCTAGATATTTTCCGCTCTAGAGCTCAACTATGACGTCCATGACAAAGAGTTACTTGCAATATTTGAGGCCTTCAAAATTTGGCAATACTATTTAGAAGGGTCTGCTTTACCAATTGATGTTGTAACAGATCACAAGAACTTGGAGTACTTTTCGATGACCAAGATTCTAATGTACTAACAACCAAGATGGTCAGAATATCTCTCCCAATTCAACCTCGTAATTTACTTCTGTCCCAGATGTCTTGGCACCAAGCCAGATGCACTCACTAGATAATGGGACGTCTATCCAAAAGAGGGAGATAATGGCTATGCTTTAGTAAACTCTCATAATTTCTATCTAGTCTTTACTCATGAACAAATTATAGCATTTCTCTAAGCAACCATTCTTACTACTCCAATACTTTGCGCAGCCATAATATTGGACTAAAACCAACTCTACTCTAATATCCTGGCAACACTTCCCTCTGACTTCTTCATCACTGACCATTTACTCTATCTGGAAGAATGTTGGTCAAAAGATAACACAGATTTCCTTAGACTTGATGACAGAATATATATTCTGGATAATACTAACTTATGCCTCTGAGTTCTCCAGTATCACCACAACTATGTTCTAGCAGGGCATCTGGGGCAAAATAAAACACTGGAACTCATACAGAAGTATTATACCTGGCTAAACATCTGTGACAATATACAAAAGTTCTATAAGTCTTGCATTACCTGTATGAGATCCAAACCACAGCGTCACAAACCATATGGGTCCCTCCAACAACTCCCTATTCTGGAATGCCTGTGAAATTCAATTTTCATAGACTTCATTAAAAAACTTTCTTTCTCCTCTGGTTTTAATACTATTCTAGTTATAGTGGATTGCCTGTTGAAACAAGCCATATTCATTCCCACTCATAATACCATCACTTCAGCAGAATTAGCATACCTTTTTGTTGTTCATATCTTTTCAAAACACAGAGTTTTGTTTTATATTATGTTTGACTATAGCTCCGAGTTTGTCTCTCACTTCTTCTATTCCCTAGGTACTACCCTAGATATGAGACTTCACTTTACCAGTGGATACCATCCAGAGGCAAACAGTCAAGCAGAACAGACTAACCAGACATTGGAACAGTACCTCCGCATATACTGCAACTACCAACAGAACAACTGGTCTGAACTGTTATCCCTAGCTGAGTTCTCCTATAACAATACTTCTAGTGCTACCACTGGTGTCTCCCCATTCTTTGCCAACAAAGGCTACTATCCTAACCTCAGTGTATACCCAGAACGAGATATAGCTTCCTCTTGTGCCCATGACTTTATAATTGATCTTGATGAACTATAAGGTATGCTTAAAGAAGAAATTGCCAAAGTACAACAACAATATCAACCCTCTGCCAATTCTCATCGACACCAACTACCAGACTTCTAAGTTGGGCAATCAGTATTCATTAGAGTGCAGTACTTCCGGATAACTTGCCTATTAAAGAAACTCTCCGAAAAGTACCTCAGACTATATGAAATAATTGCTTAACCTAGTCCATAATCCTTTACACTCTGCCTTCTAGACATCATGAAAGTTGTTCATCCTGTGTTCCACATCTTTATGCTTGAACCAGCTATATCCAATACCTTTCCACAGTGTTTCAAACCTCTGCCAGCACCTGTAATCATTGATGAAGAACCAGAATATGAAATCTCCAGGATAGTTGACTCTAAGATTGACTACTGGAGGACATGCAAGCTGCTCTACAAGGTTATATGGCTGGGATATGAAGATACTAACAACAACTCTGAATAGTTACCAGCAACAGAACTGGAACATGCAAAGAAATTACTGAGCGATTTTCATATCAAATATCCCTCTAAACTGGGACTATTATGACCCTAATGATGCCTTTATTCCACTTTCTTGTCTTTATCTCTCCACACTCACACTGCTTTAAAAAAAAAAAAAATTTAAGTACTTGTATACAATTCAGAGTACAGTTTCCTTTGCACTGACTTGCTTACTTATATTCCACTCTGCAGTTTCTGTTGCAATCTGATATTTGTGTTCAGAAGCAGTCTCCATTGCAAAAAACTTGTGTGTAAGAGGACAGCACTAGGATCGCTTAGATAACCTGGTAGGATGAGTATTGTCTAGCTTGTCCTAAGATCCTCAGATTTTGTGGTCCATAGTTCCCTATCCCTCTAGTTTTGGTCTACTCCATCAGTACTACGTAGCCTTATTAGATATGGTAGTTATTAGTGTCTTAATCTGGGTTCCCATAGTGACTGGCACACAGACCAAGCTAGTCTAGTATATATAGCTAGTAATGTACAGTAGAATACCTTACCTCAACATTGATTAGAGCTCCTGGGCTATACATTGCTCTTACTTAAGATGTCTCTTCCACTAACATCAAGTGTGTTCTGGGTTGCCTTCGAATAGCTCTTGAAATTGTACACCTGTATTTCTCTGCAGTTCTCCATTGTGATTGTCCAATACTTGTATTCTTGCTTCATCATTTGTCATCACTCACATCCACTTTCTACCAACAGAAAAAACAATAAAATTTATTAAACAAGAACTACAGATTTCTAGTACCAACAGAGTAGGTGACCAAAGAGAAATTACTACTCCCTTCTTCCACACTCTCTATTCCATTTTCCTCTTCCTGCCCTCCAACTTCTTCCTCCTCCACTCTGTCTAGTTCCTACTCCCTTTGCTTTCCCTTCTCCTTACTCTACTGTACCTCTATCTCCTCTCCCTCAAACTCTGGCCACAAAAACTGTTCCTTATTGGAGTTCTGGCCCTCGGGTGAGGGTTCCTGGATAAATATGATATCAGTCATATTTTTATTGTTTTCTAAGATAATGTCAGTTAGGAATTTGTTCTTCCTAACATTCTAAGAGAAAATTGTAAGTTTTTGTCTAATCATACTTTCTTACTGCCTACAGCTAGGCGAATTGAATTGGCCCTAGTTTCCCAGGCTTCCTGGGCTTTTTTGGTATGCCATTCTCGATTGAAGTAATTCCTCTAGAAAGGGCAATATAGAAACATGTCTTGACCTGATGCACCGCTTCGAGTGAACATTGATTCCATACTACCAAACTAAGCTGATAAGCATGGATTGTTCTTAACTTCGTGAAGATTCAATCAAATATTTTTCATAAAAAATGGGAAGTCTGAAGAGTTCTGTGGCATATATGAAATTCGTTGGAATCTAGAACTTTTTCACATCAGAGTGTTTGAGACACAGATTTAATCTGCGTTGTTCACAACAATTGCTCAACTCATGAGCGATATTCCTATGCAATTTCCTGTGTGGGAGCAGAAGGAAGAAAACTTCATCTGTCTGGGAGAAGAGAATGATAGTAGTATTGTCATGGGAGGGCCTTACAAAGTACACCGTTGTCGCAGCAAAATAAATTGCACGCAGGCAAAGAGATTGAAAGAACAAGAAGAGTTAAATTTGTAGTTACAGTCCTATCTATATATGCAACAAATGCTCTGGCAAATGGTATTTCCAAGACATCTTGATGTTATTCCAAGATATCTCGATGTCATTCTATGACAATGACATCATTCCACAACAATGCTGTGTGATATTAATAGCTTACTTCAGCTGCCTTTGTGTCTCAAATAAACAGGAAAAGTACAAGGGTATATCAATGATAAGAGCATCGCACCGTAGCACATATGGGGTATGGGGTGACGTCAAGTGGCATCAAGTCCGTCATGAGAATTTCGTGCATGCAGTACATTCCCTGAATTAGGCCTCCAATAAGATTTCAGGCTGGAATTTTGCACAACATTCACATAATTCATACAGGTGTCCATTTATCTGTCAAGTGATCTGCTATATTGTTTTATCTTCATCCCCCAGATACTCTTTGCCATTTAATTTACTATAGTTGGTTCTATGTGACGTATCCTACATGATCGTTGCACATCTGTTCCCCATGTAGAATATACTTTGTTACTGAACCCCATCCTGTTGACTCCATCTATTTGTTCATACGTTGAGATGACATGCCGGGACGATATATATGCAGCCTGACAATCTTGAGGAAAGCACATGCCTGTGATCAGACACAGAAAGCTATAGAAGGACTCTGGAGTGTTTGCTAGTGAACAGGTAAAGAAGCCAATTCATGTTAGACATCAATATTGGCAAGTTTGTGCACAAGAGGTCTGTCATGCTCTTTTTCTGCCTAGTAAATGTATGACCAACCATACTGAAGTTGACAAGTCACTTTGACGAGCCTCCTGTGGCTATGGATATCACATCTTCCTGCGAATGAGCAACGGGACGAGTTCTCCTCATGCATTTCGCTTATCTTTTGGCCTCTATGCTAAATACTATGACAAGGCCACTGTTTCAGAAGCACTCTCCACACACACTATGTGTAATGAGTTCATGTTCTATGACGTTCACATGACGTAGTACATAAAGGAGGAGTACTTGTATGACGCAATGTGGAGAGGGGAGTGCAAGGATAACGTTCGGAGAGATGACGTAGAGACCACGAGGATCAGTAAGATATATATATAAGGAGTAGTGTAGTGTTACAGACTCAGCTTCGTTCTGGTTAATACATCGTCTTCTTAACTCGAACACCGGGTTCTGAGGAAGATCGTAATATAAGAACGAAGCTATCAAATCAAATCAAATCTCACTCTACCATCATGATCCCGCTTGCCGTTATCACGGCATTCTTAACCACTATCATCACCTTGTTTTTCAATTCCATATCTGAGGCCTGGACGAGTCTAAAGGCCGAAACCAAAGAGGTCTACGCCACGAATATTCAAACCTTCATAGAAGAAGTTAAGAAAGACTTCGCGAACAAACCAACCAAGAGGAAAATGAAGGAACCTGATGACTTCCAAGGAAGTCCAGACGAAGTAAGGGCTTGGTGCCGAAGAATGACTTTATTCTTTCAAAGCAACAACATCTCAAAAGAATGAGAAAGAATTGAAATGACTTTAGAAAAAATTAAAGGAGGAAAGGATAATCGGGCCCAATAATGGGCAGATACTCAGATTAGGAAATTTTTACCCTTCCAAAAGGAATGGAAAGGGACCAGTGGAGAACTCGATATAACAACCATGACCAATAAGCCTCCTTTCGACTCTTGGGAAAAGATAGCAGATGAAATGGCACAGTTTTTTATATCGACAGAAACTCAAACTCATGCAATCGACAAACTGACCAAGTTAAAGCAAGGAAACAGATTACTTGAAGACTTCTGGTCAGAATTCGTTACCTGGAAGGAACTCTCTGGATATAACGAAGTCGCCTTAGTGGGTTTATTCAAGAAAGGAATTCACCCAGTACTAGCATGAAAATTAGTCGAGATCGGCCAACTAAGAAATTTGGATTCATTAGATGAGTGGTATGAAAAGGCACTAAGCTTTGAAAGATCCAGGAGAGATGCGATCGAAGAATTTGAAGGAAGGAAAATGATGGAGAATTCAGGAGACATGAGGAAGAAACCGGTTCTGGATGTTCCGAGATGAGACCCAAATACAATGGATATGGACAGGCGCAGAGAAACAAGAAGGTGCTACAATTGTGGAGAAACGGGTCATCTCACTGCAAGGTGCTCCAAATTGAAAAAGGAAAGAAGGGAAGAAGTGAGGATTATAGAGAACGCGATGGAGGATTTTTCCTTAGGCAGGGAGTGAGCACCGACTTACCTGCTCTCATAGATTCAGAAATTCAATTACCTGATGAATCAATGAAAGATTTTCTGGATTATTTTGGTGCAAGAAAATACGAAACGAATAAAGGATACTCAGTGGAATGGGTAGCAAAGAAAATCCGATGGAGTACTTGTAAGGAAGCAATCGGTATATTGAAGGTCTGGGCTCACAGTTCGAGAGCGGAAGAATGCACAGAAGAGAAACTGAAGGAACTAAACTGAATGACAGATGACAAAGTTTTATCAGCCTTAAAAGCACTAGAAGAACCATTGGTGCTTAGGAAAATGGGAGATAAGCAACTCAATATCCGAGTTAAATTAACGACAACAGACACTCACAAGACGTTTTGCAAACAGGCATTAGTCGATTCAGAAAGTACGAGTTCATGTATAAGCTGGAAGTTTATAAAGGAAAATAACCTCGACACAATCCAACTACCATTTCCAATTACTTGTTATAACACTGACGGAACTACCAACAAAAGTGGCAGCATTACAGAAGTCGTCAGGATGAACATGACCATAGGGGATCACCAAGAACTCATCCAACTATCGGTGACAAATCTTGGCAACCATGACCTGTTTTTAGGATACGATTGGTTACAGAAACATAGCCTATCCATCAACTGGAAAGACTCGTCAATTAGTTTGCAAAACTGTCAACAATGGTGCAGAAAGGTTTACATACCAAAAGAACCAGAAGAAATAGAGGATGAAGACATTGAGGAAGAAGCAATAGAAGAAGGAGAAAAGGTGTTGTTCATTAACCTGGAGGAAGAAGCATGGAGAAGAAAAGAGTCAAATATCAGGAGTAGAAGCGAAAGCATGGAAGAAAGTAAAGAAAAAATACCCGAAGAATACCAAGACTTTAACGATCGAGTCTTCAACAAAGCAGTGTTTGAAAAACTACCAAACCAATCCAAATGGGACCATGCCATCAAGTTGATACCTAATGCGACACTAAAGGACTGCAAGATATACCCGTTAAACATTAAAGAACAGAAAGAACTCGACAAGTTCCTTGAAGAACATTTGAAGTTAGGAAGAATCAGACCCTCAAAATCACCTTGTGCAGCGTCTTTCTTTTTTGTAAAAAAAAAAGAATGGTTCATTACGACTAGTACAAGATTATCGCTAACTTAACAAAGCAACGATAAAAAACAAATACCCTTTGCCGTTAATTCAAGAACTGATCGATAAAGTACGAGGGGCTCGATATTTCACCAAACTCGATATTCAATGGGGATATAACAATGTGAGGATAAAAGAGGGAGATGAGTGGAAGGCGGCTTTTCGAACAAACCGAGGACTATTCAAACCACTGGTGATGAAAAATCGTAATCTATATGAACGACATTCTAATTTTCACTCAAACCATAGAAGAACACCGAGACATAGTAAGACGAGTACTACAAATATTAGCCAATAACAAATTGTTATTACATCCCAAAAAGTGCAAGTTTCACCAAACAAAGATCGATTACCTTGGAGTCATCCTATCGCAAAACAGCATAGAAGCCAACCCTACCAAGATTAAGGGAGTAGCTGATTGGCCAGAACCCTGTGATAGAAGAGAAGTACAGCAGTTCTTAGGGTTCTGCAACTTCTATCGAAGATTTATTCCTGGGTTTGCTAAAGTCGCCAAACCCCTAACAGAACTAACAGGGAAGAAAGAATGGAAGTGGAGAGATGAAGAGAAAAACGCCTTCAACAAACTCAAAAGCAAAATGATGAATCCCTCTATATTAGCAATTCCTGACAGCAAAAGGAAAATGCAATTAGAAACTGATGCATCAGGATACGCCATTGGAGGAGTACTATCTCAACAACAAGAAGACGACTCTTGGAAACCTATTGCTTATCTATCCAGAGCAATGAATGAAACAGAGAGAAACTACGAGATATATGACCGAGAATTATTAGTGATTATGGAAGGACTCAAACAGTGGCGACAGTATCTTATAGGGAGTGACCAGTTCGAAGTATGGACTGATCATAAAAATCTAGGATACTTTAAGAAACCACAAAAACTCAATCATTGACAAGCTCGTTGGATGACAGAGTTACAAGAATACGACTTCTAGTTGATACATAAACTGGATAGTTCCCAAAAGAAAGTGGATACATTATCTCATAGACCAGACCATACCCAGGAAAAAGATGACAATACAGATCGAATGCTACTGAAAGGAGAATGGTTCAGAAATGTTGTAATTCAGAAGGGAGAGTTTTGGAGAAAAGTCGAAGAAGCAGAAGAATTCATAGAGGAAGAAGTGAGAGGAGCAATAGAACGACGAGAGGAAGGATGGAGAAAAGATGGGAAGGTGTTACTTTGGAGAGAAAGAGTATATGTTCCTGACTCGATCACGCTTTGAGAAGAAATCATCACTAAACATCATGATTCCGAGCTGGCCGGCCACCTAGGTTATACCAAGACATATGAACTAATAACAAGAACTTACTGGTGGCCCAGAATGTTAGAAGATATTAAATGATACATTGCCGGATGTGAAAGATGTCAAGCAACCAAACCAAACTGACAACCCAAGCAAAATTACCTTCACCCTAATGAAGTACCGCAAAATCCTTGGGAAATTGTTAGTATCGATTTAATAGGACCGCTACCAGAGTCGGCAGAGTATGATGGAATATTGGTGATAGTGGATTGCTTTTCCAAGATGGCACAATATGTACCAATCAACATGAACATCACAGCCCAAGGAGTAGCAAAAATATCCTGGGACTGAGTTTTCAAGGACATGGGAATTCCCCAGAAGGTTATCAGTGACCGGGGACCACAGTTTGTGTCGAGATTTATGAAGGAACTATGCTCATGACTTGGGATAGAGAGAAACCCTTCAACCGCCTATCATCCCCAGACCGATGGCCAAACGGAATGGGTCAACCAAGAACTAGAGCAATACCTTCGACTCTACTGCAATTATAGACAAAATGACTGGGCAGAATGGCTATCGATCGCAGAGTTTTCTTATAACAACCGAATCCACTCTAGCACAGGACAATCTCCCTTCATGGTCAACTTAGGACGTCACCCAAACACTGGCAACAATATAAACCCATCAACTGAAAACTCCCCAGGGATTGAACAATTCCTCAAAACAATCAAGGAAATTAGGGATGAAGTAGAATCTGCACTAAAGAAAACAAATGAAATGATGAAGAAGAAGTGGGACTCAAAGAAAAAGCCAGAAGTAGAACGATCAAGTGGAGATTTAGTATGGGTAGACGTGATGCATTACAACTCAGGTCAACTGTCAAAGAAACTGTCAGCCAAACGATTAGGACCATTCCCCATAATACGGAAAGTTGGTAAAGCAGCCTATGAGCTCAAGATTCCATCCACATGGAAATCCATTCACCCTGTCGTCAATGAGTCATATCTTACTTCTTACGTGACATCTACATTTGAACAACAATCGCAGAAATCAGACAACAGAATCACTAATCCTAACAACCAAACCAACGTACAAGAGGTAGAAGAGATACTCGACTCTAGATGGAGAGGAGGCAAATTACAATACCTTATCAAGTGGAAGGGACAATCGCTTGAAGAAAGGACTTGGGAAAATAGAAGTGAAGTGATCAAGGGAGCGCCAAGGTCATGTAAAGAATTCCACCAAAAACACCCAGATGCACCTAGAGTCCCTACTATCCAACTACCTGCGAAAACGTATGCCGATATCGCGAAGACGCGATCTTAGGAGGGGGGTAATGTAACGAGTTCATGTTCTATGACGTTCACATGACGTAGTACATAAAGGAGGAGTACTCGTATGACGCAATGTGGAGAGGGGAGTGCGAGGATAACGTTCGGAGAGATGACGTAGAGACCACGAGGATCAGTAAGATATATATATAGGGAGTAGCGTAGTGTTACAGACTCAGCTTCGTTCTGGTTAATACATCGTCTTCTTAACTCGAACACCAGGTTCTGAGGAAGATCGTAACACTATGTCTCCCTCAACACGACAATTTAGCCAGCCTTGAAAACCAGCGATCAACGCTTACTTCACGGTACTACCAAAGATATCAATAGAGTCGATTCTGGGTTTGTCTTGATTAATTTCAATGAGAATCTACATATGCCCGATAAAATAGGGATTGATTCTAAACGCTCGAGGGGGATTTTTGAACCTGACAAAACGAAGTATTATCTTTCTGGCCTTCTTCTACTTGTTCCATACAAGGATTTGACTTTC
>Ga0153961_1000321_pt1 | contig 13167 bp, 8 predicted proteins | sample TSFL045MetaG_FD_104748 | JGI IMG/M metagenome (GOLD analysis project Ga0153961, IMG submission 104748) | Attine ant fungus gardens microbial communities from Florida, USA - TSFL045 MetaG | ecosystem: Host-associated > Fungi > Mycelium > Unclassified | place: USA: Florida, Withalacochee...
TCCTGAAATATCAATACCCGCCTATGAGGTGGACACATATAGATTTGTGGTTAAAAACACATTATACGAGGGACTTTTTAAAGCTTTGGATGATTACAGAAACGCACAAAATCCTGATTATGACATTTGCCTGAAAAGCGATGATGAATTAGTCACTGTAAATACTGCAAGCATTACTTACATTGAGGTACAAAATAAATACAGCTTTGTCCATTTGATTAACAACGAAATTATCTCTACTAAAAGCAGTCTTACCTCCATTTACAAACAAGTTCCCCATACTCATTTCTATAAAATTCACAAGTCCTTTATAGTTAATTTTAATTACATACTCAGAAGCGGAAATCAGTACTTGATTATTAAAAGTAATGGAAATAAATTACCTATCAGCCGTAACTATTACACAAAGTTTAAGGATGCATATATTAAATTTTTAAAAGATCATTAATATGAGGTATGATAATGTATTTCAATTATATTGCCGAAATAATTGCAAATCAGATTTCTATATACGCAATTTTATGCTGCTTATTCAGGTTTAAACCGCACAAAATATATTATCTTCTGTGCCCTACTACCAATTTATTAATAATATCACTTCTTATCTTATTTGACTTTTCCGGTATACTTCACCTATTGGCTTATATTTTTCTATATTTTATACAGCCATATATTGTTATAAGCAATGTCAAATTCAGAACAACGCTGTATTATTGTTTGCTTTCGGTAGGGTTATTCTCTATGGTAAATGCATTGCCTGTTTTCATTTGTTCCGTCACCAAGCTGCCAAACAGCTCTGCACTTTGCCTTGCGATATATGCTATATTGGTTTTTGCACTTATCTTCGCCTTAAAGAATAAGAGAACCTCGTCTGTAATAGTCAAATTTCTATCAATATCAGTCACCCTTAAGGTGTTTATTTTGCTTTTTATCTGGAGCTTGTTTATATTGATATGCGTACTTACGACATTTCTATCTGCTGATTCGAAGCCGGTCTTTCTTGTAATATTCAGCTTGATTTTTATAGCAATTATGGTTATTTTATTTTCAATATTTTATTTACTTGTTAATAATAATATTGAAAATTCGTATTACAAGAAGCTTAATAAAACTATAGAACAAAATTTCTGTGAACAAGCCCGCCACTATGAACAGCTGTCAAAAACAAATAATGATTTACGGCGATTTAAACACGACTTTAACAACTTAAAAATCGGCTTGACGGTATGCTATAAAAACAATGACACAGAGGGCGCACTGAGGTATCTTGAAGACTGCAGCAATATAATCAGCAATGATTATATCTCTTATCATACGGGGAATTTTATAGTAGACGCCCTATTGTCTGACAAGGCATCACAAATTCGCAGCCGAAACATTCGTATTTGCTTCGAAGGCATAATACCCTATAATATTCTCTCACCAGTAGATATATGTATTATTTTTGGTAACGCATTGGACAATGCTATTGAAGCCTGCTCTAAAATTTCCTGTAATGTCCAGAAGGTGATAAATATAAATTTCAAGCAAGTGTCTGATTACATTTTCATTAAAATTACCAATCCGGTTATGAGCGTTGTAAATATATCAAATAATACGATAGTTACCTCTAAAGAGGACAAAGCCGACCATGGATTAGGCATATATTCCATAAAAAATACTGTAAACAAATATGATGGTTCCTTCAACATTACGTGCAACGACTGCGTGTTTAAGTTAGAAATAGGCTTACATATGAATTGTGACCTTAACAAATAATTACGTTATAAACGCAACAAAACCCGGCTTAAGCCGGGTTTTGTTATTGCTGGTAAGCAACTATATGATTATGCAAGCGATTTGCCAAGACTAACGCAGGCAGCCTCTGCATCTGCATCAGGGGCGTCTGCACATATAACGCTTTCATGGGCTAACACAGCACCATCAGCAGTGCAGGCTTCTTCCCAATTACGCATCCATTCGCCATCTCCCCAACCATAGGAGCCAAACAGTGCAATCTTCTTACCTGAAAGCTTCGGCTCACAGTCTGTAAACATAGGCTCAAATTCGCTGTCCTCCAGCTGTTCTGCTCCCATAGCAGGACAACCAAATGCCACAGCATCAAATTGATCCAACTGGTCTGCACTGAACTCTGCTGCGGTAAAGGAAGTAACCTCTGCCCCTGCCTCCTTTGCACCTTCTGCAACCTTTGCAGCCATTGCCTCGGTGTTTCCTGTGCCACTCCAATAAACTACTGCAATTTTACTCATATCATAATAACCTCTTTCTTTAAAATTTTATATATGTCAAGCAGCTACTGTCAGCTGCCAAACACTTTTGCCCTGTTTCCAAAGACGCATATATACATCCTTGCATTTCTTATACCGTTTGAAGGTCTTTACTGCCTCACATTCGTTGCAGTATACCTTCCAGCATCCGGTGCATTTACTGTTTCGCCCGGCATTTTCTATAAAGCCTATTACATCACCAAGAGGATAACCCAAGAAAATCCCGATTTCGTGAGGAAATTCCTCTGACTGTTCCAAACGCAATTTCAGTGTTGCCAATGCTGTATTTACATCTGTCCCGGTGTAACCATAATTTCGCAAAAAGCCTTCAACACCCGTACGCTTCAAATCACGCTGCAAAAGTCGCTTTCGGCATACATAAATAAGTGCGCGCCCTCCGCTTTTTCGCAAAATCAGAAGCATAACTCCCTTGCTGAGAAAATTGGAATTCCAGGTACGTATGCTCCTGTCAAGCTCTGCCTCGTGGGAAAATTCAAGGGTAAATAGGTTTGCTGTTTTTAGCGACGCCAATGTTGGCGAGCAATGCTCTATCAAATACTTTTCAAGCATATACCTCACCTCTGTCAGTTTACTGTGCAATGCTCTGCAAGAACAGCATTGAGTGCTGCAACACTGCTTGAATGAACATGTGCAATAGGTACATTGTTACGCTTAGCCTCTTGTGTTGCACTGTTTACCATTTTATGAGATACAGTACCGGTGAACAAAATAAGTAAATCTGGACAGCCCATTTTCTTTTTAAGCGAGCCTTTTTCCTTTGTAAAAATCTTAGCCTTACAGCCATGATTCTTGCAAATATCAGCATACTTACATTCCATTCTTTCGTTTCCGCCTACAATCACAACACACATATGCGTAAACCTCTCTTCATTACATAACCATACATAGGTTAGTTACAGCTAACCTATGCTTATAAATTAAAGCGGCGGTCAATGTCGCTTTAATAAGTTAGTTGTCGCTAACCAAACGTATAATAGCATATCCGTAATATGTTTGTCAATACAATTTTTGAAATTCTTTTCTGCATTTAGGAATCTGTTTCAGGCTTTAGTTTTGAAATACATAATATAATTATTGGGCATTTTAATTTTTTATGATATAATATGTTAAAATTAATTTAGAAAGGAGCTTTTTTAATGACCTTACAGCAGCTGAAATATATAGTTCAAATAGTACAGTGCGGCTCAATAAGCACCGCAGCCCAAAAGCTTTTTATAACACAGCCCAGTCTTTCAAAGGCTGTGTCAGAGCTTGAAAAAGAAATGGGTATTACTATTTTTTGCCGCAACAACCGTGGAGTGTATCTTTCTGAGGACGGTATAAAGTTCTTATCATATGCAAGACAAGTAGTAGAGCAGGCTGAATTACTTGAACAGCAGTACAAAAGCGGGGCACCCGTTCACAGGGAGTTTGCCATATCTTCGCAGCATTACGCCTTTGTTGTAAATGCATTTGTTGCCCTTGTAAGAGAATATGGCAAAAGCAGATATGAATTTTCTCTGCGTGAGCTGAGAACTAATGATATTATTGAAGATGTACGCACGTTCAGAAGTGAGCTTGGTATTATTTTTCTCAGCAAATTTAATCGTGAAGTAATCCTGAGGATTTTAAAAAATTTCGAGATACAATTCACCCCTCTGTTTACCGCTGAGCCACATGTTTTTGTAAGCAAGGATAATCCGCTGGCACAGCTTAAAATAGTTACTCTTGATGATTTAAAAAACTACCCCAGACTTACTTACGAGCAAGGCAAAAATAACTCCTTCTATTTTTCTGAGGAGCTTCACAGCACAGTTGAAAGCCCTAAAAATATCATAGTTTCTGACAGAGCCACTCTGTTTAACCTGCTTATCGGTCTTGAGGGCTACACAATTTCTTCAGGCATTTTAAGCAGCGATTTAAACGGCAGTAATATTGTTTCTATCCCTCTTGAGAGCGACGAATTAATGGAAATAGGTTATATTCACAACACAAATAAACCTCTTAATTCCATCAGCAAGCGCTATATTGAGCATTTAAATAACTACATTGTGCGTTATCAAAGCTTGATATAGCTTTTATCTATATCTAATTATATATTTTTAATATTAACACATATCCGGATTATTGATGTATAATGTTCTCAAATTTTTTTGAAAGGAAATAAAAAATGAAAACATCAATTATAGGATATCCGAGAATTGGTTCACTTCGCGAGCTGAAATTCGCAAGTGAAAAATATTTCAGAAATGAAATAGATGAAGCACAGCTTCATGATACAGCAAAAAAATTAAGATTAGAGAATTTAAAAGAGCAAAAGGACAGCGGACTTGACCTTATCCCATCTAACGACTTTTCATTTTACGACGGAATGCTTGATACAGCATTTCTTGTAAATGCCGTACCTGAAAGATATAAAAAGCTGGGGCTGTCGCCACTTGACACATATTTTGCCGCTGCAAGAGGCTACCAAGGCAAAAGCGGCGATGTAAAAGCACTTGCAATGAAAAAGTGGTTCAACACAAACTATCACTATATGGTTCCTGAAATAGATGATGATACTAAGCTGAAGCCAGCAGACAACAAACCATTCGAGCTGTTTTCAGAGGCTCTTGAAAACGGTGTAAAAACAAAAACGGTTTTAATTGGTCCTTTTACCTTTCTTGAGCTTGCAAGATACACAGGGGCTAAAACTAAGGAGGATTTTGCCCAAAGCATAGCAGACGTATACTGCTGTGTAATTGAAAAGCTGTCAAAGCTGGGTGCTGAGTGGATACAAATTGACGAGCCGTATCTTGTTAAAGACTTAGCTGATGAGGATATTGCCCTTTTCAAGACAATTTACACAAAAATCCTTGCCAACAAGAACGGTGTAAAGCTTCTTCTTCAAACTTACTTTGGCGATATAAGAGATTGCTACAATGAAGTATGCTCTCTCAACTTTGACGGCATAGGACTTGACTTTACAGAAGGCAAGGAAACACTTAACCTTATAAATGCAAACGGCTTTCCACAGGATAAAATACTATTTGCGGGAATTGTAAACGGTAAAAATATCTGGAGGAACAATTACGCAAACTCTCTGTCTATCTTAAGCCTGCTGAAAAAACAATCTATTGAAATCGCTATCAGCACCTCCTGCTCATTACTCCACGTTCCTTATACACTTAAAAACGAAACCAAGCTTTCAGATACATATAAAAAGCATTTTTCATATGCAAGTGAAAAGCTTGTTGAGCTTGAGGAAATCAAAAAGATACTTGAGTCTGAACAGCCGCTTAAGGCTGCGGAATACATAGCAAACACGTCGCTCTTTGCCCAGCCACGAAACGGCGGTAACACTGAAATTAAAGAAAAGGTAAGCTCACTGTCAGAAAAAGATTTTACAAGACTGCCTGAATTTACAGAACGTGAAAAAATCCAGAAGAATAAATTCAGCCTTCCTCTTTTCCCTACAACCACTATAGGTTCATTCCCGCAAACCGCAGAAGTTCGCTCAGCAAGAGCTTCATACAAAAAGGGCAACACCACCGAAGCAGATTATGAAAGCTTTATTAAGAATAAAATTTCAGAATGTATCAAGCTTCAGGAAGAGTTAGGATTTGATGTGCTGGTACACGGAGAATTTGAAAGAAACGACATGGTAGAATATTTCGGCGAGTGTCTTGACGGTTATATATTTACCGAAAAGGCATGGGTACAGTCATACGGTACAAGATGCGTTAAGCCGCCTGTAGTATGGGGAGACATTTCAAGGGCAAAGCCCATGACTGTAAAGTGGTCTGCATATGCTCAAAGCCTTACAGACAAGCCGGTAAAGGGTATGCTGACAGGTCCTGTTACGATTCTTAACTGGTCTTTCCCAAGAGAGGATATATCACTTCAGGAAAGTGCATATCAAATTGCCCTAGCAATACGTAAAGAGGTTCTGGATTTGGAGAAAAACGGTATAAACATAATCCAGATTGACGAAGCCGCCCTGCGTGAAAAGCTGCCTCTTCGCCAATCAGACTGGAACAGTGAATACCTTGACTGGGCAATACCTGCATTCCGTCTTGTACACAGCGGTGTAAAGCCCGAAACACAAATTCACACTCATATGTGCTACAGTGAATTTGCTGATATTATTGAAGATATAGACAATATGGACGCTGATGTTATTACCTTTGAGGCAAGTCGTTCAGACTTAACAATTCTGGATGTGCTTAAAGCCAAGAACTTCCGCACAGAGGTTGGTCCAGGTGTTTACGATATTCATTCCCCTAGAGTGCCTACAAAAGAAGAAATTAAAACAACTCTGAATAAAATGCTTGACCGTATTCCAGCTGAAAAGCTGTGGGTAAACCCTGACTGCGGACTAAAAACAAGAGGTAACGAGGAAACAGTGCCAAGCCTTAAAAATCTTGTAGAAGCAGCAAAGGAAATCCGAAATGAAAACATCTGAAATTTTTAAGGACAAAACAGTCTTATCCTTTGAGATATTCCCTTCAGATAATGATGAGCAAACTAATGAAACACTGGATATGCTTTCACAGCTGCAGCCTGATTTCATAAGCGTTACAAACAGCACAAGCAGCACCAAAAATCAGGGAAAAACCTTTCAGCTTGCGTCTGAAATAAAGAACAAATATGGTATTGAAGGCGTTGCACACTTGCCATGCATAAATATTTCAGAGGAAGATGTATTACATATTCTTGATAATCTTGAAAAAAACGGCATTGAAAACCTCCTTGCTTTAAGAGGAGATATTTCTGATAATACTGTTTTTAAAGGAAGATTTCATCACGCAAACGAGCTTATTGCTTTTATTCGTGAACGCTATGATTTTAATATTATAGCTGCCTGCTACCCCGAGGCACACCCTGAAAGCAAAAATATTATTGATGATATTAACAAATTAAAATTAAAAGCTGACAGCGGTGCGTCTCAGCTTATAACACAAATATTTCTTGATAATAATTACTTTTATAATTTCAGAGAACGTGCAAGCATTGCCGGCATTAACATTCCTATTGAGGCAGGAATTATGCCTGTTACAAATAAGAAACAAATTGAGAGAATGGTTAAGCTTTGCGGCATAAGCCTTCCTAAAAAGTTCCTAAAAATAATAGAACGTTACGAAAATAGTCCTGCCTCACTGCGGGATGCAGGCATTGCATATGCGGTTAACCAGATAGTTGATTTGGTATCCCAAGGGACAGAGGGTATACATCTTTATACAATGAACAATCCTTATGTTGCAAAAAAGATTTCCGAGGCAGTATCAACTATAATAAAAATATAAAGATTGTAAAGCAAAAAGGCGGCTCTAAATTCCAGAGCCGCTTTTTATTTGCAAAACTACTCATTTTGAATTTCTGTTAATTTTCAGAGCGCTTACATATATTTTTCATACCAGTGCTTTTCCCACCAATTACCTATACTCCTGCATAGACATTCACAGCGGTACTTAATACTACGGCCCATTACTCTGAAAATTCCCCACATTCCCGATTCAATGTCCCATTTTAAAGAACCTGAACGGTACAAATAGTCACCCGGCGTTTGGGCAGCGCCATTTTGAAGCTCAATGTTGTAAACTCCACCTACACTTATTGCTCCCTGTGCTGAAATTACAGTTGAGAACGGGTCGTCAGGCTGTGACCGCCAATTATGACCATGCATAACAAAGCCTATATTTCTCGGCTTGTCGGCAGGCATAAGCAGCCTTATTACAACTCTTTCTCCTGTATATGCCTTCAAAAGCGGAGTGGACGGATCTCCGTGAGCTTCTGAGCTAAACACCTTGCTGATAACCGGAACATTCTTAAGCCTGTTGAAAAAGCGCTCAGAACGGTAGTTATAGCCCTTTTCTCCTGTATCCTCATGGTCGGGGCCGCCGTGACCGCTTTCTTCTCCCTGCTCAGTTGTTTTTATAAGATTTCCGTCCTTATCAAGCATTCTTATACCATTATGGGCAAACAAAATAAATTCTCGGAACGGTTTAACTCCAGGGGCTGTTATAACTGATTGTTCTTCATAGGATTTTTCAAGGCTGAAAATATTATTGTAATACTTAGCTGCGGGAGGTTCAATAATAATTGCTCCAAATAGTCCGTGGTAGCGGTGATTTCTTAAATCTCCAAAGGAGTTAAGCAAACAGCTTCCGTATTCTTTATCTGCGTGCCACAAATATTTTATACATTCACCCGGACCTGCGGTTTGCTCTGCCTTATTGTACCCCACATTGATACCCGATGAATTCTTCGCAGAAAATTTAAGAAACTGTGGACTCAAAGAAACCCTGTCTGAAGGCTGATGGCGCATATCCAGCGGAACAGACGGATAGCTGTGATACTTAACCGGTTTGTCAAACAGATTGTAAAGCGTTACCTCAATCCAATCTCCTGCATTTGCTCTTAGTATCAGCGGAACAGGATTTCTATATCCGCACTTGACATCTTCTGCATATTCAAGAGGAACAAAAACCATTCCCTCAGGATCGTGGTCACCATATTTATTATATCTGATATTGGTCTGTATGGCTGCTATATCAAATTTGCGGATAACTGCACCTTTCGGAGGGCAGTCAGACCTTGGAACAGGCTTATTTATATTACACAACGGCAGCAGGTGCTTTTGTCTGCATTTGTGCACGCGTATTATTCCCCACAGACCAAGCCACAGGTCGTCAATACCGCCGAAATAATACAAATAATCGCCTGACTCGTAATACTCGTCTATTTTTATATTAAATGCCTCTGAAATGCCAATAGTCTGCTCCTGCACAGTTGGCGAAACGGGGTCATTTATTTCTTTATGCCATGACATTCCGTTTATATTAAATGCGTGCTGCTCCTCGTGAGCACCGTCAAGCAAGCGTATAACTATAGGGTCTCCGGGGTAGGTTTCAAGTACAGGTGTTGCAGGGTCACCGTATTTTTTTGAACTAAAAATGTGCGACGGGTCGTTTTTCTTCTTCAAACGCTCTCTCATAGGCTCACATCTGTAGCTTATTCCCATTACTCCGGGGTCGTCGTCAGAGCCGGGATGCTCAGGCGGGTTCAATGGCTTGTTATTCTTATCAAACAGTAGTGCAAAATCATGAACAAACATTGCAAATTCACGGTATGAGCTTCCGTCAGCTCTTTTTATTACGGCATTTGCTCCACTATTTAAGGGTCTGCCGTTTTTAGGATTAAGAAAGACAGAACCGGCAGGCTCAACTATTAAAGCGCCAAATAAACCATGCTGCTGATGCATATTTGCAAACAGGTGGTCATGGAAAAATACCGTATTAAGCTCTTCGTTTGCAAAGAATCGCTCTATCAGAGTTTCACACTTTCTTGCTCCTGCAATATTATTCCATCCGTTTGCCGCACCGTCTGAAACAATGGTATCAAATTTAACAAGATGAATGTGAAATCCGGCAATATCTGTCAGAGTTTTTAATTGAAACGGACTTTCTTCAATAAACTCCGGCAAGAGGTTTGTCATTCTGATTTCAACACAATCTCCTGCATTTGCACGTATTACAAGGGGGTGAGGTCTTAATTTTCCACTATTGATTTTTTCAAGATAATTGTCAAGTGTTCCGTGCTTTTCAATATCTTCCTTCAGTACAAAAAATCTTCCTTGAGGGTCGTGCCACCCGTAGCGGTTGTACACAATGTCAGCCTGTACTATAGCCAGCTCGAACACCTTAATATCTCTGCATTTTTTGCAGGGGCAGGTTTCAGAATACAGTGCACCCGGGGCAAAGTTAGGAACAAAATTTGCAAGCTCCAATGGTGTAGGAAAGATTATATTTGCTCCGTTTTTATCTAAAATACCAAAGGGCGGCTGTAGGGGCCTTGCACCGAATTCACCGTTTATAAAATTAGGGTAACCGGGATGAATAATGTCCTTCATAAGAGGACACGGTCTATCCCTTAGCGGAATTAACCTTTCTATTGGCGTGTCGTCAGGATATTTTCCCGTGCCGTCCTCCAGTCTGTCAAAAATTCTCCAAAGCGTCCACATTCCCTCGTGAAAGTGCGGATAAAGATGGCAGTGAAAAATTGCGTCGCCTATCATTCGGGTAAAGCTTCCTGCACCGTATAAAATATCAAGTGTACAGCATTCCTGCGGACTTATTGAGATAGAATCAATAATAGTTGATTTAGGGTCATTCGGCTCTAGCCGCCATTGATGGTTATGCAGATGGAAAACATGTGTTTCTTTTATTCCGCCGTGAATAAGTCTGATTTTTGCTGGGTCGCCGACATATGCTCTCAAAATCGGAGGTGCAGGGTCGCCGTAGGCCCACGAGCTCATTGAAATATCCTCGTCTGTTACACCCTCGTGCATATGCTCAAGAGGCAAACGATTTCTCATAGGTTCAGACCTGTAGCTGATGCCTGTTGTTCCGTTTGGAAGCCCTGTGTGCGGGTCAACAGGCTGTTCGCCGTCCTTATTCTTTATTTCAAGCTCATCATGGAAAAACACCGCATATTCACGAAACGACGGCCGGGCAGGATTATATACGTCGGCAAACAAACCGCTTTCAAGCTCTTCACCTGTTACAGGGTCAAACCATGTGGACTGCGGTTTTTCAATTATAATTGCGCCAAACAGTCCGTGTACATTTGTACCCTTCTCGCTGCTTCTTGTGTCACCCATATCTGAAAACAGATAAACTCCCTCTTTTTCAGCATACCAGGTATAGCGTATAAAATCCTTTGCGGTAGTATCAGGGTTATACCCAACCTCTGCTCCATCAGATGTAAGAACATCATATCTTAGACCCTGAACATGGATGGACGCCTTTCTGTCAAGCTTATTGTAGAAATTAACCTGTATTTCATCACCGACATTTGCCCTTATTACAAGGGGCTGTACCTCCTTATACGGTCTGGGAGGATTCATAGCAAATTTTTCTCTTGCTTTTTTCTGAATTCTCTCAGAATCCTTTTTCAGCACATACAACATTCCGTTGGGGTCATGGTCGCCATATTTATTATAAACTATTGGTAAAGATATAGCTTCAATATCAAACACTCTGACAAAATCCGACTTAGGATAATCTGATAATTCTGTCACTATTTATTACTCCTTACGTTTAAAAGTCAAAATATATTATTTCATTATAATAATATGCTTTCCCTATCGGACGTGTTACAGTCTTGTACCAAAAATAAAACAGAAAACCAAAAGCGGGTTCAATAACGGGATATTATAGAACAGAAAAAGCTGTCATCAAAAATTGAATTTTATTATCTTTTAACTATCAATTATTTTGTGTTTTTCAACACGTAAAAATGTGGTATAATACAAATGATAGATATACAAAAAGGAGATAAAAATGAATTATTCACAGGTTCTTGCAAAACAATTGAATATTAAGGAAGAATATGCCGCAAACATAATTAACCTTGTAGACCAGGGCAACACTATTCCCTTTATAGCCAGATACAGAAAAGAAATGCACGGCTCAATGGACGACCAGCTGATTCGTGAATTTTGCGAAAAGCTGAACTATCTGCGTGGCCTTGATAAAAGACGTGAGGAAATAAAAGCGCTGATACAGTCGCAGGACAAGCTAACAGACGATGTAACAAAAGCACTGGACAACGCTGTAACCCTGAGTGAGCTTGAGGATATTTACAGACCCTTTAAACCTAAAAGAAAAACCAGAGCGTCAGTTGCCAGGGAAAAGGGACTTCAGCCACTGGCTGATGACATTTTAAGGCAGGATAATAAATTTAACCCGCAGGCAGACGCTAATGATTACATAAATGAAGATAAGGGCGTTAATACGGCTAATGACGCTTTGTCAGGTGCTATGGATATTATTGCCGAGTATGTTTCTGACAATGCTGAAATTCGTAAGCGTGTGCGAAACCTTGCTATGCTGAACGGAATTGTCCGGTCTACAGCTGTTGACAACGAAGCCGACAGCGTATACAGAATGTATTACGAATTTACCGAGCCGGTCAGTAAAATAGCAGGACACAGAGTGTTGGCTATTAACCGTGGTGAAAAAGAGGGCTTTTTAAAGATGTCGGTTGACCTTGCTGAAGAAAAGCCAATGAATGTTATTTACTCAATAATGATAACCAACCCGCACAGCAGCAGTGCCGGCCTTGTTAAGTGTGCCTGTGATGACTCATATAAAATGCTTATTTACCCGTCAATAGAGCGTGAGGTAAGAAATGAGCTTACTGAAAAATCAGCTGAAAGTGCAATGAAGGTTTTTGCCATAAACCTGAAACAGCTGTTAATGCAGCCGCCTGTTAAGGGCAAGGTGGTGCTGGGCTTAGACCCGGGCTACCGCACAGGCTGTAAGGTTGCGGTAGTAGACGGCACAGGCAAGGTTTTAGACACAGCTGTAATTTACCCGACGCACTCTGAAGCCAGGGTTAAGCAGTCTAAAGAAAAGCTTTTGCAATTAATTGAAAAGCACAAAGTAGACATAATCTCAATAGGTAACGGCACAGCCAGTAAGGAAACTGAAATGTTCGCTGTAGAGGTTATTAAGCAGGCAAAGAAAACGGTAAGCTATATGGTGGTAAATGAAGCGGGAGCATCTGTATATTCTGCGTCTAAATTAGCTGTAAGCGAGCTGCCTGACCTTGACCTTACCCTGCGCAGTGCGGTTTCGATTGCAAGGCGACTGCAAGACCCTCTGGCTGAGCTGGTTAAAATAGAACCAAAGGCGATTGGTGTCGGGCAATACCAGCACGATATGCCTCAAAAAAAGCTGTGCGAAACACTTGACGGTGTAGTAGAGGATTGCGTAAATTCGGTAGGCGCCGACCTTAACACAGCCTCGCCTGCACTGCTGAAGAGAGTGTCAGGACTTAGCGAGGCTGTTTGCAAAAACATAGTAGCCTACCGTGAAGAAAACGGTGAGTTCAAATCAAGAGCAGAGCTTAAAAA
>Ga0153961_1000323_pt1 | contig 13113 bp, 10 predicted proteins | sample TSFL045MetaG_FD_104748 | JGI IMG/M metagenome (GOLD analysis project Ga0153961, IMG submission 104748) | Attine ant fungus gardens microbial communities from Florida, USA - TSFL045 MetaG | ecosystem: Host-associated > Fungi > Mycelium > Unclassified | place: USA: Florida, Withalacochee...
CATTTGGATAGTCAGTTTATTGGTCCAACAGAAGCTTGCTGAAAAATCTTTGAATTTAATATGCATGGAGAGTCACCAGCAGTCCAATGTTTTCCTATCCATCTTCCCAATAAACACTATGTCAGCTTCCATGCTCACCAGACTGTCAATAAAGTATTAGCTAGACAAAATGTGGAGAAGACTCAGCTAACTGCTTAGTTTGACTACAACTCTACATATGATGATAGTTTGGGTCTTACCTACTGGTAGTTCCCTCAGTACTATATCTGGAATGCTAAAGTCAAATCATGGTATTCAAGATGACAGGCCAAGGTAATTGGGAGGATGTACTTTGTGTTACCATCAAAGGGAGAGCAGTTCTTTTTACGACTTCTCTTGACTATATTTAAAGATGGAAAAAGTTGGGAGCATTTGAGGACCTGGAATGGCCAAGTGTTTGCTACATTCAAGGAAGTATGTATGGCAAGAGAATTACTGGAGAATGATTATGAGTAGAGAATTTGCTTAGAGAAAGCAATTGCAATATAGCCTGGAATGGCATATTGTCAGTTATTGGCAGTTATCTTGCTGACTGATGAAGTGGCTGAGCCTCATTTACTCTGAGATCAATTCAAGGCTAGACTATATAATGATGTCAAGCACAAACTACATCATATGAACCACTACCAAGCTGACTAGGAAATACCAGAGAATGATATTTATGATCATAGCCTTTGGGATCTCAACAGGATATTAGTAGAAATGGAAAGAAGTCTTGCTGATTTTCCACCAATGTCTTTTCCACAGCAACAGTGGGCTCACAGAATTCCCAATCCTGTCTTGCAGGCTGAGTAGTATAATATAGATGAAATGGCAACTTTGGTGGATAAGCAAAGGGCAATTTTCAATCCTGATCAAGCTGCTGCTTTTGATGCTGTTCTGGAGTCTATTACCAACAATCAAGGTCATCTTTTCTTTATTTATGCTGCTGGTGGTTATGGGAAGACATTTCTTTGTAACACTATTGCTGCTGAGGTTAGAAGGAGAGGTCAGGTAGCACTGTGTGTGGCATCATCTGGAATTGCTGCTCTTTTGTTGGATGGAGAAAGAACATCTCACTTATGTTTCAAGATTCCTCTTTCAATCCATAAAGACTCTGTGACTGGGCTCAAACACAATAGTTACATGTTCCCAGTTCTCCAACAAACCAAGGTTATTATTTGGGATGAAATTCCTATGCAGCACAAGTATGATATTGATGCTGTTGATCAATATCTTAGAGACTTGCTTGAAGTAAGTAATCACTTGCACTTAATAGCTTTTGAACTGACATATTATCCAGAATGACCATCCATTTGGTGGAATTACAGTGGTATTTGGAGGGGATTTTCATCAGACTTTGCCTGTGATACCTAAGGGAACACGTCAACAAGTAGTAGCAGCATCTCTCTGCAGAGGAAATTTATGGGGACATATCAAGTTCTTGCATCTCAGACAGAATATGTGCTTGGGTCACTCAGAAGCTGATAATCAACATGCTCAGTGGTTGCTGGAGATTGGTGCTAGGTCAACTATAGATGATAATGAGATGATTCAAGTTCCTCAGTCTATGGTTTGTGCTAATCTCAATGGTCTTATTAATAGGATCTATTCAGGAATTGGCAACTCAAGGGCTCAAGATGACCAGTACTTCTTGGATTGCATTATTCTCTGTCCTAGAAATGATAAAGTCCATGATATCAATGAGGCTATTCTTTAACAGTTCAACCCAACTGCAAAGGTCCATATGCTGAGAAGTGTGGACTTTGTGTCTGAAGAAGATAGAATGTACCATGTTTATCCTGTAGAGTTTCTTTAACAACTCAATGCTAGTGGATTGCCTCCTGCTTTACTCTATCTCAAGGTTGGCTCTCCAGTTATTTTATTGAGGAACTTGGATCTAGGAGAAGGACTTTGTAATGGGACAAGAATGGTAATATTGAATGTGAGAAAAAAGATGCTCCAGTGTAGAATTATCAGCAAGGACAGGAGATTTAGAGACAAGGTAGTATTGATTCCAAGAATCAGGTTATCACCTAATGCAAAGACATTGCCTGTGCCACTCAAGAGACTTCAATTCCCAGTCAGGCTAGCCTTTGCTATGACCATCAACAAGTCTCAAGAACAGTCAGTGGAGCATGTGGGGATTAATTTGCAGACATCAGTATTCTCCCATGGATAACTTTATGTGACCTTTTCAAGATGTACTTCACCTCTGAACATTTCAGTATTTCTTCCAGAGCAGAGCCAAGAGAGTAAAAGAACACTTAATGTAGTATATAAAGAAGTATTTAATAGCATTAGATTATAAATTGTATATGTATATAACAATAGACTTAAGATTGATTTTTCTTATGATTTGAGAGATAAAGAAATGAAAAGGAAGCATAGTAGACTGACTTCAACACAAACTTTACAAGCTAGGCTGGAGATCTGGATAAAAACTTTATATAGGATTTACAAAGGCAGTCACACAAGCCATTTGACTAATAAAATACTTAAATGAGATAAGATTACTAGTACAAATACCTATATACTAGTTAAAACAATTTAACTAATCACATCATCATTTAATTTTATTTTGAGTCTTGTACTAATATAAATACCTTTTGATTATCTATTATCTACAAGAACAGATCTAACTACCTTCTCTTCAACTACTCACTGGAATTCTTCATAACTACTTGACTAGAAATAATTATTCCCCAAAAGAATTTTGCAATAATATATGGCAATATAATGCAATATTTGCTATAACTACAGTAAAAGTCAAAATTGACAACTTAGTCACTAGGCAATCAGATCTCTATTGTTTCAAGATCCAGGGAGAGCTTCATTATTATATCCTTGATACAGCAAAGCAGCTCAATGTCAAGAGACTTAATAATAGGAACCTAAATCCTATGATGATAGATAATCTTCAAACAATGCTCTGGGATAACTACCTATACATTGGTTATTATTGTCATACCTATGAACTTATTAGAGAAAAGCCAGTAGAGAAGCAGGAAGAGATCACAATTAGGCTACATGTGAATTTGCAACAGGATCAAAGAACCCATAACCTGCTAACAGCTGAGTATTATACAGTAGATAATAGAGATATGGTATTACAAGTGAAAGAAGGATGACTTGAATACATTAGCCAGAACAGTCCTTTATATACTGCTCTCTATTATGTTTTGTTGTTTCTAAAGGGGAAGAATGAGTAGCATCCAAGAATTCCAATCTGTGGTGCTCAACTTAGAGAACAAGAGGAGAATGCAAGACAAAGAGATAGAGAGGAACAGGCTTGCTCATAGGTAGTTTCTGATATGTGTTATTATTCCTATTGTCTTCATGTTAGAGATAGTTCCTAGCCATCTCTTTTTTATGATAAAAAGCTATTTTAGTAGTTTGTTATTAATGCATAGGCAAATTGTGAGCAGAGGAAACTTAACTAGGCCAGGACTATCAACATACTCTTAGATCTAAGCTCTACCAAGGACTACAGGATACTGCTATACATGATAGGTATAATGGAGAAAATTTTGGAACGTAAACATATTTTTTCCTCTTTTCATATAAAGAGTTCTAGGTTTATGACCTAGTTGTTCCAGGATACTATGACTATTTGCAGACACTTCCACAAACCAGATCTCTTTCTTATCATAACTGCTAATCCCAAGTGGTCAGAAAATTATCCATAGTCTTTTTCCTAGTTAAATAGCTACTAATTGTCCTGACATTATATCATAGATCTTTGAGAAGAAGAAAAAAGCATTTCTCAAGCTCATTGATAATAGTTTCTTTAGTACTATAGTAGCTTATATTTATACCATTGAGTTCCAGAAGAGAGGTCTTTCCTATATCCACTTGCTTATTTTTCTTTATCCTCAATATCACATTTGAGACTCTTATCACATAAACTCCATGACCTTAGCTCAACTTCCTGATCCTCAACTATAGCTACTTCTCTATGCAAAAGTCACCAAATATATGTTGTATGATCTATGTGATGTTGACAATTCCCAAGCCAAGTATATGGTCAATGAAAAATATAGTAAATACTTTCCCAAGAAGTATATAATGAAGTATATTCTAGAAAATTCATTTATCTTTCATTATTCCTTCTCTTGTCTCATTATGTTCCAGAATGAGAGACATATGCAGAAATACCTGAAACATGTCTATTCTTAGGTAAATAATTGTATAACTGTATGGTACATAAAGTGTTTATCATATAAGTTCTAAAACTAGTTGTTTCTATCTGGTCTTAGATGTATATACCTTTTGTTTTTTTTTCCTTCCAAACATTCAATTTACTTAGTTATTTCTATCTGGTCTTAGTTTAGTCCAGTACTCCTTAAGCTTCAAAGACATACCTGTATATTCTTTTTGTTAGGTTATAGTACCCATTAGCAAAATGTCTTCAATACTCACCTTTTCCAAATTAAACAGGAATAATTACTATGTCTAGGCTAACAATATAATGTCTGCTCTTTAGGCTTGACTTCTCTGGTTTGTTGTTAATAGCCAGTAACCTTCTTTTTCTAAACTCTTTGCTAATCCTCCTGTTAACGCTATAACAAATAAACTGTTGCCCTTTAGCTCTGACAACTACAAGAAGTGGATTTACTTATAGAATGCTGAAAGGAGAAAAAGGGAATTTAGCTGTAACTAGCAAGTAGAAATGGGCAGTAACAGTTCCCAATTGCGTGCTAAAGGGTTTGTGAAGAGAAGGAGAAAGTAGGGGTATTAGAAAAAAATTAAAATGAGAAGCATAGTTTATCTGTAATATAAAAATAGATGAAATGATTAGAAGCTCAATCTAGATCTGCCTTGTATGGTGTCCCTAAGATGTCTACTTTTATACACTGTAACAAGCTCACTAGTAGAATAGTCAGTAAACCACTCATGGGCCTTACCATACTCAATTAAACCCTTATCTGCACCCCCACACCAAACCTTATGGGTATGATATGATCTGAGTCAATGATTAGCCAGGCTTTTTGGGCCTGCTATTCCATAGAAGGTTACCCAAGTGACTGTTATATCTTGTCTCAAGAAAGAGTAGGGTATAGGGTAGGAAATATTCACTAACTCAACCTCTCACCAAGATTACCCCTTACATACTCAAGAGAATTGCATTTACAACCTCAAGAGCTTCTGAGATGAAGGCAAGGACCAAGGAGGCTCTTTCTATCAATCTCCACTCTGAGAAATATATTAGAATATTACAAATGTTAGAGACTCAATTAAAAAGAAATAGAAAAAAAAACTCTTTATTCTACTATTCTCCCTTATGTCTCTCCTTTATAATACCACTATGCAGCCATGATAGCCATCACCTTTCTGTCCTCCATACCTCCTAGATATGACTATGTGATCTTGTTTTACCTCTATACTTCACTTCTGCCCATTGTTTCCCAAACCCTGAACCAGCTTCCTGTTACTCCAAATATAGTCTAGAAATACATAATAGTATGTCTGAGCATCAGCAATATGATTGTTGTCTAGCAGTATGTCCATTTCTTGCCTGAGTCCAGCAGTAATGGGATTACTAGTCACTGATAGACTTTTGATCTATCATATTAGTCTAAGTCTGTTCTAAATTGAAATTATCTTGCATTCCAAGGATATTCCTGAGCCTCTGACTTCTAGAGCTTCAACATTGATAGTCTGTATCTGAGAAACCTGATATTAGCTCATCAGTCTTGTCTCCCAAGGTATATGCTTTTCTAGCATGTGACAGCTTGGCCACTATCTAATAGAAGTACCCAATTTTGGGTCTAGATATTGTCTGGGGCTTGTAGAAGGTTTCTAGAATGGGTTCCAATAGTGAAATCTAGGGTTATAATTTGTATTCCATGTTACATTTTTACAGAAAATTCTCTAGTAGTGTAACAATACACACATTCAGTAGCTTGAATCTGATATGACTACTATGGGCCTAATGCAAGGGGCTATCAAATTTGGACAGTGTGAGCACATCCAATCTGCTACTTCATTGAAAGAAATATGGAACTGTTTTCATCAACTTTATGTTACTCAAAGACAGAATACTAGTATTTACTATTATTTTCAAGAGCTTTATCTTAAGAAATGGGACAAATGTTGGACCATATTAGGTTATTCTTGAATCTCAAACATTGTATTGTTGAGGCTAGTCATAAGCTAGATAACATTTTTGTTATTCATGTAATTCTTTACTCCCTTCCCTATACTAATATCTAGAATATCATTAGGCACAATCTTCTTGACAAGAAAAAGAGACTTACTCTCAATATTCTTTCTGCTGAACTCATTTCTATACATGACTACTCTGAATATGATTATCTCGCCAATGGAAAAAAGAATATGCTTAAATCTGAGCAAACGGTCCTATTTACCAAGTCATAATTATCTTCTATCTACTCTGAAAAAAGACCTTGGAGAGGTCAATTAAATAACAAACCTCCAATTTGTCCTTCCAGCACCAAATACTACATCGGTAGCAAAGAGGATCATTAGGCCCTTGAGTGCCATTCTAAACCTTTCAAAAGAAATAATTCTTACTATCCTGAAGGTTTTGCAAACCTTGCTATTGAATACTTGATATCTTTAGGAGAACATGAAGTTGGCCAGATGCTCATGGCATCATCTGATACTATTTTGAGCACAAAAGTTCTTCTTAACTATGGTGCTACTTCTTATATGTTCATATACTACAAATCTTTTACAAATTATATAAAGTCCTTAAACAAATTTGTAACTATTAGTGGGCATAATTGAGTTTCTGTGGCAGGTCAAGAATCTATCAATTTTACTGCCCTACTCCCAAATGGCCATTTTAGTATTATTGTCATAACTTGGCAAAATGGCTAAGTTATTATTTATATGTTTTTTCTTTTTTTTTATTACTAAGGTAGAGTATAGGAAATATTACGTGACTAGTCACAGAGTCACAAAAGGTGTAACAGTAGTTACAGAATGGTCACATCACAATGAAGTCACAAGTCATAGTCACAGGATATGACAAAGGGGTCATCTAATGAATGTGAGGACTATGGAAGACAAGGTGCATAGCTATGATAGTAATTGTATATATAGTGTAGCAAATCTAATGAGAACTCTATTGAGTTCTTCTTGTCAAATGCTGATAAAGGAACAGTTGGCTTTATTCTAGCTTGGGAGTTAGCTATTCTGACAATCATACTCTATAATATTCTTCATATTTCTCACCTTGGCACAAATCTCATTAGTCTTGGTGCCTTGCATTATCAGGGAGTGTCTGTTAGAAGTCTTGACAATAGCCTGGTGCTTTCAAAGGATAGTGAAGAGCTCTTCTGAGCTTCTTTGACAAATTCAGCTGGTGCCCTTTATTATATTTAGTATGTGCCCCTAGCTAGCAACATTACTTACCTTGCCAAAAATTCAGGCAATATGTGCCTCCAGTGCCATCAGTACCATTGTATAGAATATCCAAATCTTCATGCTATCAATCCTAAGTATTGTCAATATCTAGTGAAAAATCTAGAAGTCAGCAAGAAAGATGTTAGTCAATCAGTCAATAACACACTAACAAACAATATTACTAGTTTCCCAATTAACATTCTTGCTACTATTGAAAATTCCCCTTTATTAGTTACCACTTCTCTTTTGGACATTCCCAAGGACTCTGCTCTCTCTTTAGCTATTATACCTCCTGAAAACTCCTTTTCTTCCCTTCCAAAATACTCTAACTGCAACCAAAAATTACAGAACCATCTTGCGCTCTCTATAGTCAACAATGTTACTATAGGCACTGTCAATGTTATCTTGATAGCCAAAGCAAATAAATCTGAAGCTTACTATAAGATAAGCCACTCTTCACACTTGAAGCAGTAGGAGTTGGTAGTATAATCCTCATGCAATTATGTAAACTGCAATTCTTTGAGTTCATCAATGGCTTACCTAAAGGGAAAAAATTTCTTTGCAAGTCCTTGGCAAATTTTACAAAATATATTTAGAATTTCAAACTGAATTTAGAAGTTTTTTCTTAGGAGCTTTATCATCAGATTAATGCCTCAATGAGTGGGAGTAACAAAGTATATTCTAGAAAATTTATTTACCTTTTGTCATTCCTCCTCTTGTCTCATTATGTTCCAGAATGAGAGACATATGCAGAAATACCTGAAATATGTCTATTCTTAGGTAAATAATCATACAACTATATGATATATAAAGTGTTTATTATGTAAGCCCTAAGACCAGTCATTTCTATTTGGTCTTAGATACATGTATCTTCTGTTTTTTTTCCTTCCAAATATTCAATTCACTTAGTTATTTCTATCTGGTCTTAGTTTGGTCTAGTACTTCTTAAGTTTTGAAGACATACCTGTGCATTCTTTCTGTTAGTATAGAGAGAGAACAGATTGGGCTAAGAACAGTTATCCACTTTATACTAGGCCTGATAATGGCTTAGTCTTTGAATGCGATGGAGCCAGATTTACCAATCAATATATAGTTCCTTACTGTTCTCAACTTCTTCTTTTCTTTAATTGTCATATCAATGTTAAGATCTCTACTAGATTAAAAGCTGTCAAGTATCTCAGCAAGTACATGTATAAGAGTCCTGATAGAGTAATAATTGTAAGACTTTAGCTGCAATAACTTAAGCCCACTCTAAGTCAGAGTTGACAAGGAGAACTTGATAGAGTTCCTATTTGATTCTGTATACTACTTATACATTTTACTATAGTGGCTGTGCAATATCCTTCTGTGGTCCTCATGTTATTCCTATCATGTGTCTATCTTATCACATGTTGTGACCATGACTTGTGTGATGTAACCAAATGTGTGACTGATATGTGACTGTCATGTGATACTTTCTCACACTCCACTTTAGTAATGATCTAACTAAATAAAACAAAACAAAACAAAAAGAAAAATAGAAAATGACTTAGCTGTTTTGCCAAGTCATGACAATAATGGAGATTAGTAATGGGATACAAGATAAAATCAAGGCTCATTTAGATGGTTGGTTTATTGGTCTCACAAAAGCTTACTAGAAGATCTTTGAATTCAACATATACAGAGAGTTACCAGCAGTCCAATGTCTTTTTATTCATCTTCCCAATGAACATTATGTCAACTTCTATGCACACCAAACTGTCAATGAAGTATTAGCTAGGCAAAATATGGAGAAGACTTAGCTGACTGCTTGATTTAACTATAACTTTATACATAATGATAGTTTGGGCCTTATCTACTAGCAGTTCCCTTAGCACTATACCTAGAATGCCAAAGACAAGAAATGGCATCCAAGACAATAGACCAAGGTGATTGGGAGAATATACTTTGTGTTACTATCAAAGGAAAAGCAGTTCTTTTTATGACTTCTTTTGACTATATTTGAAGGTAGAAAAAGTTGAGAGCATCTGAGGACCTAGAATAGCCAAGTATTTGCTATATTCAAAGAGGCATGTATGGCAAGGGGATTACTGGAGAATGATTATGAGTAGAGGATTTGCTTGGAGGAAGCAATTGCAATGCAGTCTAGAATAGCATGTTAGTTGTTGGCAGTTATCTTGCTGACTGATGAAGTGACTAAGCCTTATCTTATTTGGAATCAATTTAAGGCTAGACTATGTGATAATATCAAGTACAAACTACATTATATGAACCACTACCAAGCTGACCAGGAGATACTAGAGAATAATATTTATGATTATGGCCTTTGGGATCTTAATAGGATACTGGTGGAAATAGGAAGAAGTTTTGCTGATTTTTCACCAATGTCTCTTTCACAGTAATAGTAGGCTCATAGAATACCCAATCTTCTCTTGTAGGCTAAGCAGTATAATATAGATAAAATGGCAACTTTAGTAGATAAACAAAGGGCAATTTTCAATCCTGACCAAGCTATTGCTTTTGATACTATCTTAGAGTCTGTCACCAATAATCAAGGTCATCTTTTTTTCTTTTATACTGCTAGTGGTTATGGTGAAGAGGCCAATTATGCTAGGGGTTTTCTTGTTTTTTTTTATGTAAAGTTCCCCAACTATAAACTAGATAGTAGTGAATATAAGTTTTGAAATAATTAAGTTGTGTGATCTTTTAAGAAAGTACCCTAGTTAACACTATGTTTGAGCATAGTATCTCTTATACAAATTTGTAGGGAAATAAATCCAAAATCAAAGGTAAAAGAAGTTAAATAAGTTTTTACCAATGTACTGTGGTAGCAGTGATATTTGAAATCCAACTCTTGTTTTTGGACTACTATTCTAGCTCTGTTCCTAAGTCCTGTCTACCTGGTATTATCCTAATGCCCTGTTTCAAAATTGTCCTCACAATAGCACTTCTCTGGCTATGGGATCAGACTATCCTTATAGTAGTACTCTTGACTATGTGATCAGATATGAGACTTTGAATCCTCCCTATATAACTTCAGCTCCCTAGCAATACCAAACTCTGTCTTAGAGCTTCTATAATATTACCCCTACAACTAGGTCATTTGTTCTATAATCTCTTTGTTTTGACTTAGTCTTGAGTCGAAGCAACTTGATCACTGATATGATCACTCTAAAAATAGATTTCTACTTTCAAAAACCTAAATAGAGAAAAGAGATAACTAAGATTACTTACTTTCTTTCTACTAAGTGGGAGTTTTTATATGTTTAGAGAAATACAAAAGAAATATACAAAAAATAGAGAAAATAATCAACCTAGTCATAATCTATTAATATAACAATTGTTCTAATAGTGATAGGAAATCCCATACCCTTTTGTTTTTCTTCAATTATTTCCTATAGTTGCTAAGTCTATTCTGCTCTTGCCAAGTTACTGGGTTACCTACTACTGACCCTGTAGTAATCTCTTTCTTCTTTAGCTTATCTCAACAACTTGGGACCTGTCTTTTTCCTTTTTGGCCTAGAAAGTTTTGGGTATGGTTTTCACAGTTCCCTGAGACTCTTTGTTTCTCCTTTATTTCTGATCAAGGTAAATCAGCTCTGATGCTATCCGATTCTTAGCCATTACTGATTGGGTGATATCATATTCTATTCTTGTTTTCTACCAGACTACTGGTCCTGTTCTTATGTGATGGACATCTTTCTAGACTTTTTTACATGAGGCTTTTTTTCCTAACTAAGCTGCTATTCTCAGCAATAATACCATAGGGCCATGGGCTCAACTCCACTAGTTCTCAAGTGATTGGCCTATCAGTAGTAATAACCTTATGTTCCTAGGTATACTGCTATGTAGTTAGGTAGCCAGCTTTATTGGTGGTAGTTCTCTGTGCCTTCTCTGCTTCCTAGCAGGTGATGTTATCTTAGTTCTTATCTTTGGGGTATAAAGTCACAAAATTTGTTTAATTTTAGGCCTGAATATATTTCAGGCCTCATAGTGAAAGGACATTTTTGTGTAACACTATTGTTGTTGAGGTTAGAAGGAGAGGTCAGGTAGCACTATGTATGGTATTATCTGGAATTGCTGCTCTTTTGTTGGATGGATGAAGAACATCTCATTCTATTTATGAAGACTCTGTGACTGATCTCAAACACAATAGTTACATGTTTCTAGTCCTCCAACAAACCAGGGCTATCATTTGGGATGAAGTTTCTATGCAGCACAAGTATGATATTGATGCTGTTGATCAATGTCTTAGAGACTTGCTTGAAGTAAGTAATCACTTGCACTTAATAGCTCTTGAATGACATATTATTTAGAATGATCATCCATTTGGTGGTATTACAGTGGTATTTGGAGAAGATTTTCATTAGATTTTGCCTGTGGTGTCTAAGGGAACATGTCAACAAGTAGTAGCAGTATCTCTTTGCAGAGAAAACTTATGGGAACATATTAAGTTCTTGCATTTCAGACAGAATATGTGCTTGGGTCACTCTGAAGCTGATAATCAACATGCTCAGTAGTTGCCAGAGATTGGTGCTGGGTCAACTATAAATGACAATGAGATGATTCAAGTTTCTTAGTCCATGGTTTGTACTAATTTCAATACTCTTATTAATAGGATCTATCCAGGAATTGGTAACCCAAGAGCTCAAGATAACTAGTATTTCTTGGATTCTCCATCCTAGAAATGATGAAGTACATGATCATTCTTCAACAGTTCAACCTAAATGCAGAGGTTCATATGCTGAGAAGTATGGACTCTGTGTCTGAAGAAGATGGAATGTACCATGCTTATCCTACAAAGTTTCTTCAGCAACTCAATGCTGGTGGATTGCCTCCTGCTTTACTTTGTCTCAAGGTTAGCTCTCTAGTTATTTTATTGAGGAACTTGGATCCAGGAGAAGGACTTTGTACTGGAACAAGAATGGTGGTGTTGAATATGAGAAGAAAGATGCTCCAGTGCAGGATTATCAGCAAGGACAAGAGATTTAGAGGTAAGGTAGTGTTGATTCCAAGGATCAGGTTGTCACCCAATGCAGAGACATTGCCTGTGCCACTCAAGAGACTTCAATTCCCAGTCAGGCTAGCCTTTGCTATGACCATTAACAAGTCTCAAGGACAGTCAGTGGAGCATGTGGGGATTAATTTGCAGACATCAGTGTTCTCCCATGGACAACTTTATATGGCCTTTTCAAGATGTACTTCCAGGTTTCTTCATCATTAGAATGATAAACTATATAGAAAGGGTATAGTCTATATTTCTCATGAGTGTCTAAGTTGTTCAGTTACTGATGTAGTGACCACTTGCTTTCTTGACAGATACTTGAATCCCATAATCCCAAAAGGATGAGAAGCTGAAAAAATACACAGGACTTCACCAGGTGTCTCAACTCGGCCCTCGGGTGGCAAACCAAGAAGCCGGCCGAGAGCCACACTGACTCACCTATGACGCGGCTGGGGTTAGCAGAAAAGTAATGAATTAAATAGATAAGCTGCTTTGTCATTGAGAAGTGATTGTTTCAAGGGTTGCAGACATTTTTCTCATCTTATACCCAATGGACTCCCAACATCCAGATTTTCCTTCATTCTGGGATATTTCTCAGTCAGCAGACTTCGGCCAGCTCTCGGACGATGACTTTATGGCCATGCTTGAAAAGCAATTTCAACATCCGCCAGCCCAACGAGACCCCATTGAGAATATCACTGCTGGTAGTTTTTCCAACGGTGTCGATCCACAGAACA
>Ga0153961_1000325_pt1 | contig 13001 bp, 12 predicted proteins | sample TSFL045MetaG_FD_104748 | JGI IMG/M metagenome (GOLD analysis project Ga0153961, IMG submission 104748) | Attine ant fungus gardens microbial communities from Florida, USA - TSFL045 MetaG | ecosystem: Host-associated > Fungi > Mycelium > Unclassified | place: USA: Florida, Withalacochee...
CCTTACTTTCCACTTGCATTTTTCTGGTTTTACAAACAGATCGTTTTCCTCCAACCTTTTCAACACTTCCTCCACTAACTCGTCATGCCCCTCCTCTGTATCTGTTGCTACTAGAATGTTGTCGATAAAGGTTACTGTATCCCCTTGGTTTATAAGGTTCCGGAAGAGGTTGTTCATCATCGTCTGGAAAGTAGTGGGGGAGTTTGTCAACCCAAAATACATTACGGTGGGTTTGTATGCCCCAATATGCGTGGTGAATGCCGCTTTCCATTCATCTCCTTCCTTGATCCTGACATTGTTGTAACCCCATCTTAAGTCCAACTTCGTAAACACCTTCCTTTTTCCCACTCCATCCAGTATATCTGCAATAAGTGATAGCGGGTATCCGTTTTTTATCGTTCATTGGTTTATATGTCGATAGTCTTGTACTATCCTCCTTTTACCATCCTTTTTTGCCACAAAGTATACTGGTGATGTTTGCGGTGATTTGGAGGGGCAGATATACCCTTTTTGTAACTGATCTTCCACAAATGCTTGTACTTCCTCTCTTTCTTCCCTTGATAGGAAATACACTTTTCCTTTCTTTAGCGTAAACCCCTCCTTTAACTCTATTGTGTGGTCCTGGGCCTTTCGCACTGGCATCCTTTCTGATTCTCTCTTACCAAAGACCTTTTTCCACTTCCAAAATCTTTTGGGCACCAGCTTCCTTAATGTCTCTTCGTCCTCATCTTTTTCCACCTTCTTTACTTCTTTCTCCTTTTCCTCCTGTTTCCTTTTTCCACATAAGGGTGGACACCTCGTCATCTTTACTTCTCTCTTTTCCCAATCTATTTCTGGATTATGGGCTGTTAGCCACGGCATCCCTAAGATAACCTCAGTTTTTCCCAGATTGCACATGTCCATCCTAACTCTTTCTACATGTCTCTTGAAGAACATATTGCACTCGACTTGGTGCATTATTACTCCCCCTACATTCACTGTTCCATCCACGTTTTTAACCAACAGGGGGTTCTTCATTCTCTCCATTTTAAACTCTTTCTCTCTTGCAAAGGTTGTGTCCATGAATAAGCCCGTTGCCCCATTATCTAGTAGGGCTTTTACCGCTACCCCCTCATGACTCTCTAGTTTTTCCAATCCCACCTTCATCCACATTTCTCTTAGTGGCCATAATGTGCGCCGCATATCTCTTGCTCTCTCAGTGTTTTTTGAATAATTTAATTTATTGCCCAGCTTTTTTAGGTGCAATACACTGTACAAATTATTGGAGGCCAGCCGAGAGCTCACTGTTCTCCATTTTCTTTTGCCGACTCTTGCGGCCTTTCCACTACTCTCGCCTTATTCTTCTCCCAACAATTTTGGGCCATGTGGCCAAACTTCCCACAATGATAGCACGTTCTATCTCCTTCTCTTCCTCTGTCCACGTCCATTGCATTTGGGTCTCTCCGTGGACCCATCTGATATCCTCCTCTGTTGAATGTATTTCCTTCTCCTCCTCTATTCTCTTCTGTCTGCAGAACTCCTGCCCACCAGGTTATTTGCCCCCCTCTTCCTCCGTACAATCCTCCTCCAAAGCTTCCCCTTGGCTGCGCATTTCCCCCTGGGCGTGCCGTATTCCTCCCCAGCATCCTTTTTTCCGCTCTACTCTGCCTCTGGTTCCTATCTAACCTTACTGCCCTCTCTTGCCACTCTCCTATGGTGGTCGGGGGCTCTTCTACCTCTGCCAACTTCCTCCTTATCGTCCCACTCAGTCCCCTCTTGAATTCTTCAATGAGGGGCCGTTTCTCATATTTACTCCCTCTGGCGACCATCTTAAACTCTTGGACGTACTCGTCGCACGTCCTTCCTCCTTGCTCTATCGTTCACAACTGCTCGATTTTCCTTTCCTCCTCCGACGTTTCCCCAAAATCATTCCTTATTTTCAAGAACAATTGTTCCACTGTTTTCACCTCCAATTCCCCTTTCGCCAGCTCGTCTATCAGGTTGTCCTTCCACATTTCTGCTACTCCTCCCTGCACATAAGATAACACCCAGGCTACCTGGGTCGTCGCCGCCTCCTCCGTCATCTTCATTCTAATATATATGCGAGCCGCGTTGATGAACATGCTCACCTCTTCCATCCTTCCATTGAATACTTGAGGCCTTGTGACCTCTACTCAGCTCCCTTGTTGTTGGAGGAGCATAGTGCTGACCTGCTGCTGTAGGGTGGCGATCATGGCAAGAAGTTGCTCCTCTCTTGTTGGTGATGGTGGTTGGCAGGGGACGGACGCCTGGGATGGTTCCCCCTGTTGTTGCTGTTGTTGTTACCGCGACATGTCATAGGGTGGCGGTGATGGTGATGGGGATGATTCGTACTCTGATTCAGTTTCTTGATCCAGGGCAAACTTAAGGCTACGTCTAACAGGGAGCACAATCTTCTCCTGTCTAGACTCCTATTACCTTACTGACTACTGCCCTAATCAAAGTGTAAACAATTGCCCCTAAGAAGGGAACCTCTAAGCTAAGCGGCCTTTTAAGAAGTAACCGCCGATCTCTTGCATGTACCCGTCACAATGGACGATAGCACAGAGCTTATACAAAGGAAAATAGTAACTAGTAGGCCCAATTAACAGGTCAGGACTTGAACAAAACACCTGGACTTGGTGTTCAGTCTCCTCTCTCAGTCTCTCCTGACTGGGAAGTCCCCTTTACAGCTAGGGCCTGCTATCCAAGAGGCTTGTGAGTGCTGTGCTCACTAGTGAGGAAGATGAGAGAGTAAGTGGTAGTGGGGGTACTCACCCGCAGCGCCAGTATTAAGCCAACTGTGCGTTGAACAAGTATGAGCAGGGATCGAGGTGATTAGTGCTTGGAAGTAGTATCGAGTTCTTTTGTTATCACTAAGTCTTGACGACTCAAGGACCACTCTAGGTGAGTGTTTAGGAAGAACTCGATAGAGTTCTCCGTTGGATTGGACTACCTACTTATACTACTTTTACAAGTGGCTGTACACTACTAGTCCACGATCACATGTCCTTTCAGAATATTCTACAATCACATGATCTTGTCACGTGATATGATTGCTTTAAGTTTCCATACTATTTATATCTTGTCTTCATTGTATGACTTGATATTTGTGATCAAGTGTTTGAATGCGTGGGAAACCTTTTCCTTCTTAGGGCTCTCATAACAGTCAGCAGCCATCATCCCACATTCAGTCTCGTGTACATAGTAGATGTACCTTAGCTAGTTCTTTATTGAATATTCACTCTGATGACTTATTGATTCAAGACCTCAGACTCTTGGCAGGCTAGCAAATAGAGCAGAAGCCACAACAAAAGAACTAGCTACACTTTCAAGAACTGCTACTACCATAGCAATACTGTTCTGACATCCAAACCTACTAGAAAACCTTAGATCAAGAAACTCATTGTGAATATGGCCACCAATTTTGTCCCTCCTCTCTTGTAGAATTCCAATAGCAATGGAGAAATCTTGGACTCCTCCAACCCCCCAAGTATTGTTTGTTCTACTAGAAGCTCTCATTTCTAGCATCTAGGACTTATGTGCATCAACCTCCTTTCGGTATTAGGCACACCTCCACAACATTTTCTTACTTATCTTACCCCCCTTGCACATACCCTAGTCCCTACTCTCCCTACTCTATCCCATGAAATCGGCACCAAACCTGATCTATTCACTGGTGAACCCACTAATTATGTCCGATTCAGACAAGACTGTAAACTCTTCCTGCATTTGAACTAACATGTATATCAGTCAAATGACCAACACATTCTTCTAGTGTTATCCCGACTAGCACCTGGCCTTCCTACAACCTGAAAAACCCAATGGATTTTCTTAAACACTATTAAAGGGATATATATGCTTCCTTCTCTGCAGATTATGTGAAATTATCTCAAGAAAGCCTTTGAGAATAAGAATGAAGCTGCTAATGCCATCCATGATATTAATCAGCTACAACAAGAAACCATGAAGGCTGATGAACTTATTATTAGGTTTAAGCTTCTCCTTTCTAAAACCAGTATTCTTACTAGCAATAACGATAAAGCTCTTATCAATCTATTCATGCCCACTCTGAACTAAGGACTTCTCAAAAGGGTCCTTGAACTCAACTCTCCTCCTAATACTATCCAGGGATAGTATGATGCTACTACCAAGGCTAATGGAAACTAGCATTGCATATAAGCTATTATTGGTCAACCAAACTCTAAGAAAAACTTTTAAAGCTCGGCTAACCATTCTCCATCCCCAGTTTATACCACTGACCTACCAACTCAAGACCCTCATGCTATAGACATTGATGTTCTTTAGACTAATGATAGGAAGACTCTTATGCATGCTGGTATATGCTTCTACTATAAGGAGTGAGGACACCTAGCCCATGATTGCCCCAGAAAGTCCAGGACCAATTACCATACACCTAATCACAACTTGCCTATTCATTTCCCACAAAATTCTTCTCAGAACAATCAAACACCATCCTAACCTTGCATTCACACTGTTAATATTGCTACTATCAAAGCTACTCTTGAAGCATTGACAGAAGAAGAATGGTCTCAGTTGATTTCATCAATGGAGGATTTTTCCAGAGGAAACTGAACCTAGTGGCATCTAGTTTCCTTTCTGTCTATATACGATCTCTGTTGGGTAAAGTAGAGAAAAATCAATGATTCTCCTTATGGTACTCAAAACCAAGACAAAGTCCACTCCAATTAATGCACTGATTAATTCAGGTACTATGGATAACCTAATACACAACAATATTGTGGATAAATATAACTTGCCAACAAGTACCCTACCAGTATCTATCAATGCTAGAAACACAGATGGATTCCTTAACCAAGGAGGCCCTATTGTGAAATCAGTTACAGGTACATTAAATGCTGGGTTGAATACCCCTACTTTCTTTTTGGTTACAAATTTAGAAAAAAACGAAGCAATTCTTGGCTATTCCTAGCTTACTATAAACAATCCTAATATTGACTAGCAAACAGGAAAAATCATAGTCAAAGAAAACTCTTCCCTGCCTAACCAATTAGAGTCCCCTTATGATCTTGAAATCGACCTCATTCCTAGAAAGAACCAATGAGACCAGGACCTAAAAGAACAAATTCCAGTGGAATACTATGACTTTCTCAAAGTATTTTCAGAAAAGTCATCAGAGCGCTTACCAGAACACAAACCTTGGGATCATGTCATTAATCTCAAGCCTGACTTTGTTCCTAAATTAAGCAAAATCTACCCTTTGAGCCCCATAGAGAGTGAACTCACTTGAGAAATGATTTATAGTCATCTAGCTTAGGGAACAATCCAACCATCGACATCTCCTCAAGCATCTAGGTGGTTTTTTGTGGATAAAAAAATGAGAAAAAGCATCTATGCCAGGACTACAAATATCTAAATGATTGGACAGTTAAGAATACATATCTCTTTCTACTGGTTTCTGATCTCTTAGACAAACTCAAGAATGCCAAATATTTTACTAAATTAGATATTTGCTGGAGATACAACAATATTTGGATCAAAGAGAAAGATGAATGGAAAACAGCCTTCAAGACCAAACTTGGTCTTTTTGAACCTATAGTCATGTTCTTTGGTCTTTGCAATTCTTCTGCAACCTTTCAGAAGATGATAGATACCTTGTTTCTGGTCCCACTTATAGAAGGTTGGATCTTGGTATACATGAATGATATTCTGATCTTCACCTCTAACAAAGAGCTCCTTAAGAAATATACTTGTAAAATCCTACAAATCCTGGCCAATAACAACCTCTATTTGAACTTAGAAAAATGTGAGTTTGAAAAAGAAGAAATAGAATACCTGGGCTTTATCATTAGTAGTGGACAAATCAAGATAGATCTGAAGAAAGTTTATGGAATCTCATGTTGGTCTAAACCAAAGACAGTCCACCAAGTATGCTTATTTCTTGGGTTTGGGAATTTTTATTGTTGCTTTATCCACTACTATTCTGAGCTAGCTTGACCTCTCATCAACCTCACCAAAAAGAACCAACTGTTTTCTTGGAGACTATCTAAACAAAATACATTTGATACACTTAAATCTCGATTTACCTCACTACCTGTCCTTACTATGCCAGACTCCTCCCGATCTTTCCTTTTAGAAACAGATATATCAAAGTTTGCAACTGGAGCAGTACTCATGCAAAAGAACAAGAGTGGAAAAACTCATCTTATCTCTTTCTTATCCCAGAGCCTATTTGAGACTGAATGTCACTACCAGGTTTATGATTGAGAACTCTTAGCTATCATTTGTGCATTAGAGGAATATTGACACTACCTTCAAGGGTTTCTATTCACCACAACTATCTTTTGTGACTATCAAAACCTTACTTATTACTGGACTCCACAGAAACTTACTCCTCGATAAGCTAGGTAGATGTTATATCTTTCTGAATTCCCTATTCAATTGATACACTAGCCTGGAACACAGATTGTGGTTGCTGATACCCTGTCTAGATGACCAGATCACATGGAAGGGATTGAGGATGATAACACAAACCTTGTCATGCTTCTACCACATCTCTTTTCCTTTTATATCAGCTCGCCAGTAAAGCATGCTATCTCATTGGATAGTCTTATACGTCCTATTAACTTGGATCTACAAACTCACCTTCATGCAACACTAAACTCAGATCAGGTAGCATAGCAGATCACAAAACTCCTTTCTAACCCAACAATACAACCCAAGTTCAAGGACTAGCAATTAGAACAACAAGAGCAATATAACCTCCTTTTTTTCAAAGGCCAAGTTTATATCCCAGATGTCCAGGATCTTCGCCAACATATGGTGTCAACATACCATGATTTGCCAACTATGGGACATCCAGGAGAACTTGAGACATCCAATAAAGTTGAAACCTTATACTAGTGGCCTGGAATACATTAATGGATTAAGAGCTATTGTCACAAACTTCATTTAGTCATATCTCCACCAATTCTTCAACGATTCCCATGGTATTAAAACCAGCTTAAAGCCCTTAAGAAGACCTTTCAATCAATACCAGTCACGTCTCAAGGCGATCAATAATGACTGAGATATTAAGCAGATCAACTGGTAACCACTATGTTACCATTTATTAAATCGCTAATATCTTAGAAACCACTGTGATTGATGCTTTGGTTCTAGGCTCAGCAGAAGCCTTTTTCATAATGCTCAGAATGAGCCTAAAAAAATCTCAAGGTGATTAATATTAGTGGAAATATGAAGGCCTCAATGTTTGCACATGGACTTCATTAATTATCCATAGATAGTCATCTGTTCTTTTCTTAGAACAAAGGACAGCCTCTATATGGTTAGGTTATCATTATTCCAGTACAAAGACACTACCATATATAGAACAATAGGTAGTAATCAGGTGATAATCTGTACTAGTACACAGACCATTACAATTGTGTATATAAGGACTCATAGTTTGAGGATTAGACCTCAGACTTAACAATATCTTTGCTACTTGTCTAACTTTGCTTTTTTGAAGCTTTTGAATATCAAATCAACCAATCACAAATCAGTAAGTGGCCTTTTGTGATAGCTATGTTAAAGGATATAGCAAGTGTCAACAGTTTAAAATTGATAGAATAGGACCTCCTCTCCTTTATCCAATTAATGGACCAATATCTCTTTGACCATTTGCTCAGTGTTCAATGGACTTCATCACCAGTCTCCCAACATCAAAAGGATTTGATAGTATTCTATCCATTGTTGACCATGGACTCACTAAAGGAATTATACTAGTACTATGCAAAAAAACTATTACAGCAGATGAACTGGCATCCATTCTCCTTACACACCTATATCGATAATTTGGGCTTCCTAACAAAATGATTTCTGACCAAGGACTATAGTTTGTAGCATGCTTATTCCAAGCCCTCTTGAATAAACTAGACATCAAGTCGTTCCTATCTACTGCATTCCATCTATAATCAGATGGGACCACTGAGCGATATAATCAGGAAATCGAAACATACCTTTCCATCTACTGCACAGCTCACCCCCACTTTTGGGTAGACTATCTTCTCTTTTTGGAATTTGCCCACAACTCACGACGATACTCAGACTGGCAAACAACTCTATTTGAGCTAATGTATGGGACTGCACCTAAGCCTGTTCCAACAGTCACTACTACATTAAACCTTTCAACAGTGAAATCGCAATTCGAATTCCTAGATAAAATCTAATAGGAGACAGCAGTAGCACATGAACTAGCAGCTAAACAGATGATAGCATATAGATCATCCTGGCTCCCTACTCTCAAGGAGAATAATTTAGCATAGTTGGACTCCTGGAACTTTAAACTACCTTACAAAAGTAGGAAAATCTCCTCAAAATATGAAGGCCCCTTTCATATCCTAGAAAGACTTGGTCCTCTTACATACCACTTGAAACTTCCCTCTGAATAGAACATTCACCCTGTATTCAATGTTGCATTACTAAAACCATATCACAAAACAACTGAACATGGCCCAAACAATCACTAGCAGATGTCAAAGTACATCAACAGAAAGAACTTACCAGAAGTAGAAAAAATTCTGGCACACCAAAGTCAAGGACGAAGTATCTAATACCTAGTTTGGTGGAAAGAACATGGAGCCTCCAAAGACTCCTGGGAGAATGAAAAGGCCCTACTATACATCAGCGACACTCTAGATGCCTATAAAACCTCCCATTACCTGAACCCAAACTACTCTTGAAGGACAACTTAGATCCATGTCCCCACAGCCAAGGTATACTCAATCTGGGCATCTTGAATATAGTAGAGAGGTAATGTTATGCACATTTTCTCCCTCTAACACTCTTCTACTTCGTGGTAGTAGTGGCTAATGTAGTTGATACACTTAGTCATCTAAAGCTGTAATTGTCATGTACATAGAATATATCTTAGCTAGTTCTTTATTGAATATTTGCTCTGACGACTTATTGATTCAAGACCTCAGACTCTCAGCAGGCTGGCAGATAGAGTAGAAGCCACAACAGTTGTAGTCCCACTCAATGTTCATAACACTTATCAATAGGATCTATTTAGGAATTGGTAACTCAAGGGCTCAAGATGATCAGTACTTCTTGGATTGCATTATTCTCTGTCCTAGAAATGATCAAGTCCATGATATCAATGAGGCCATTCTTCAATAGTTCAACCCAAATGCAGAGGTCCATATGCTAAGAAGTGTGGACTCTGTGTCTGAAGAAGATGGAGTGCACCATGCCTATCCTGCAGAGTTTCTTCAACAACTTAATGATAGTGGATTGCCTCTTGCTTTACTCTATCTTAAGGTTGGCTCTCCAGTTATCTTATTAAGGAACTTGGATCCAGGAGAAGGACTTTGTAATGGGACAAGAATGGTGGTGTTGAATGTGAGAAGAAAGGTACTCCAGTATAGGATTATCAGCAAGGACAGGAGATTTAGAGGCAAGGTGATATTGATTCCAAGAATCAGGTTATCACATAATGTAGAGACATTGCCTATGCCACTCAAGAAACTTTAATTCCCAGTCAGGCTAGCCTTTGCTATGACTATCAACAAGTCTCAAGGACAATCAGTAGAACATGTAGGGATTAATTTGCAGATATCAGTCTTCTCTCATAGATAACTTTATGTGACCTTTTCAAGATGTACTTCACCTCTGAACATTTCAGTACTTTTTCCAGAGCAGAGCCAAGAGAATAGAAGAACACTTAATATAGTATATAAAGAAGTATTTAATAGTATTAGATTATAAATTATATATGTATGTGACAATGGACTTGAGATTGATTTTTCTTATGATTTAAGAGATAAAGAGTGAGTTAGAAAGAAAATCCTCACAGACTATTGGAGGAAAGGAGCATAGCAACCTTTCAGACAACACTATCTGCTATTCCACAGACTGTTGTAGAAAGGAAGTATAGCAGACTGACTTTAACACAAACCTCACAAGCTAGGCCAAAGGCCTAGATGAAAACCTTGTGTGTAGTATGTGTACTGTTATGCTGCAAACAAATTTTCTGTAGAAGATAACATTTGATACACTTTATACCAATAGATTCTTATTTATAATTCACTCTAGAACCCTTTCTATAATCCTCAGAACATAATACTATATGATAAAGACATTGAGCAGGTGATAATCAACCTAGAGCTCATGCTGATACCTTGAGAGACAAATAGGATGAGTTGGCATTGGGTTACTAAGAAAGTTACTAAGGGACTATACTCTAGATCCACCTTTGAATGGACTCAGAAAGATGGTAGACTTGTACTCTAGAACCAGTGGTATTCAGATGATGAACTTAGACTAATAGACTTTGTGCTTATAAATAAGCATTGATGGTATCAGATCAATTATATTTAGATAAATGATCTCTGGGACGTGACTTGGAGATACTAGACATTAATGGAGACTTACTAATTGTTTAACAGATAATCAAGGAAGTCCAAATTACAAAGCAGCATCAAGAGAAGGATAGGATAAGAAGGAAGAATATTCTAGAAGGAAGCAGCAATAAAGATGTGTTATTTTTGATAGAAAGGACTTGATGAGGGGATGTATCATTATAAAAAAAGGAGAGAAATGTATAAGCCTCAGGAGTTTGGGAAGAATTAGTAAGAGAAGAAGTCAATGGAAATCCAAAAGTAGCAATAGTTCTCTTTTTATCTTTATTCTTTAAGTTTCAGCCATTTGTAATATCTTTAATATAGTATCCAGAGTACAATTGGATTAGAAAGGAACCTCTTGACTCTTACCTCTATCTACACTACCTCTGGAATTGTGAATGTGAATCTATTAAGAGTAAAAATACTAGGACTAGGGGGATGTCTTGAGAAAAACACTGAATATACCCAGAACTTGATCTAGAGAGAAATAGTAGATATAACCCAGGCAGGCTTCAAAGAGAATAGCAGACTGGGAAAGCTTGGCTAGGTACATACTTGGACTGTATCATACCTGTAAGGTTTGGTGTTAGGAATGCAAACAAGGGAGCAACTGAGTGTAAAGGGTCTATGAGTAATTAACTAACTATATTTTCCAGTTGAGTTTAGTCATGATGTGTAAAGGTTGACATTTTATGTTATGAACATCAAGTGGGACTACAACTATTATTAGCCATAGTCTGATAATGAGTGGCTAGTAGACAAGATGTTGGCAATGTTAGACAAGGACATTACTATATAGTAATGCATTGAATGTCTAAGGACTCTAAGAGATAATGGACTTACAGAACATACAGGACTCTTTGGAGAAATCTTGGACTATCCTTCCCTTTCTATCTTTGAACTTGTGCTAAATGGGACAACATTGGACTAATCTATTATTAGATAATGACTCAACTTGTTACTTCTATCACTGGACTATTACTTAACTAGTCACTCATAGTTACAATTAGTGTTACCACATTGTAATATAGTCACAATACCTAGTTAGGATAAATACAGACTAGAAAGAGAAGGGAACGGTGATAGGGATCAAAAGGTTTGATCACAAAACAAAGGTGAAAGCAAGGTCAAAGAGGCAAAATCTCCAAACTGCTTTACAATTGTGCACTAAACAAGTAGGCACTAAGAAGATAAATCAAATAATAGAGAGCTTACTAAAGATGAATGTCCAAAGAATAACCAAAACATATCAAATAGAAACCTAAGAAGAAAAGAACTATTTTTAGTATCTACTCAAGCAAACCCTCACTGTAATAGGATCCCTAAGGCATGTGTTCATCTTGTGCTGTGACACTACTACCCTTACCTAGTCTAGTAGCCTAGCTCACCATCGATACAGCAATACTATTTAGAACTCCTATGCCATCGTTGTTACACTGCAAGCGAATTTTCTATAGAAGATAATATTTGATATACTTTATAACAACAAATTCTTGATTAGAGTTTGCTCTAGAACTCTTTCTATATCCTCAAAACATACTACCATATAATAAAGACATTGAGCAAGGAAGAATTAAACCAGAGCTCATGTTGATATCTTGGGAGGCAAGCAGGGTGAGCTGGCATCAGGTTTAAGAAGAAAGTCATAGAAGAACTATGCTCTAGATCCATTATAGGATAAAACCGACTTAGAGATATGGTGGACTAAGACTTTAGAACCAATAGTGTTTGGATGATGAACTTAGATAAATAGACTCTGATTGCAATTAAGCATTGATGGCATCAGATCAATTATATTTAGATAAATAAGCCCTAGGACACGACTCAGAGATACTAGACATTGAGTGGGGCTTACTAACTACTTAACAGGTAACCAAGGAGACCTCTCTTACAAAGCAATATTAAAGGGAGTAATAGGAGATCAGGAAGAATATTCTAGAGAGAAGTGACGATGAAGATATGTCATCTTTGATGGGAAGGATTTGATAAAGAGGACGCGTCACCATAAGAACGTGTTATTACTAGGAATTGGGATGGACTTAGCATGAGAAGAGGTTAAGAAAACATCAAAAGTAGTAATAGTTTCCTTTTTATATTTTATTCCTTGAGTTTCAGGGCTTTGTAATCATTTTAATATAGTATTCAGTGTGCAGTTGGATAGGAGAAAAACCTCTTGACTCCTACCTCCATCTACACTGCCTCTGGAATTGTAAATGCGGATCTATTAAGAGTAAAAAGACTGGGACCAGTGGGGTATCTTGAGAAGAACACAAAATATATCCAGAACTCAATCTAGGGAGAGGATGCAGATGCAACTTGGGCAGGCTTCAGAGAGGACAGCAGGCTGGGAAAGCTTGGCTAGGTATCACAAAAGGTCACTTACTAATTTGTGATTGATGATTTTGATACTTGAGAAGTTCAAAAAAAGTGAAGTTTAGACAATGACAAAAGATGTTGTTAAGTCTGAGGTCTAATCCTCAGACTATGAGTCCTTAAATACAGAAAAGTGATAGTCTGTGCACTAGGACAGATCATTACATACTACTACCTATTGTTCTACATATGGTAGTGCCTTTGTGCTAGAAATAGTGATAACCTAACCATATGGAGGCTGTCCTTTGTTCTAAGAAAAGGACA
>Ga0153961_1000328_pt1 | contig 12936 bp, 9 predicted proteins | sample TSFL045MetaG_FD_104748 | JGI IMG/M metagenome (GOLD analysis project Ga0153961, IMG submission 104748) | Attine ant fungus gardens microbial communities from Florida, USA - TSFL045 MetaG | ecosystem: Host-associated > Fungi > Mycelium > Unclassified | place: USA: Florida, Withalacochee...
CTCCAGCGTGCGCCCGTCCGCCAGCCGCACCTCCTGCGGCTCGCCTGGATGCTGGAGATCGACGCCCACGCGCCCCAGCAGCTGGCGATAGTGCAGGCCGCGATGCAGCGCCTCGCCGGAGAGCCCGAGCAGCTGCGGATACTGCGCATTCCACACCACCAGCTGGCCGTGGTTGTCAAACAGCGCGAAGCCGTCGCGTATGGCGAGAAAGGTAGATTCAAGCTGGCTGCTTTTCTCTTTCAGCAGGCGCGAGGTGTGCGCCAGCGAGGCGGTATTGCGGGCGAAAACGTTAAAGGCGCGCGCCAGATCGCCCAGTTCGTCGCGCCGCTGCAGGCCCGGCACCGAAACGTGCTTTTCTCCCTGCGCCAGCCGCGTCATGGCGTCGGCGATGGCGGTCAGGCTGGAGCCGAGGTTGCGGTAGATATAGATTCCGGCATAGCCGGTGATCGCCAGCGCCAGCAGGGCGAACAGCGCGATAAACAGGATCACCGAGCTAAGTTCCCGATGGGTTTCCGCGCTGCGCATCTCGCTCTGCTGCGCCACCTGCTGCACGCAGGCGGTGATGTCATCGTTGAGCGCCGCCACCAGCGCTTTGATGCGGTAGGTGGAATAGGCGATAGCGAGATCGTTCTCGGCCAGCCGATCCGCCAGCGGCCGCAACGACTGCTGGGTGGCGATCAGCCGCGCGATGTTCTCATCCAGCACCGCATCGCCGGAATCGGGCCGCCACGCCGTCATCACCTGCTGCAGCTGGTCGACGACCGCGACAGGCGACGGCGTGCGGATCGCCGCCGCCAGCAGCCGCTCGGTCTGCTGACGCAGCGCCGCCGCCGGGCCGCGTCGCGCAGCGAGCTGGTTGATATGATCCAGCAGCAGCTGCGACTGCCACAGGCCGCTGAGCAGGGCGTTACGCTGCAGGTGGCGCTGATGGCCGTTAATCAGCAGCTGAGTGATGGTCTGCTCCAGCATCAGGCTGCGCGCGCGGATGCGCGCTACTCGCGCCGTCTGACGCGCGGCGAGCGGGGCCGAGGCGAGCTGCGTCAGCGACTGCTGTAGCGCCTGCTGGTTCTGCTGCAGCCGCTGCGATTCGCTCTGGTACTCCAGCGCGCCCACTACCTGCGACAGACGCACCGCCGCCGTAGCGACGCTGGCGGTATCGCGCGCCAGCGCCAGGCTGGCGCTCATATCGCTCAGGGTTTGCGCCTGCGCCTGCTCCTGAATGCGTCCGGCATGGCGAAAGCCGAGTATGGCGACCGCGCTCACCATCAGCGTGACGCACACCACCAGCAGATTAAACAGCAGCAGGCGGCCGCGCGCACCCGCCTGCCAGGGATGTTGATGCCGCATACCGCGCCTCCGCGCCCGCCTTGCCTGAGGCGAGTATAGGGCGCGGCTCTGGCGCATTTATGACAAATATGAACGGCCGCTGACATTTTCCATTTACCTGCCGCTGCTTTACTCACTCCTAATCACCATTGCCTGGAGCGGCCCATGACAGCCACACCGATTCTGCAAATGCGCGACATCACGCGGCGCTTCGGCCAGTTTTATGCGCTCAAGGGAGTCAACCTCACGGTGTATGCCGGTGAAATCCACGCGCTGATGGGCGAGAACGGCGCGGGCAAAAGCACCCTGATGAAGATCCTCGCCGGCGCCTACAGCGCCACCAGCGGCGACATCCTGATCGACGGCCGGCCCTATGCTATCCGGGGACCGAAAGAGGCGCTGGCGGCAGGCATCACGCTGATTTATCAGGAGATCAACCTGGCGCCCAACCTGACGGTCGCGGAGAACATCTTTCTCGGCAGCGAAATTACGCGCGGCGGGCTGATTCGTCGTCGCCAGATGGTCGAAGAGGCGCAGCAGGTGATTGAGCGGCTCGGCGCGCAGTTTCGCGCCACCGACCGCGTCAGCCGCCTCAGCATCGCCGAACAGCAGCAGGTCGAGATCGCGCGCGCGCTGCACCGCAACAGCCGCATTCTGGTAATGGATGAACCTACCGCCGCGCTGAGCAACCGCGAAACCGAGCAGCTCTTTGCGCTGATCAAGCGCCTGCGCGCCGAAGGCATGGCGATTATCTATATCAGCCACCGTATGGCGGAGGTCTATGAGCTCTCCGATCGCGTCAGCGTGCTGCGCGACGGGCAGTATGTCGGCAGCCTGACTCGCGACACCCTGAACGCCAGCGAGCTGGTGCGCATGATGGTCGGCCGACCGCTGAGCGATCTCTTTAACAAGGATCGCACCATTCCGTTTGGCGACATTCGACTGGCGGTCAATCACCTGACCGACGGCGGCAAGGTGCGGCCGAGCAGCCTGGCGGTGCGCGCCGGCGAAATCGTCGGGCTCGCCGGTCTGGTGGGCGCAGGGCGCAGCGAGCTGGCGCAGCTGATTTTCGGCGTGCGTAAACCCAGCGGCGGCGAGATCTGGATCGACGGGCAGCAGGTCGCTATCCACTCGCCGCGCGACGCCATTGCGCGCGGCATCGGGTTTCTCACCGAAAACCGCAAAGAGCAGGGGCTGTTTCTCGAGATGGCGGCGCAGGAGAACATCGTGATGGCGACGCTGGAGCGCGACGCCAGCTACGGGCTGCTTAACCGGCGCAAAGGCAGGCAGATCGCCGGAGACGCCATCGCCACGCTCAACATTCGCGTGCCGCATGCGCAGGTGCGGGCGGGCGGCCTCTCCGGCGGCAACCAGCAGAAGCTGCTGATTTCGCGCTGGGTATCCATTGGGCCGCGCATCCTGATCCTCGATGAGCCGACGCGCGGCGTCGACGTCGGCGCCAAAAGCGAGATCTACCGCATGATGAATCAGATGGCGCAGCAGGGCGTGGCGATCCTGATGATCTCCAGCGAGCTGCCGGAGGTGGTCGGCATGAGCGATCGGGTGTACGTGATGCGCGAAGGCGCTATCGCCGGGGAGCTGGATAAAGCGCAGATCAGCCAGGAAAACATTATGACGCTGGCCACCGGGGCGCACAGCGCCTCGCCGCTGGAAATATAAGGAGAAGAGAGCGATGACAGAGACCACGCGGGCGAAACCGCCCACCGTTAAGCGGGCGCTGATAGGCGACATGCTGCAAACCGTCGGCATTCTGCCGATTCTGCTGCTGATTGTGGTGGTGTTCGGCTTTATCGCGCCGAACTTCTTCACCGAGGGCAATCTGCTCAATATTACCCGTCAGGCCTCGATCAATATCGTGCTGGCGGCCGGTATGACCTTTGTCATTCTGACCGGCGGCATCGACCTCTCGGTGGGCTCGATGCTCGGCACGACGGCGGTGGTGGCAATGGTCACCTCGCTCGATCCGATGCTCGCCGGCATGACGATTCCCATGGCGCTCGGCGCAGGCCTGGTGATGGGGCTGTTCAACGGCATTCTGGTGGCCTGGGCTGGACTGCCGCCGTTTATCGTCACCCTCGGCACCTATACGGCGCTGCGCGGCGCCGCCTACCTGCTGGCAAACGGCACCACGGTAATTAACTCCGATATCAACTTTGAGTGGATAGGCAACGGCTATCTCGGCCCGGTGCCCTGGCTAATCGTGATCGCCTTCGCCGTGATTGCCGTCTGCTGGTTTATCCTGCGCCGCACCACGCTGGGCGTTCATATCTACGCGGTGGGCGGCAATATGCAGGCGGCGCGGCTCACCGGTATTAAGGTTGGCGCGGTGCTGCTGTTCGTCTACGCCATGAGCGGGCTGCTTTCCGGGCTGGGCGGGCTAATGTCGGCGTCGCGCCTCTATAGCGCCAACGGCAATCTCGGCGTCGGCTACGAGCTGGACGCCATCGCCGCGGTGATCCTCGGCGGCACCAGCTTCGTCGGCGGCATTGGCACCATTACCGGCACGCTGGTCGGCGCGCTGATTATCGCCACGCTCAATAACGGCATGACGCTAATGGGGGTCTCCTATTTCTGGCAGCTGGTGATCAAAGGCGCGGTGATCATTATTGCGGTGCTGATCGACAAATATCGCACCCGGCACCACGTCTCCTGAGCGCGGCGCCCCTTTTTTACCCGATGCCATTCAGCCGTTGGCGATTCTAATAACAGCAGGAGAAGGTCTATGCGTTTTAATCCGATCGTAACCGGGCTGCTGGCGGCAACGCTGTTCAGCGCCTCCCTCGCTCAGGCGAAAGATCTCAAATCTATTGGCGTCACCGTCGGCGATCTCGCCAATCCGTTTTTCGTGCAGATTACTAAAGGCGCAGAGATGAAGGCGCGCGAGCTGGCGGGGGACAAAGTCAACGTGACGCTGGTCTCCAGCGGCTACGATCTGGGCCAGCAGGTGGCGCAGATCGATAACTTTATCGCGGCGAAGGTCGACATGATTATCCTGAACGCCGCCGATTCCAAAGGCATTGCGCCGGCGGTGAAGCGCGCCCGCGACGCCGGGATCGTCGTGGTGGCGGTTGACGTGGCGGCCGACGGCGCTAACGCCACCATTACCTCCGACAACACCCAGGCGGGCGAGATGGCCTGTAAATATATCTCCGATCGCCTGAAGGAGAAGGGCAATGTGCTGATCATCAACGGCCCGCCGGTGTCCGCCGTGCAGAACCGCGTCGAAGGCTGTATGACCGAGCTGAAGCGCCATCCCGAAATCAAGCTGCTCTCATGGAACCAGAACGCCAAAGGCAGTCGTGAAGGCGGGCTGGAAGTGATGACCGGGCTGCTGTCGGCCAATCCAAAGGTGGATGCGGTGTTCGCCATCAACGATCCGACCGCTATCGGCGCCGATCTGGCGGCGAAACAGGCGCAGCGTAACGAGTTCTTTATCGTCGGCGTCGACGGATCGCCCGACGGCGAAGAGGCGCTGAAGCGCAAGAATTCGCTGTTCGTCGCGACGCCTGCGCAGGATCCGCAGGTAATGGCGGCGAAAGCGGTTGAAATCGGCTATGACATTCTGCAGGGCAAACCGGCGCCGGATAAGCCGGTGCTGATCCCGGTAACGCTGATCGATCGCAACAACGTGGGCAGCTACAAGGGCTGGACGGTGAAATAGCGCAGAGGCACTGCCGGCTGTGCGCCCGCTCAGGCGCTCAGCCGGACCGCTTCCGGACGCGCCACGTCGGCGGAAAAAACATAGCCGAGGCCGCGAATGGTACGGATCAGGCTGGGCTGATGCGGATTGGTTTCGATTTTGCGCCGTAGCCGCATAATCAGCACGTCGATGGTGCGGTCGAAAACGTCGAGGCTTTCACCGTGGGTCAGTTCCAGCAGCTGATCGCGCGTCAGTACTTTACGCGCGTGGCGCACCAGCGCGCGCAGCAGCGCATATTCCCCCTGCGTCAGCGGAACCGGTTCGCGCTGCGGATTGAGCAGCTGACAGCGCGCTTCGTCCAGCCGCCAGCCGTTAAAGCGCCAGCCGCTCTCGCGACTCTCCGGTTGCATCAGCCGTCCGCCGCGCCGCAGCGCCGCGCGCGCTCTCGCCACCACCACGCGCGGATTGAAAGGCTTGGCGATATAGTCATCTGCCCCCATCTCCAGCCCGACCACCATTTCCGCTTCGGAACCCATGCCGGTCAGCATAATGACCAGCAGATCCGGGCGCTGACGCTGGAGCTGCTGCAGCACCAGCAGGCCGTTGGTATCGGGCAGCATCATATCCAGCATCACCAGCGCAATATCGCCGTGCTGCGCCAGCAGCGCTGACGCGTCGCGGCCATAGTGACAGCAGTAAACGCTAAACTGTTGTTCATCCAGCACATCCTGCAGCAGTTCACAGACGGCTTTATCATCATCGACAACCAGAATGGCGGGCTTCATGCAGCGCGACCTTAGAGTTAAAAAAAGGTTAACAAGAGTGTACACGTCGCGTTTTGCCTCGCGCTGACAAGCGATGGAAACGTGAGCGATATCGCCATTGGCGTTACTGAAGCGTGCGCTGGCGCAGAATTTTCAGGCGCGGCGGTGAGGGCGATGAAAACGATTGCGCGGCGGCAGGGCAATGCACCATAATCGCGCCTTCTTTTGGTTCAGATTTCTCTTAGAAAACGCCAGGCCTGACAAGGTAAACGATTGCGTTTGCGACTGGCATAGCGATTGCTATCTCTTCAGGCCCTATGGAGATTCAGGGCGTGACGACAGCGGCCGTCAGCATGCAGCGGCGCGTTGTGCGGTATCACAATAATCAGCATGTAACCCACACTGGCAAGTGAGAACGCGCATTCGTGCCGTCTCCGCTCTTGAGAGATGATGATGTTAGAAAAACTGTTCAAGCTAAAAGCGCATAACACAACGGTGCGTACCGAAGTGGTCGCCGGGATCACCACCTTCCTGGCGATGGCCTATATCCTGTTTGTTAACCCCAGTATTCTGGGCGCCACCGGAATGGATAAGGGCGCGGTTTTTGTCGCCACCTGCCTGGCGGCGGCGATCGGATCGGTCCTGATGGGGCTGATCGCCAACTACCCGATTGCGCTGGCGCCGGGCATGGGGCTGAACGCCTTCTTCACCTATACCGTCGTGCTGCATATGGGTTACACCTGGCAGATCGCGCTGGGCGCGGTGTTTTTATCGGCGGTCATCTTCTTTGCGCTATCGATTTTCAAAATCCGCGAGTGGATTATTGCCAGCATTCCGCTGCCGCTGCGCGCCGGGATTGCGGCGGGCATCGGGCTGTTCCTGGCGCTGATCGCGCTGGAAGGCGCGGGCATCGTGGTGGATAACCCGGCGACGCTGGTGGGGTTGGGCGATCTCACTAAGCCTGGGCCGCTGCTGGCGCTGCTGGGCTTTGTGGTGATTGTGGTGCTGGAAGCGCGTCGCGTTACCGGCGCGGTGCTGATTGGCATTCTGCTGATTACCTTTATCTCGATGGGCATCGGCCTGTCGCCTTTCGCCGGCGTGTTCTCCGCGCCGCCGTCGATCGCCCCTACCTTTATGCAGCTGGATATCGCTGGCGCCTTTAACGTCGGCCTGGTGAGCGTGATCTTCGCCTTTCTGTTTGTCGACGTGTTCGATAATACCGGCACGCTGCTGGGCGTGACCAAACGCGCCGGACTGGCGGACGAGCAGGGCAATATCCCGAAAATGGGCCGCGCGCTGGTGGCCGATAGCGCCGCGGCGCTGTTTGGTTCGCTGCTCGGCACCTCGACGACCACCAGCTATGTGGAATCCGCGGCGGGCGTGAGCGCGGGCGGACGCACCGGCTTAACGGCGGTTGTGGTGGCTATTCTGTTCCTGCTGGCGCTGTTCTTTTCGCCGCTGGCGGGCAGCGTGCCGGTCTACGCCACCGCCCCGGCGCTGCTGTTTGTCGCGGTGCTAATGGCCTCCGGGCTGGCGGAGATCGACTGGAAGGACATTACCACGGCGGCCCCGGTCACCGTGACTGCGCTGACCATGCCGCTGACTTACTCTATCGCTAACGGTATTGCCTTTGGCTTTATCACCTGGACGGTGGTGAAGCTGCTGAGCGGTCGCACGAAAGAGATCAACGCGGCGCTGGTGATCCTCTCATTGCTGTTCGTGATTAAGCTGGGCTGGCTCAGCGCCTGACGGTGATTGCCGCGCCAGCACAGTCTGGCGCGGCCTTATCCTTTTGCTGCGCGCAAGACGTACACCGTCTTGCGCGCTTTTTTTGCTTCATGCTTTAAGGATTTGCGTAGCGGATTCCAGAGCTCGCCAGAAAAGGTGTTAACTTTCCTGACGCAGCGCTACCCTGCCAGCGCTAATTCGAGATGCGCATCGCTTGCCATTTATACTCAATTAGCGGAACGGGGAATGTTAACCGGGCGGTAATCTGGTTAAATACTCAACAGGAAGGGGAAGTGCCGGTGGCAAAACCGCAAGGTATAACAAGGAAAGGAGAACAGAGTATGGCGCTTCCGTTAACCCCGCTTCCGCGCAACTTTTATTCTCCCCTCATCCCTCTTCGGCAGCCAGGAGGAAGCCTTATGGAGCGATTGACCAAACGCGTTGAGCGGCTTGAGCTGGATACGCACCAGATTAAAACAGACCTGGCGGTACTGACCGAGCGTTCGCAAAATTTCGCGACAAAAACGGATATTGAGGGTCTGCGTGTCGAACAGTTCAGGCTGCGCGGTGAAATGCTTGAAGGCTTCGCCCAGACGGCGGCCCAGTTTGCTCGTATCAATGAGAAGTTTGAGCGTATCGACGAGAAGTTTGAGCGCATCGATGACAATTTTGAGCGTATCGATGAAAAGTTTGAGCGTATCGATGAAAAATTTGAGCGTATCGATCAGAAGTTCGAGCGCATCGACGAAAAGTTTGACCGCCTCAACGATCGCATCACCTGGACGCTGTTGGTCCCGGCTGTGCTAGCCGTGCTTGGCTGGCTGGTAAAAGAATTTATGGTGAAGATGTAGAGAGGCGGCATGCGCGCCGCCTCTCTCTATTAAGAGGTGAAAAGCACGAGGTGTCCCTCATGCTCTGAGTCATTACCGGAACGGCGGCTCGTTGAAGGTTCGCAGTTTGCGTGAATGCAGCTTATCCCCTTCGGCGCGCAGCAGCTCTACCGCGCAAATGCCGATCTGCAGATGCTCTGAAATCGCCCCTTCATAAAAACGGTTCGCCTGGCCCGGCAGCTTGATTTCGCCATGCAGCGGCTTGTCCGAAACGCAGAGCAGCGTGCCGTAAGGGACGCGGAACCGATAGCCCTGCGCCGCGATAGTGGCGCTCTCCATATCTACCGCCACCGCACGGCTCAGGTTAAAGCGCAGCGCCGAAGCGGAGTAGCGCAGCTCCCAGTTGCGATCGTCCGTGGTCACCACGGTGCCGGTGCGCAGCCGCTGTTTGACCTCTTCGCCTGGCATATTGCTCACCGCTTTAGTGGCGTCATAGAGCGCGCGCTGCACCTCCGCGATGCTCGGTACCGGAATATCGGGCGGCAGCACGCTGTCCAGCACGTGATCGTCGCGCAGATAGGCGTGCGCCAGCACGTAGTCGCCAATGCGCTGGCTTTCCCGCAGGCCGCCGCAGTGGCCGATCATCAGCCAGGCGTGCGGCCGCATTACCGCAAGGTGATCGCAAATGGTCTTGGCGTTAGATGGACCGACGCCGATGTTCACCAGCGTGATGCCGCGTCGGCCGGGCGAGGTAAGATGCCAGGCCGGCATCTGATGCTTTTTCCACGCCAGATCCAGCATCGCCGCGTCGCTCTCCGCCGTCTCAGCAGTAATCACCGCACCGCCCGCGCAGGCCAGGCTGTCATAGTCGCTGGCGGGATCGCGCACCTGCTCCGTCGCCCAGCGGACGAATTCATCCACGTAGCGCGTGTAGTTGGTGAACAGCACAAACGGCTGGAAATGTTCTACCGAGGTGCCGGTGTAGTGGCGCAGGCGCGCCAGAGAGAAGTCGGTGCGCAGCGCGTCAAAGTGCGATAAGGGAAAAATCGCGTCCGGATTAAACAGGCCGTCGGCGGTTTCATCGCCGATTTGCGACAGCTCGGTGGTTGGAAAATAGCGCGCAATGCTGGCGCTCATGGTGCGGTCCAGCGACAGATCGGAACCGTCAATCACGTAAGGATAGGGGATTTCCTGGCTGGACGGGCCGACCTGAATCTCAACCTCATACTCTTTTTCCAGCATCGCCAGCTGTTCGCTGAGATAGTGGCGCAGCAGCGCCGGGCGGGTGATGGTGGTGCTGTAGCTGCCGGTATGGGTAAAACGTCCCCAGGCGCGCGTGCGGTTTTGCTGCGGCCCTTCGCCGCGCCAGGTAATGCGCAGTTCAGGATAAACAAACAGCCCCTTGCGACGCGCCTCCGCTTCGGGCAGCGTTCCCTGTTCGGTATAGGTCTTAATCGCCGCGCGCAGCGCGTTAACCGCTTCGTCGTACAGACGTTCCAGCTCATCCAGCGCCTGCTGGCGGGTAAGGCCGTTCCGTTGTGTAGGCATAAACTCTCCTGATATGTAGCGAACTTTCCCCACAGCTTAGCGGGTTTGCCGCCGCCGCAAAGCAAGAATCTGTGATCGACCGCATTATGCACCAACAGGGTGCTGGCGTGTTGCCAATCCCCGCCTACGTTTAAATGAATCAGAAGGTGACGTCGTGCGCTGTCGCTGGCGTTGCCACCTTCCTTTCGCAAAATCTCGCTGTCCCTGGCGTTCTGGCGAGATTCTTGCTTGCGATTGAGAGCGGCTTTCTTTGCCGTTCATAGCATTCCCGAACCGAAAAAAACATTCACCGCTTCTGCGCCGTGGTCTGGCGAACGCAAACTCACTGTGTCGAGGATAGACAGCATGTCTCAGAAACTGATCAAGTTGTCGTTAAACGTCGTAATTGCAGGCTGTATCGGGGCGGCGCTCAGCGCGCAGGCCGATATTAAAATTGGCGTCGCCGGGCCGTTCTCCGGGCCGAACGCCACCTATGGCGCGCAGTACTGGAAAGGGGCGACGCAGGCGGCGGAGGATATCAACGCGGCGGGCGGCATTAACGGCGAGAAAATCGTGCTGGTGCAGGGCGACGACGCCTGCGAACCCAAACAGGCGGTCGCGGTGGCGAACCGGCTGGTCGATCAGGATAAGGTAATGGCGGTGGTCGGCCATTTCTGCTCCTCCAGTACCATGCCCGCCTCGGAGGTTTACGACGACGCCGGCGTGCTGTCGATTACCCCAGGCTCCACTAACCCGCAGATCACCGAGCGCGGCATGAAAACCCTGTTTCGCATGTGCGGCCGCGATGACCAGCAGGGCGCCATCGCCGCCAACTTTATGCTCGACAAGCTAAAAGCGAAGAAGATCGCGGTTATCCACGATAAAGATACCTACGGCCAGGGCCTGGCCGACGCCACGAAAGCGGCGCTGGAGAAGCGCGGCGTGAAAGAGGTGATGTATGAAGGCCTGTCGCGCGGCGAGAAAGATTTTAACGCGCTGGTGACCAAAATCGCCCAGGCGAATCCTGACGTGGTCTATTTCGGCGGCTGCCATCCCGAGGCGGGCCCGCTGGTGCGCCAGATGCGCGAACAAGGCGTCAAAGCGAACTTCTTCTCAGGCGACTGCATCGTGACGCAGGAGCTGGTCACCGCCGCAGGCGGGCCGCAGTACACCAGCGGCATCTATATGACCTTCGGCAACGATCCGCGTCAGATCGCCGATGGCAAAGCGGTAATTGATAAATTCCGGAAGGGCGGTTTCGAGCCGGAAGGCTATACCCTGTACGCCTATGCCTCAATCCAGGCGCTGGCTGCCGCCTACAAGGGAGCGGGTAAAGACAACGAGAAAGCCAGCGAATGGCTGAAATCTCATGATGTGCCGACCGTTATGGGCAAAAAAGCCTGGGACGGCAAGGGCGATCTGAAAGTGTCTGACTACGTCGTTTATCAGTGGGACGACAAAGGCAAATATCATCAGCTGTAAGCCTGAGCCCGCCCTGCGCACCGCAGGGCGTTTCCTGTCCGGACCGCCCGGTTGTGCGGTTCGCTTTGCGCAGAGACTTCGTTATGGACGCCTTCTTACTTCAGCAGCTGATTAACGGGCTGACGCTGGGCGCGGTATATGGCCTGATCGCGATCGGCTACACCATGGTGTACGGCATTATCGGCATGATTAACTTCGCGCACGGCGAGGTCTATATGATCTCCGCCTATCTCTGCGCCATCGGCCTGGCGCTGCTCTCGTTCTTCGGCGTGCACTCTTTCCCGCTGCTGATTTTCGGCACGCTGCTCTTCACCGTGGTGGTGACGGCGGTCTACGGCTGGACTATTGAGCGTATCGCCTACCGGCCGCTGCGCCACTCGACGCGGCTGGCGCCGCTGATCTCCGCCATTGGCATGTCGCTCATCCTGCAAAACTACGTCCAGCTGAGCCAGGGCCCCAATCAGCAGGGGGTGCCGACGCTGCTGACCGGCGTGCTGCGCGTCGAGTTTGACGGCGGGCTGGTGCAGATCACCTGGACCAAGCTCTTTATCCTCGCCGCCGCCTTCTGCGGTATGGCGCTGCTTACCTGGATTATCCAGTACACGCGCCTCGGCCGTATCTGCCGCGCGGTGCAGCAGGATCGGCGTATGGCCGCCATTCTCGGCATCAATACCGACCGCGTAATTTCGCTGGTGTTCGTTATTGGCGCGGCGATGGCCGGGCTGGCTGGCGTGCTGGTGACGATGAACTACGGCACCTTCGATTTTTACGCCGGCTTTATCATCGGCATCAAAGCGTTTACCGCGGCGGTGCTGGGCGGCATCGGATCGCTGCCTGGCGCGATGCTGGGCGGGCTGCTGCTCGGCGTGGCGGAGGCGCAGTTCGCCGGGCTGGTGAACTCCGACTACAAAGACGTCTTCTCCTTTGCGCTGCTGGTGGTGATCCTGATCTTCCGTCCGCAGGGGCTGCTTGGCCGTCCGCTGGTGGCGAAAGTATGAGGGCGGGCGCAATGATGAGTCGATCTATCAATGTGTCTCAGGCGCTGCGCGAAACCCTGCTGGCCGGGCTGATTGCGGTGGTGGTGTTTGGACCGATCGTCGGCGTGGTGCTGAAGGGATACGCCTTCGAGCTGGCCCCTGGGCGCGTGGCGCTGCTGGTGCTGGTGGTGATGGTGGGGCGGCTACTGCTCAGCCTCTTTTTGCAGACCGAGCGCGGACGGGCGCTGCTGCGGCGCTTCGAAGGCGCGGATGACGGCGTTTACGTGCGCGAACCGGGCTATCGCTCGCGGCTGCGCTGGATCCTGCCGCTGCTGCTGGCGGCGGCGCTGCTGTTTCCTTTTCTCTCCAGCAAATATCTGCTGACCGTGGCGATCCTCGGGCTGATCTATGTGCTGCTGGGGCTGGGACTCAATATCGTGGTGGGGCTGGCAGGCCTGCTCGATCTCGGGTACGTGGCGTTTTACGCCATCGGCGCCTACGGGCTGGCGCTCGGCTACCAGTATCTCGGGCTGGGATTCTGGAGCATGCTGCCGCTGGCCGCGCTGCTGGCCGCTTTCGCCGGGGCACTGCTTGGCTTTCCGGTGCTGCGCATGCACGGCGACTATCTGGCGATCGTCACC
>Ga0153961_1000332_pt1 | contig 12840 bp, 10 predicted proteins | sample TSFL045MetaG_FD_104748 | JGI IMG/M metagenome (GOLD analysis project Ga0153961, IMG submission 104748) | Attine ant fungus gardens microbial communities from Florida, USA - TSFL045 MetaG | ecosystem: Host-associated > Fungi > Mycelium > Unclassified | place: USA: Florida, Withalacochee...
CTAACTATTGTGATATTATACTGGATTTTTATAGAAAAATGTTACCCATAGATGATGAGTATTGCAGACAATATTACGGAAATCAATTATTGGTGATTAGTATGTGTATATCTAATTTGTATAGAAAAACAAAATTAGATATGCAGTGTAGTAACAAGGCGATAATTAGGCAAATTATGTCAGAGTCAGTTAAAAGCAGATTAAGATTTTTAAGAAAAACCAAATTGTCGTTTCATGAAGCCGAGAACAAAAAGGGTATTTTTTTAGCAAGGTGTCTGCTCTATTGTAAGCCGCTCTACTTTGTGTTAATTAGAATGATACACCGTTCTGATGCTCAATAGGTTATAAAATACCCTTTATTCGATGGAGGAAAATAATATGAGTGAAATAGCTGTAAGTGTATATTGCTTAGCGTATAATCATGAAAGGTATATTAGAGATGCTCTGGAAGGCTTTGTAAACCAAAAGACAAATTTTAAATATGAAGTATATGTTCATGATGATGCTTCAACTGACAAAACACCTGAGATAATAAAAGAATATGCTGAAAAATACCCTAATATTATTAAACCTATCTTTCAAAAGGAGAATCAGTATTCTCAAGGGGTTAATATTTCGCAGGATATTATTTATCCTAGAATGAGCGGCAAATATATAGCTACTTGTGAAGGGGACGATTACTGGTGTGATGAGAACAAGCTGCAAGTGCAATATGATTTTTTGGAAGCACATGATGAATATTCAGCCTGTACTCATAATACTAAGCTTATTGATTGTCGAAATGGCGAAGAGCGATTGATGTATTCAACCAGTGATATTACTTCTATCAATATAGAAGATATCATGGACCATGGAACAGCTATGTTTCACTTGTCTTCTTTAATGATGAGAAAGGAATATTTTATTCGGCCAAAAGAATTTTATGCCAGAGGTTTTGGTGATTATCCATTATCAATTTATCTTGCTATGAGTGGTAAAATATATTATTCCGGCAAGATTATGTCTGTGTATAGGTGGTTTACTATAGGTTCATGGAATTCCAGAAATACAGAAAATGTAAAAAAAGCGGCACATTTTAAAGAAGTTATACGTATGCTCAACAGTATAAATGAGTACAGTAATGGAAAATATTATGATACTATCTCACGTGTTATTCTCAATCACCAAGTATTAGTACATATTGCTGAAAGCAATTACAAAGCAATAAGTAAGAATAAGTATATGAAGAAGTATTATTTTAAACAGATACATAGTGACGGAATAAAAGCGAAAATTATGTTTTATTTAAGGGCATATGTACCTTTTGCTGCGAACTTTTATTACAAATTAAAAGGTGATGGAGTGAAAAATGATAGAAATGAATAAGAACACTGTAATGTCTAACTTTATATGGCGATTTGCTGAAAGGTGCGGAGCACAATTAGTATCATTTATTGTTTCCATTGTGCTGGCACGTATATTAGCACCTGAGGATTACGGTAGCATTGCATTGGTTACTGTATTTATCGCTATACTGAGTGTGTTCATTGATAGTGGCTTGGGTAATGCTTTAATCCAGAAAAAAAACGCAGATGATGTTGATTTTTCTACAGTGTTTTTTACAAATATGATATTTTGCGTAGCATTATATTTGATTTTGTTTTTTGGTGCCCCATTAATTGCAGGTTTCTACAATGATGAATCGTTAACAGCAATAGTTCGGGTGTTGGGACTGACATTTATTATATCAGGATTTAAAAATGTGCAGCAGGCCTATGTGTCGAAAAATATGCTGTTTAAAAGGTTTTTCTTTTCTACTTTAGGTGGTACAATAGGTTCAGCGGTTGTTGGTATTACAATGGCATTGTTAGGATTTGGAGTTTGGGCATTGGTTGCTCAAAGCTTGTTTAACAGTATTGTTGATACGACAATTCTTTGGTTTACTGTAAGATGGAGACCCAAAATGGCATTTTCAATTTATAGATTGAAGGGCTTGTTTTCATATGGCTGGAAGCTATTGGTTTCTACATTATTAGACACTGTTTACAACAATGTCAGGTCTCTTATTATAGGTAAGCTATATACATCGGCTGATTTAGCATACTACAACAAGGGCAACAACTGGCCCAACCTTATAATTACTAATATCAACTCCTCTATAGATAGTGTATTGCTGCCTAGTATGTCAAGAGAGCAGGATGACGCCGCCAGAGTTAAGGTGATGACCCGTCGTGCTATAAAAATAAGTGTGTATTGTATAGCGCCTTTATTGATGGGGCTATGCTTTGTTGCTGAACCGTTAATTAGTTTGGTGTTAACCGATAAATGGTTGCCTTGTGTGCCGTTTATGCGAATATTTTGTATTACATATATGTTTTATCCTATTCATACAGCTAACCTTAACGCTATTAAGGCTATGGGTAGAAGCGACATGTTTTTAAAGCTGGAGATAATAAAAAAGGTTGTCGGTATGGTAGTGCTTTTATCTACTATGTGGTTTGGTGTTATGACTATGGCATACAGCCTTTTGTTTACCAGTGTAGTAAGCCAAATTATAAACTCTTGGCCTAATAAAAAGCTTCTGAATTATGGTTACTTGGAACAGTTAAAGGATATTCTGCCAGGTATACTATTGGCAGCGTTTATGGGTGTGTGCGTGTATTTTATACAGTTCATTGGCTTAAATTTGATTTTAACACTAATTATTCAGGTGGTTTTGGGCGCTGCTCTTTATATCGCAGGTTCTTGGATATTTAAATTGGAGTCGTTTATATACCTTTGGGATATGTTAAGATTAAAAGTACTAAAAAGAAAAGGAAAATAACGGTTTAGTAAAATGCTGTAAAAGTTGACAAAATAATGTAGTATATGAAAATGTGTAAAAACAAAAAAGTATTTTCATATGGGGGGATAAAGTGGGTAAGAAAATTTTAGTAACTCGTTCATCTATGCCGGATTTTGAAGAATATTGCGAAGAAATAAAAGAATTGTGGGATAGTCGTTGGCTGACCAATGTGGGCGAAAAGCATAGGCAGTTTCAGAATAGGCTGTGTGAATATCTGGGGGTTGAAAATATAGAGTTGTTTACTAATGGGCATATGTCGTTGGAACTCACTCTACAAGCTATGAACCTGAAGGGCGAGGTAATTACAACACCCTTTACCTTTGCGTCTACCACACACGCTATTGTTCGCAATGGGTTAGAACCTGTCTTTTGCGATATCGACTTTGAAAACTACACAATAGATGTTAATAAAATCAAAGAACTAATAACAGAAAAAACCTGTGCTATTATGCCTGTACATGTGTATGGTAATGTGTGTAATGTAGAGGCTATAGAAAAAATTGCAGAAAAGTATAGTTTAAAGGTTATTTATGATGCTGCTCACACGTTTGGTGAAACCTATAAGGGCAGGGGAATAGGCAGCTTTGGCGATGCCTCTTGCTTTAGCTTTCATGCAACAAAGGTTTTTCACAGTATTGAGGGTGGTGCTGTGTGCTATAATGACAATAAATTTGGCAGGACGATATGTGAACTGAGAAATTTCGGCTTGTGTTCACAAGAAGATGTGGAGTATGTAGGAACAAATGCAAAAATGAATGAATTCTGTGCAGCAATGGGTTTGTGCAATTTAAAACATATTGATGAAGAAATTAACAAGCGCAAAGCTGTAGCAGAGCGATATATAGAAAGACTTAATGGTATTGAAGGTATTAAGTTAAATATGGTACAGGAAAATGTTAGGTCAAATTATGCATACTTTCCTGTTGTATTTGATGAAAAAACCTTTGGCGCAAGCCGTGACGAGGTGTTCAATAGCTTAAATCAAAACGGCATTAACTCAAGAAAATATTTTTATCCTTTAACGAGTACATTTGCTTGTTTTAACGGTAAATATGATACTGCAAGAACACCGGTTGCCCGTTATATAAGTGAAAGGGTATTAACATTACCAATTTATGCAGACCTGAAAGTAGAAGATGTAGATCATATATGTAATATTATTTTGGATATAAATAAGAACTGCAAGTAGAAAAATTAATATATTTAGGAGAAGAAAGAATATGGTTGTGATTTTTTCGGGGTATAATCAGCGGGCTGTAATTGCTTTTCTGAGATGTCTAAAGAAGAATAAAATTGAAAATTATGCAATTATAGCCGCATCAGAAGATGACACCATTTTGATGACAGATTATAAAGATAAGGTGTTTTACATTCGCAAGAACAAAGAACTCAACAAAGAAGAAATAATTAATATTATTGAAAAACTGACGAGTTTTAGCAATAACAGTCCATTGCTGATTGCACCAAGTACAGAGGCGCTAAATAGATTTCTTCTTCAAAATAGACAAGAGCTTGAAGAAAAAAATTGTATAATTCCTATACCGGATATTAAGTTATATGAGGATATATCAGACAAAGAAGCGTTTTGGCATATATGTAAAGAGACAGGATTGGAAGTTCCGCAATTAATCGCAACACCGATTACTTTTAATGCACCGTTTGTAGCAAAGCCTAAAAGATATTTTGCTAATGATGGAAAGGTATATTCCCCGGTTATAGTTAAGTCTGAAAGAGAGTATAATAAATTTGTAGAATTATACAGCAATACGGATTTTACGTTTCAAGAGTATATAGATGGAGAAAGTTTTTACCTGCTGTACTACTTTGCGAAGGATGGTACATTTTACTGTTTTTCTCAGGTTAATTATGCACAGCAATCGGGAGGAAAATCAATTATCGCTGCTGAATGTAGTGATTTGCATATGGATAGAATATCCGATAGCTATGTTAAATTATTGAATAAGCTCAAATATCATGGATTTATAATGATAGAATTGCGGAAGAGCAATGATGTCTATTATATGATTGAAGCTAACCCACGGTTTTGGGGACCATCTCAGCTTTATTTGGATTCAGGAGTTCCATTTTTTGAGGCATTTTTGCATGATTATGGCATACTTGAAAAAGTTCCCGTAAATACCATAGATGTTGATAAAAAGTATTTTTGGGGTGGAGGAGTTAAAAAGGATATCTTGAATGATGATAATTGTGTTTGGCTTGGCTCCGGAAAAAGAATTGTCGGTAATAATCTTACGGAATTTCAGAGGGCTGACATTTATAATAGAAGTGACACAATCAGGATTTTTGAATCAGAAAACATAAAATAAGTTTAGAGGTGTTATTATGAGAAAAATTGTTGTTTCAGTTGGAATGGGACCGGGACAGTTAGCGTTTATTAAAAGACTAAAGGAGCTTGGATATGCAGTTGCGGCCTTTGGTAAAGGCAAAAATTCAGACGAAGCAGAGAGGCTGGCTGATTATACAGCTGAGATTGATACGAGAAATGCACAAGAAGCAATTAAGTGGATAAATTCTTTGAATGTAGAAGTAATTGCAGTTGGATCTTTTGCAGGAGGAATGGCAGTTACAACTGTACAAAAGCTTTCAAATTATTATCATGTACCAACAGAGATACCGGACATATTTGTGGTTGGAGCAGACAAGGTTAAACAGCAGATGTTATATGAAAAATATGGTCTTTCTTCTATTAAAACATGGAAGATAGGTGATATTTCTTCTACACTTTTAGAAAAATTTGAAGATGATGAAGAGTTCATATTAAAGCCTGCAGTTGGTCGTGGCAGTGAAGGTATAACGATATTTACGAAAGACGAGTTTATTAACTATATTCAAAAGCAAGAGGGTATTAATAGCGAGGATATAGTACAGATAGTACGTAAAGGAAATGAGTACCGTTGTATTATGATTGTACAAAATGGTAAATTGAAGCTGGTAGCTCCAATATTACGAAAGTCATATCGTGATACTGTGTTTTTAGGAGTGCTTAGATATTCTAATGTGCATTTGGAGTTATTAGAGCAGTTTGTTGATAAGTTTATAAAGGAATCAAATATTGTAAATACAATAATTAAAGCTGATATTATTGTTTCAAAAAAGCATATTGATATAATCGAAATGGACATTGGTGTAGGTGGTGGAAGCTATTACAAAAAATTTGTTTCACGCTTATACGGTAGGAATTTGATGGACGAGTATATAAAGCTTATAACAAATCAGCCGATTGAGACATTTGTTGTTGCCGAACCAAATTTGAAAATGGATTATGTGTTTAACCATTTTTCAACTCCAATTAGATATGATTTAGAAGAATGTCTAAATAAATTGGAAAGCAATTTTGGCGAATGTGAAATACAAATTAATCAATTGCATCCGGAGGTAAAAGGCGGCTTTAATTCTAATGCGGATTTTATCTTTACAGTTATGCATCAGGAAGACAAAGATAAAGAAGATTTTGCTGTTGATGATTTTGTTAATAAGCATATATTTCTACCAAATGATAAAGGGGTTCAATAATATGACAAAGCAGGAGGAATATGAGAGAAAATATTTAGTTTCTGGTGTTGTTAAAAATAAGTTGTGGGATAAAGAACATATTGTTTACCAATGGTATATAAAGAGATATGCAAATGGAAGTGTAAAAAAGAAGATTATTTTTGATATAACTAGAGAAAAGATAATTTATGTTCAGGTTGAAAAAAATCTGATTGAATGGGGAAAGGCTACTAAAAATATTGAGTATTTGAACATAGAAACTTTTAATCCTGATGAAATGTTGGGTGTGCCATTTGTACTTAAAAGAAGAGCAATTAAAAATAAAACCTTTTTGGATAAGTTTGTTGAATCAAATGGTATTACTGAATATCTTTTGGAATGTGAAGATGATGATATTGGCAGTTCGAGTGATGAATATCAAATTCTTAGAGATGTGACGCAGGATGCGAGGTACTATAACCAGAATATGTGCACTGCTTTTACACAAAAGGACGCAGATAAGCTTAGGTTTTTGCTAAGTGTATTTATGCTTTAAAGTTAAGTTTTTATTAAAAATATAATCAATAGTAATGTGGTTGGTAAATAAACGAAGACATAAAATGTAATAAGAAGTTTTTAAGAGTGTTATAGTTGTATTTATGCTATGCCTTAAGTAATTCCTATGGAATTGCAATAGGCGAATAGGTATTAATCTTTTTGTATACAGACTTGGTATTGGCAGATGTTGACAAAATTTGCGATGTGATTTTAGAATGTAAAAAATAGGTTGATGTTTTTTATTTATTTGGTATTTAATTATGCGTTTTAATTTATACAGAATGGGAGATGAATTTGTATGAAAGGAATTATACTTGCCGGCGGGTCTGGTACAAGGCTTTATCCTTTGACTAAGGTTACCTCAAAACAACTATTGCCTGTTTATGACAAGCCAATGATATATTATCCGCTTTCTACACTTATGTTGGCAGGAATAAGGGATATTCTTGTAATTTCTACACCGGACGATATACCTAGATTTCAGCAATTACTTGGCGACGGCACTAAATTTGGACTTAATTTGTCATACAAGATACAACCATCTCCTGACGGACTGGCACAGGCGTTTTTGCTTGGCGAGGAATTTATTGGAAATGATGCCTGTGCTATGGTATTGGGCGACAATATTTTTTATGGAGGCTGGTTCAGAAAAAATTTAAATGAGGCGTTTAAAGACGCTGAAAACGGCAAATCAACAATCTTTGGCTACTATGTAAAAGACCCGGAGAGGTATGGTATAGTAGAGTTTGATAAAAACAAAAATGTACTATCATTAGAAGAAAAGCCTGAAAATCCTAGATCTAATTACTGTGTTACGGGCTTGTATTTTTATGACAAGCGTGTAGTGGAAATGGCAAAAAAAGTTAAGCCGTCTAAACGTGGTGAATTGGAAATAACAGACTTAAACAAATTGTACCTAAACGACCAAAGCTTAAAGGTGCAGGTTTTGGGCAGGGGGTTTGCCTGGCTTGATACAGGTACAGTTGATAGTCTGCTTGAAGCGTCGGTGTTTGTACAAACCATTCAGAACAGACAGGGCGTGGTTATATCTGCACCTGAGGAGATTGCCTACCACGAAAAGTGGATTAGTAAGGATGAATTAATAGAATCTGCCCATGAATATGGAAAATCACCTTATGGAGAACACTTACTGAGAGTAGCAGAGAACAAAATAATATTCTAAAAAGGAGTGAATGTAAAATGACTGTGGTCGTAACCGGCGGTGCAGGATTTATTGGAAGTAATTTTATATTTTATATGCTGAAAAAATATCCTGATTATCGCATTGTGTGCATTGACAAGCTTACATATGCAGGCAACCTGTCTACGCTTGCATCGGTAATGGACAAGGATAATTTTAAATTCTATAAGGTAGATATTTGTGACAGAAAAGCTGTGTACGAGGTTTTTGAAGATGAGCGTCCGGATATAGTTATAAACTTTGCAGCAGAAAGTCACGTGGACCGCTCCATTGAAAATCCCGACATATTTTTGCAAACAAATATTATAGGTACAGCTGTGCTTATGGATGCCTGCAGAAGGTATGGAATACAGCGTTATCATCAGGTATCTACAGACGAGGTATATGGTGACCTTCCTATAGATAGACCTGACCTGTTCTTTACGGAAGAAACCCCTGTACACACCAGTTCGCCATACAGCTGTTCTAAGGCTTCTGCCGATTTATTGGTATTAGCATATAACAGAACCTATGGCTTGCCTGTAACAATTAGCCGTTGTTCAAATAACTATGGACCCTATCATTTTCCCGAAAAGCTAATTCCGCTGATGATTGCAAATGCACTTCATGATAAGCCATTGCCCGTTTACGGTGAAGGGCTGAATGTTCGTGACTGGCTTTATGTTGAAGACCATTGTAAGGCAATAGACCTTATCATACATAAAGGCACAGTAGGCGAGGTTTATAATATTGGTGGTCATAATGAAATGAAAAATATAGATATTGTAAAGCTTATTTGTAAAAAGCTTGGCAAATCTGAAGATTTAATTACTTTTGTTACGGATAGAAAAGGGCACGACCTGCGGTATGCTATCGACCCTACAAAAATCTATAACGAATTAGGCTGGTTGCCGGAAACAAAATTTGAATCCGGTATTGAAAAAACCATAGACTGGTACTTAAATAATCGCCAGTGGTGGGAGAACATAATTTCAGGTGAGTACAAAACGTACTATGAAAAAATGTATGGTAATAGGTGAATATATTATTAAACAGCATTGTTTATGCACAAATTAATAGTGACAATATATAAGAACGCATAAATATAACTGCCCCTGCTTTTTAATTAGCAGGGGCAGTTTATCGAAATAGTGTAACGCCTTAAGAAAGGTTTTGGATTCTTAGTTAGCAGTAGGTGTGCTGAGCTTTAGCAAAATATCCGCTTGTTTTTCGGTTTTCATATACACACCTATGCCGGGAGTGCTTACTAATAAATATGATAGACATCTACTAAACCATATGAATACAACAGCTCATTATTTTTAAAACGGCTTGATGATCTTATTGTTTGCAGTATCTTATCGGAATCGTAACCACTGGACCATTCTTTGCTTGTATCTACCCAAACTATAATACCGTTTGAGGTATCTTTGTTACCTAAAATACCTTCAATATTTGATGCATTTTCTTCGCTGGTGCAATATACAGCCTTTATCTCTCTTAAGCTAAACAATTCCTGTGTAGGAGGTGCTGTTTTTTCATCACAGAATAATATTCCATAGCAATTATTATAATCTTTTGCTACCATTTGACTCATTTCATAATTTTCTGTATATAGAAATGATGAATCAAATCGCAGGTAGTTATAACCGCTTAATAATATGCAGGCTATTAACAGAAAGATATATAGCTTGTTTTTTTGTCGGTTGATGCACTTAACCAGAATTCCCAAAAACATAATTATACATACTGTTATCAGCGGCAATATGTTGTAAATATACCTTGAATATGGGTCAAAGCAGATTAACGAAACAACCAAAAATGTCATAAGTGTTACAAAGCAAACAAAGATGAAAGGGATATTATTTTTTATTTTATCAACCAGAATATTCTTTCCTTGTTTTTTCATCCTAGTGCAACAGACTATGACAACCGCAGCAGCGATTACCACACAAATTACTGCAATTGCGAAAATAATTCTATGACCAAATAGATGCATAAAAGATGACAATATTGATCTTACGTAGGAATAAAGCCGTGATACCCATCCTAACAGATCAGAGGCATTGTCCAGGGTTTTATTTCCTACTGACCTTCCGCCAAAAAGGTGCTCAAATACCGCAGGAAAGGTTAATAGCATAGCTCCTACAGAGACGCCCATAACAGCCATATAAATCAGAAGCTTTTTAAAAAGCTTTAAATACAGAAGATAAATACAATAGGCGATCGCCATAAAAAATGCTAAAATTAAGAAGTAATATTGAGTCAATGAACCCAGATAAGTAACAATTCCTATAGGAATTAATAACCAGAAGTTCTGCTTTTTATCTATAAGCTTTACGTGTAGATAGATCAAAATTACAGACCACATTGTTAGCATTGAGTACATACGGATATAGACAAATGTATCCCACATAAAAGTGGACGCCCCATATAAAATAATTACAGAAAGACTTAAATATTTATTGTTTTTAGATACCTTAAGTGATGTCAAAAATAAAAATATTTGTGTAACTATAAAGCAGATTAAATTTATAGATTCTCCCATCCACTTTGAAAACTGTTCAGGAAAAAATGACGAAATTGTATGCAGTGTCAGATAGAATAAGGGCGGGTGAACGTCCTTTACCTGGTTTTCCCATACCCTATCGTATGCAAACCCTTCACCGTCCTGTACAGTAATGTATTCATTAAAGTACTCAGATGTAACCCACCTGTCTTGCATAGGACTGCCTTCTCTGTCTGAATTCAAAAATGCGGAATCAAAGCTGTTAGATAATCCATACGAATATGTTTCATCAATAAAATATCCCGACTTTTGAAATATTTGAAACACTAGGAAAGAACCTTGCAGTAATATTACTGCACAAAGCAATAATCCCAAGCCGATTTTTCCTAAACGTTCTTTATTATGGTTCATAATAGCCTCCCGGAAATATGTTTAGTTTTATTCTGCATAAAACAACAAATAACAGTACTACCATTATATCATAAGTTTATCGTCAAAAAAAGTATCAGATAAATTAATTTATAAATCAACATTATGTTAGTTTAATACCTAATTGTATTTATCGGTACATAAAAAATCATTTCTGCTTTAAGATAAAGGGATTGACTAAACCTTATTGCTTGTGTTACAGTTTATATATGGTGATTAATTTTGATTGTAGTTTTAATTATGAATAGTGTAGTATTTATTTAAGTAGGAAAATTTAATAATAATAGTAAAATAAAAGATAAAAGGCATTTGCTGAAAACAAATGCCTTTTATGGTGGATCATCAGGGACTCGAACCCGGGACCTACCGGTTATGAGCCGGTTGCTCTAACCAACTGAGCTAATGATCCGTTGCTATTGCCAAATTATTATATCAGCTAATTTTGTATTTGTCAACAGAAAATTTTACGGTAAAAATATTTTATTTATTATAGGAAAGATAGAGGAAAATTATTATGAAGATACTATTCGTTGCCAATGTCAGAAGTCACATTGGACAGTTTCATACCAGCTTTATTAATTTGTTAAAAGAAAACGGACATACTATAGATGTATCTTGTTATGATAATTCGGCTGATAAAGACGGGTATGATTTTAAGTCGATTAATGAGTTTAAGTTTATTCCCTTGCAGCGTTCTCCGTTTAAACCACAGAATTTTAAGGCGATTTCGCAGCTTAAGGATATTATAAGGCAGGGCGGCTACGATATTATACATTGTCATACGCCAATGGGTGCGGTGGCGGCAAGAGTAGCCGCCAAGCGGGCAAAAACAAAAGCACCTGTTATTTATACAGCACATGGGTTTCACTTCTTTAAAGGTGCGCCCAAAATGAACTGGATGTTCTTCTACCCCGTTGAAAAAATGCTTGCTCATAGAACAAACACTTTGATAACTATAAATTCAGAGGATTATAACCTTGCCAGAAATAAGAATTTTAAGGTTAAAGATGATATAATAAAAATTAACGGTGTTGGCGTGGATCTTGATAAGTTTACAGCGGCTACTGTAGAGACTAAGAAAAAGCTTAGAGAAGAATATGGATACGCTGATGATGCTTTTATTCTAATTTACCCTGCTGATTTAGTGACAGGTAAAAATCAGGCTATGCTCTTTAACGTTGTAAGAAAGCTGATTACTAAAATTCCTGCAATTAAATTGCTTCTGCCGGGGCAGCCCAAAATGGGGGAGGAATATAGAAATATGGTATCTGAAATGGGAATTACAGATTATGTAGAGTTTTTAGGCTATAGACGTGATATTCCTAATCTGGTAACACTTAGCGATATTTCTGTTTCAGCCAGCCGTCGTGAAGGCTTGCCGGTAAATCTTATAGAGGCACTGGCTATTGGTAAACCTATTGTAGCTACTAATGTCAGGGGAAATAACGACATAGTTGCGGATGGTGTAAATGGCTATATAGTTGGGTTGGATAACGTTGACCAAATGGCTGAGAAAATACTGAAAATATATGAAAACCCCGATGTTGCCAAGAAAATGGGCGAGGAGTCTGTAAAATTGTCAAAGAAATATTCTATTAACAGTGTAAATAAGAGTCTGGTTAAAGTTTACCAAAAATACGGCGTAGAATTCAGCAAAATACTGAATTGATTTTTAATACCGCTTATGGTCATTTTAATTGACAATATCTGCACTGTGTGATATAATAATCAAAGTGCCCCAACCACGGTTTTGGGACTAAGCCTGTAACAGGATCATCACCTTCCTTTAACTGTGATTGACTGAATACAATGGGCATAATACTTAAAAAGAGGTGAATGTAATGCTAA
>Ga0153961_1000335_pt1 | contig 12812 bp, 10 predicted proteins | sample TSFL045MetaG_FD_104748 | JGI IMG/M metagenome (GOLD analysis project Ga0153961, IMG submission 104748) | Attine ant fungus gardens microbial communities from Florida, USA - TSFL045 MetaG | ecosystem: Host-associated > Fungi > Mycelium > Unclassified | place: USA: Florida, Withalacochee...
AAACCCGCAGGGCGAGCCGCAGGACGCGGCGAGGCCATCGAACCGGTTCGATGACGGGTTCCGCGCAAAAGCAAAAACCCAGCCATAAGGCTGGGTTCTTTAATTTTGGTGCCCGAACCCGGAATCGAACCAGGGACACGGGGATTTTCAATCCCCTGCTCTACCGACTGAGCTATTCGGGCAACGGGGCGCATTAAACCTTAATGGCCTCACAGCGTCAAACGCTTTTCACTAAATCGCCCACTGACTGCTGCGTTTTATAGCAACCAGCAGACCATCTGGTAAAAAAAACCGCAGCCGCGCCGTGCTGCGCTTACTTTTTCGTCAGCCTGGCCGATAACGATAGCGACACTACATACCCATAATAAGGTGCACCATGTTTTCCACTATTTCATCAGCTCTTCTGTCACGCCTTGCGTGGCAAAAACAAACGCGTCCTTCGACGACGCTCAACTCGCTCAACGACGCGATCGCGATGATTGAGTTTACGCCTGACGGCATCATCCTTAACGCTAACCCATTGTTTCTCGACCGCATGGGCTATGTGCTGAGCGAGGTCGTCGGTCAGCATCATAGTCTGTTTTGCACCGCCGACTTTGCGCAGTCGTCGCACTATCGCGACTTCTGGCTGCGTCTGAAGCGCGGCGAAAGCTTTAGCGATAAATTCCTGCGCCTGGCGAAACACAGCCGTCCGGTCTGGCTGGAGGCCAACTATGTGCCGGTGCAGGATCGCAGCGGCCGCGTGGTGAAAGTCGTCAAGCTGGCGACCGATATCACCGCGCGCATTGTCGACGCCCAGGAGCAGCGCGCCATGACCACCGCCATTGAGCGATCGATGGCGGTTATCGCCTTTAATCTTAAAGGGGAGGTGCTGAAGGCGAACGCCAATTTCCTCAAAACCATGGGCTATCGCGCCGACGAAGTAATCGGCCTGCCGCACAGCCGCTTCTGTTCCGAAGCGCTGCGTCAGAGCGCTGAATACAAAGCGTTCTGGGAAAAGCTCAACCGCGGCGAGTTTATCTCCGGCCAGTTTCAGCGGGTGAATAAACAGGGCCGCACTATCTGGCTGCGCGCCACCTATAATCCGGTGTTTGACGACGAAGGCAGGCTCTATAAAGTAGTGAAGTTCGCCACCGACGTGACGGCGCAGGTGGAGAAAAACCAGCAGGAGCGCGACGCGGCGCAGCAGGCCTACCAGACCGCGCTGCAGACGCGCGAGAGCACCCGCCACGGCGCCAGCGTGATCGAAGAGAGCGTGCAGACCATCAATGCGCTGGCGGGCGAGCTGCACGGCATCTCTGACGATATCGCCGATCTCAGCGACTCCTCCGATCGTATTGGCGCGATAGTCGCCAGCATCCGCCGCATCGCCGATCAAACCAATCTGATCGCGCTTAACGCCGCGGTAGAGGCGGCGCGCGCCGGCGCGCACGGCCGCAGCTTCGCGGTGGTGGCGAATGAGGTGCGCACGCTGGCGGCCAATATTAATCAGGCCACCAGCGAAATCGAAAATCGAGTGCGGCAGAACCACCTGCTGACGTCGAAAGCGCTAAAAGGGATCGTCTCCAATATGCAGCGCGCCGATCGGAGCGTGGCGCTGGCCCAGCAGGCGGGCGGCGTGATCGGCGAGCTGCGCGACGGCTCGTCGGAGGTAGTGCGCGCTATCAGCCAGGTGACTCAGACGTTAAGCCAGGAGTAGCCCGCATGGCTGGCATAAGACGCCGGCTTCAGCCGAGCTACGGCTGCTGCGCTGTCTCTACCGGCGCCGACGTCGGCGGCGGCAGGAAAATGTGATCGAGGATCTGACGCATCACCGGCGCCGCGGTGATGCCTTCATTGCCGCCGTTCTCCAGAATCAGCGCCACCGCCACCTTCGGGTTGTTAAACGGCGCGAACGCGGTATAGAAGATATGGTCGCGCAGGCGCACCGGGATCATCTTCGCGTTATAGGTCTGGTTCTGCTTCAGGCTAAACACCTGCGAGGTGCCGCTTTTCGCCGCAATGCCGTAGGGCGCGGTGTGAAAATATTTATAGCCGGTGCCGTTCGGCGCGTTGGCCATGCCAAACATCGCGCGGCGCACCAGCGCCCAGTAAGGTGAGCGAGCGTCGCCGATCTGCGGCTGCGGCAGCGTCGGCTGATAGGGCTCCACGGTTTTGCCGCGCTCGGCTTTCGCCAGCAGATGCGGCGCAATCACCTTACCGTTGTTGATCAGCGCCACCATCGCCTTCACCATCTGAATCGGCGTGGCGATCCAGTAGCCCTGCCCGATGCCCACCGAGACGGTATCGCCCTGATACCAGACTTTTTTATGCACCTTGAGCTTCCATTCACGGCTCGGCAGCAGGCCGCTGTACTCTTCATTAAGATCGATGCCGGTAGATTTGCCGTAGCCAAACTGGCTGAGCATGCTGTGAATACGGTCGATGCCCATCATAAACGCCACCTGATAGAAGAAGGTGTCGGCGGACTCCTCAATTGCTTTAGTCACGTCCAGCATGCCGTGACCGCTTTTTTTCCAGTCGCGATAGCGCCGATCGGTGCCCGGCAGCGTCCAGGTCGGCGCGCCGTAGAATGTGGTCTGCGGCGTGATGACGCCGGTTAGCAGCGCCGACATCGCCATATAGGGCTTCACCGTCGACGCGGGCGGATAAAGCCCCTGGGTGACGCGATTAATCAGCGGCAAATTTTTGTCCTGCAGCAGCGTCTTATAGGCCTGATAGCTAATGCCCTTAACGAAGGGATTAGGGTCGTAGCTGGGGCTGGAGACCATCGCCAGCACCGAGCCGTCGTGGGGATCTTCCACCAGCACGGCCGCGCGCTGCCCGGCCAGCAAGCTCTCTACGTACTGCTGCAAATGCAGATCGAGGGTCAGCGTAATATTTTTGCCCGCGACCGGCGGCACCTCTTTCAGCACGCGCACGATACGGCCGTGGTTATCTACTTCGACTTCCTGATAGCCCGGTTTGCCGTGCAGCAGCGACTCGTAATAGCCCTCGATGCCCTGCTTGCCGATATTATGGTCGGCGGCATAGTTCTCAGCGATGCCCGCGGCGTTAAGACGCTTGTAGTCGTTATCGTTGATTTTAGAGACGTAGCCGACGACGTGCGCCAGGTCGGCGCCGTAGGGATATTCGCGATCCTGATAGGTATCGACGCTGACGCCGGTAAAGCGGTACTGGTTTACCGAGAAGCGCGCCACCTCTTCGTCGGTCAGCTCCTCTTTCAGCACCACCGGCTTGTAGCGGCTGCTCTGCTTCAGCGTGCGGGTAAAGGCGGCGATATCGTCCGGCGTCAGATCGATGACAGGGGTCAGCGCCTTCAGCGTCGCCTGCATATCGTCGATTTTGTACGGCGTCAGCATGATGTCGTACCAGGTGACGTTATGCACCAGCGGGATGCCGTTGCGATCGAAAATCAGGCCGCGCGTCGGCGCAATAGGGATCATTTTGATGTCGTTCTGGTTCGAACGCGTCTGGTAATAGCCGTGATCGCGCACCTGCAAACAGTAGAGGTTGACGCCGAGAACGGTGAAACAGATCACGACCAGCGCAAAGGCGACCAGCGCGCGACGCGCGAAGAGCTTTTCTTCAGCTTCGAAATTACGGAAATTCATTAGGCGACATTGGCGGACAGGTTATTTTTTGTTGTCGCGCTAATGATAGGGAGCGTAGAGGTGAGCGCCAGCAGGAAGATGCACAGGAGTCGGGAAAAGTGTGTCATTTGGTGAGAATGTTACGAAACTCCCCGCCTCATGCGCAAAGCGCGAGACGGGGAACGGCCAGGCGCAGGCTTAGTCGCCCAGCAGCACCGACTCCAGCGCGATCTTAATCATATCGTTGAAGGTGGTCTGGCGCTCGGCAGAGGTGGTCTGCTCATGGGTGCGGATATGGTCGGACACGGTGCAGATGGTCAGCGCTTTCGCGCCAAATTCTGCCGCCACGCCGTAGATACCCGCCGCTTCCATCTCCACGCCGAGGATGCCGTACTTCTCCATCACGTCGAACATCTGCGGATCGGGGGTATAGAACAGATCGGCAGAGAAGATGTTGCCGACGCGCGCCTCCACGCCCAGCGCTTTCGCCGCGTCAACCGCGTTGCGCACCATGTCGAAGTCGGCAATCGCCGCGAAGTCGTGATCCTTGAAGCGCATGCGGTTGACTTTAGAGTCGGTGCAGGCGCCCATGCCGATCACGATGTCGCGCAGCTTCACGTCCGCGCGCACCGCGCCGCAGGAGCCAACGCGGATGATCTTCTTCACGCCAAAGTCGGTGATCAGCTCTTTGGTGTAGATCGAGCAGGACGGAATGCCCATGCCGTGGCCCATCACGGATATTTTGCGGCCTTTGTAGGTGCCGGTGTAGCCCAGCATGCCGCGCACGTTGTTGACTTCAACCGGATTTTCCAGAAAGGTTTCCGCGATGTGCTTCGCGCGCAGCGGATCGCCCGGCATCAGTACCACGTCGGCGAAGTCGCCCATTTCTGCATTAATGTGAGGAGTTGCCATTATTGTTTGTCCTTTTTAAATTCAGCGGCTCTGTTTACAGCATGCTCTTGCCGTAGTCCATATCGGACAGGCCAAAATAGTGTGCAATCGTCTGGCCGATGTCGGCGAAGGTTTCGCGGTAGCCCAGCGAGCCAGGTTTCACTTTCGGGCCGTAGATCAGGATCGGAATATGCTCGCGCGTATGCTCGGTGCCCTGCCAGGTCGGATCGCAGCCGTGATCGGCGGTGAGGATCAGAATGTCATCCTCTTTCACCAGCGCCATCAGCTCTGGCAAACGACGGTCAAACAGCTCAAGGCCGCCCGCATAGCCGGCGACGTCGCGACGGTGTCCCCAGGTCGAGTCGAAATCGACAAAGTTGGTAAAGACGATCGACTGATCGGGCGCCTTCTTCATCTGCTCGATGGTGGCGTCAAACAGCGCGTCCAGACCGGTCGCTTTGACCTTCTGCGTGATGCCCTGATGCGCATAGATATCGGCGATTTTCCCCACCGAAATCACTTCGCCGCCCTTTTCGTCCACCAGCTTTTTCAGCATGGTCGGCGAAGGCGGTTCGACCGCCAGGTCGTGACGGTTGCCGGTACGTTCGAAATGACCCGCCTTGTCGCCGACAAACGGACGCGCGATCACGCGGCCGATGTTGTAGCCGCCTTCGGTCAGCTCTTCACGAGCGATTTCGCACAGCTCATAGAGGCGTTCGAGGCCGAAGGTCTCTTCATGACAGGCGATCTGGAACACCGAGTCCGCCGAGGTGTAGAAAATCGGCTTGCCGGTTTTCATATGCTCTTCGCCCAGCTGGTCGAGGATTACCGTGCCGGAAGAGTGGCAGTTGCCGAGATAGCCGGGCAGATTCGCGCGCTCGACCAGCTTGTCGAGCAGCGCCTGCGGAAAGCTGTTCTCTTTGTCGCTGAAATAGCCCCAGTCGAACAGCACCGGCACGCCGGCGATTTCCCAGTGGCCGGACGGCGTATCTTTGCCGGATGAGATTTCGCTGGCGTAGGCGTAGGCGCCGGTGATTTCCGCATTGGGATCCAGTCCCAGCGGGAAGCGGCCGGTAGAGAGCTCAGCGGCTTTACCCAGCCCCAGCGCGGTCAGGTTCGGCAGATGCAGCGGGCCTTTACGCCCCTTGTCCGCTTCGCCGTTAAAGCACGCTTCGGCGATATGCCCCAGCGTGTCCGATCCTGCGTCGCCGAATTTGTCGGCGTCTTTGCTTGAGCCGATTCCAAAGGAATCGAGCACCATAATAAAAGCACGTTTCATGCAAGTCTCCTGCGCCTGCGCGCGTGACAAGTCAAAAAAAAGCGATCAGATCAGTATACCCGAACGAGTGCGCAGCGGCAGCATAAAGCCGCATTTTTGCGGCTTTTTTGCGGTCGCGTCGCGGACAGCCGCAGCGGTTCGCGACGCGCGCCTCGCTGCCAGCCCGACCGCTGCTTATGCTTAGCAGTCGCTGGCGCGCACCCGGCGGTAGACCGCAGGCAGCGCCTCCGGCGCGCTGTCGCTTAGCGCGATCGCGGCGCGCACCGCCGCGGCGGCCTGTTGCCAGCTCGCCTCGCTGCTGGCGTGCACCATGGCCAGCGGCCGCTGCCCGTCGGCGCGTTCGCCCAGCGCGATGGTCTCGCTCAGTCCGACGCTGTAGTCGATCGCATCGCTGGCGCGCTGGCGTCCGCCGCCCATCGCCACGACCGCCATTCCCAGCGCGCGCGTGTCCATGCTGCTGACGATGCCGGGACGATCGGCGTAAACCGGCTTGCTGAGCGTCGGCTGCGGCAGATAGACCTCGTGGCGCTCGACGAAATCCGCAGGGCCGCCCTGCGCGGCGACCATACGCGCAAAGACGTCCGCCGCCTGGCCGTTATCCAGCACCTGCTGCAGCTTGCCGCGCGCCTCTTCTTCGCTGGCCGCCAGCCTGCCGGAGATCAGCATTTCGCTGCACAGCGCCAGCGTGACCTCCAGCAGCCGCGGATTGCGCTCTGCCCCGGTCAGGAAACGCACCGCTTCGCGTACTTCCAGCGCGTTGCCCGCGCTGGAGGCAAGCACCTGGTTCATATCGGTAAGCAGCGCGGTGGTGGTGCAGCCCGCGCCGTTCGCCACGCCGACGATCGCCTGCGCCAGATCGAGCGACGCCTCGAAGGTCGGCATAAAGGCGCCGGAGCCGACTTTAACGTCCATGACCAGCGCGTCCAGCCCTTCCGCCAGCTTTTTCGCCAGAATCGAGGCGGTGATAAGCGGAATAGAGTCCACGGTGGCGGTGATATCGCGCGTGGCGTAGAAGCGCTTATCCGCCGGCGCCAGCGAACTGGTCTGGCCGATGATCGCCACGCCGACCCGTTTGATAATCTGGCGGAAACGATCGTCGTCCGGGAAGATATCGAAGCCCGGGATCGCCTCCAGCTTGTCCAGCGTGCCGCCGGTATGGCCAAGCCCGCGTCCCGAGATCATCGGCACGTAGCCGCCGCAGGCGGCCACCATCGGCCCCAGCATCAGCGAGGTGACATCGCCGACGCCGCCGGTAGAGTGCTTATCGACCACCGGTCCGTTGAGATTCAGCGACTGCCAGTTCAGCACGGTGCCCGAGTCACGCATCGCCATGGTGAGCGCCACGCGCTCCGGCAGCGACATATCGTGAAAAAAGATGGTCATCGCCAGCGCGGCAATTTGACCTTCGGAAACGCTGTTATCGCGCACGCCGTTAATGAAGAAGCGAATTTCCTCTTCGCTCAGCGCCTGGCCGTCGCGTTTTTTACGGATAATTTCTTGCGGCAGAAACAAAGTCGCCCCCGTGATCTGGGTTGAAAAGAGAATGGCGGCCAGCGGTCGCCGTCACGCAATCAGTAACCGGTTTTGCTGGTGGCGGTCTGATGGCCCAGCGCGTTTAGCAGGCTGGCTAACAGGCTGGACGCGCCGAAGCGGAAGTGGCGCGCATCGGCCCAGCCTTCGCCAAGAATGTCATCCGCCAGCTTGAGGTAGATGGCCGCGTCATCCGCCGTGCGCACGCCGCCCGCCGGCTTAAAGCCCACCTTCTCTTTCACGCCTTTGTCGCGGATAACGCTCATCATGATTTGCGCCACTTCCGGCGTGGCGTTGACCGGCACCTTACCGGTGGAGGTCTTGATAAAGTCCGCGCCTGCGTCGATGGCGATTTCAGAGGCCTGGCGGATCAGCGCCTCTTCTTTCAGCTCGCCGCTTTCAATGATGACCTTCAGCAGCACGTTAGCCTGCGCGCACGCCTCTTTGCAGGCTTTTACCAGATCGAAACCGATCTGGGCGTTGCCGGCGATCAGCGCGCGGTAAGGGAACACCACGTCAACCTCGTCCGCGCCGTAGGCAATGGCGGCGCGAGTTTCCGCCAGCGCGATGTCGATATCGTCGTTGCCGTGCGGGAAGTTCGTTACGGTGGCGATGCGGATGTCGGGCGTGCCCTGCTCGCGCAGCGCTTTGCGCGCCACCGGAATAAAGCGTGGATAGATGCAGATCGCGGCGGTATTGCCCGCCGGCGATTTCGCCTGGCGGCAGAGCGCGATCACCTTCTCATCGGTATCGTCTTCGTTCAGGGTCGTCAGATCCATCAGCTGCAGCGCGCGCTGCGCGGCGGCGGTAATGTCAGTCATGTTGTTCTCCAGATAACAAACAGACGCGAAAGCGCCGGTATAATGTGATAATTCTAACAACATACAGCGGCGGATAATGTGTATTTCATCACATCGCCGTCAGAAGCTGTTAGCAATAGCGTGATTATAACGCAGGGAAGCGTAATGTTACTATTATCACATCGGAAGAGATTAGTCAGGCAGGTTGAACAGCGTGCGCGTATTGCGCCACAGCGCCTCGGCGATAACCTGCGGCGGCTCCGGACGCAGTTCGCACAGGGTTTGCCACACCAGACGCGCGCGTTCCGGCCGGTTCGGCTCGCCCTGGAAGCCGTGCAGCGGCATATCGGGCGCGTCGGTCTCCAGCAGCAGCGCCTCCAGCGGCAGCTGCGCCAGCGTGCTGCGGGTTTTGCTGGCGCGTTCATAGGTCAGGGTGCCGCCGACGCCGATCGCATAGCCAAGCTTAATAAACGCCTGCGCCTGCTGCAGACTGCCGGCGAAGCCGTGCACCACGCCGCGCCGCGGCAGATCGTGACGGCGCAGATGCAGCGCCAGTTTGTCGTGGGTGCGGCGCGAATGCAGGATCACCGGCAAATCATACTGCTTTGCCAGCCTTAGCTGCGCGTCGAGCAAAAATTCCTGGCGCGCGAACTGCGGATTTTCCATATAGAGGTCGAGGCCGATCTCTCCTATTGCCGTCAGCTTCGCCGGCTGCTGCCGCAGCCAGTTTTCCAGCTGCTCAAGATGCGCATCCTCATGACGATCGATGGCGATGGGATGCAGCCCGAGCGCGGCATAAAGAGCAGGATGCTGCGCCGCCAGCGAGACGACGCGCGCAAAGCGGCTGGCGTCTACGGTCGGTACGATAATGCGCTCTACGCCCGCGTCGGCGGCGCGCGCGATGCTGGCGTGCTCATCGCCGACAAAGGGCGGAAAATCGAAATGGCAGTGGGTATCGGTAAATCTCATGCCAGCGAATCTTCACTATAGTCTGCGTCATTATCCGCCACCGGCGGCGTCATGATCGGCCGGTTGTCGGGCGCGTTGGCGACAGGCGCGGGCGGCGTGACGGTGGTATAGCGCGCCAGCGGCTCGGCGTCGCTCAGCCACTGCCCCAGCGTCGCGAGGAAGTAGCGGCCGCAGCGCCGTCCCAGATGGTAGTCCTGATTTAACGAGGCGATACGGCTGCCCAGCGCCATGCTCGCCAGCACGTGAGGCGGATAGATTTCGATAATACGCAGATCGTCGGGCGGCTGCTCGATAAACTGCTGAATTTCGCGGTAGCTCGCTTCATGGTGATGCAGGATGTTGATCATGGGCTGCAGCGCGCTGGCATTGAGCCAGCGCTCCATGCGCTTCATCCATTTTGGCGTATAGAACATCTGCGACGGCACGGTACGGATCACCACGATGGTATCGGCACCGCGCCGTGCCGCTTCGCGCACGGGAATCGCGTCGCTGATGCCGCCGTCGAGATAGCTGATGCCCTCCAGATCGACGCCAAGCCGGTAAAAGCCGGGAATGGCGCTCGACGCCTTAATCAGGTCGTGCCAGTTGGCGCTGGTCGGCGCAAAGTAGCCGGGCGAATAGTCATCGCTGCGGCAGGCGCACATATAAAACTCGCGACCGCCGTCGAACAGCAGCTTAGCGCTGTCCAGCGCCAGCGGCAGCTCGCGCTGGGTGACGTCTATTAGCCAGTCGAGATCGATCAGGTTGCCGCCGCGCACGAAACGCAGCGGATCGAAAAAGAGCTTGCTGGTGGTATAGCGGGTGATGACGCGCCGCGCGTAGCCCTGCTGTCCACAGACAAAGGCTGACAGATTCTGCGCTCCGGCCGAAGTGCCGATAAAAAGATCGAAGGGATTGAATTTAGCCCGCTGAAACTCATCCAGCACGCCTGCGGTAAAAATGCCGCGCTGTCCGCCGCCTTCGCAGACCAGAGCGATTTTTCGCGCTTTGAAAGGAGAAAGGGCCAACGGTTCGATTGCGCCCAGAGTGACGGGGATGCGTATGCCCATTTCTGTTCCTCAGAAAGGGTTCTGAGGTTTGCTGCTGCGTTTATCCGCTTAAGTTCGACAGCATCCCGGAGAACCAGCCATGTTTTACTCCTGACCTGCCGCCAGAAAATCAGGCGGCGGCCGCCGCGTCTGGTGCGTTTTCCTTTACGCGACGCGGCGGCTGGCTGGTCTCCGCTTTATGCATGCTCGTTGCGAAAATCAGAATGACGCAGCCGGTTAGAGTCGTTTGCGGCCGGTAAACAGGCTCACGAGGAACAGAATAATACCAACAACGAAGACAACTTTAGCCGCCCATGCTGCCGTACCGGCCAGGCCGCCAAATCCTAACGCCGCTGCGATCAGCGCAATTACCAGAAAAATAATACCCCAACGAAACATAAGCCTCTCCTTACCTTAGTGAAATCGAACTGCTCGTTTCTTCCCGATTTGGGTTTTGTTATGTCAGCGCGGCATCACGCGGACGCCGCGCTCACGACGTTAAGACTTCACGGACAGGTCATTCTTAACGCTTTTGACGCCTTCAATGGCTTTCGCGATGCTTTCAGCGCGATCCGACTGTGCTTTAGTCGCAACGGTTCCTGAAAGCTGGACCACGCCGTCGGTAGTTTCTACCTTGACGTGACGCGAAGGAACGATGTCGTCGGCTAATAGTTTAGCTTTAATTTCGCTAGTCGTTGCCGCATCCCCGGCATATCCCTTCATACTTTGTGATTTGCTGTCTTTAACGTGCAGTTTGTCGCTGACGGATTTCACACCTTCTACGTTTTTCACAACGGCGACGGCTTTTTCAGCCTGATCCTGCGAGGTAACAAAACCGCTCAGGGTCACTACGCCATCGTGGGTTTTCACGGAGATATCCGTACTTTTTATTGTGTCGTCATCCACCAGAGCCGCTTTGGCTTTCGCAGTGACGGCGCTGTCATCCATAAATCCATCGACTTTTTTCATAGAACTATTGATTTTCGCACCGGCACTATCCGCGCTTTGCTGCGCTTTTTGCGTCAGCGAGTCGTCAGCCAGGGCGCTGCCGCTTACCAGGGCGGAACCAACCATTACCGCCATCAGCGTTTGGGCAATCTTAGTCTTATTCATCGATATCTTCCTTCTGTCAGTGAGCTCACCCACAACCGTGGGCGCAACAGCAGCAAACGGCGCTGCTGCATCGCTGGACGTAGGTGAGAAACAATTTCTCTTTTCCCGTCCGACAGAATAATCATAGTCGGTGTTTGGCGTTTTGCCCGAATAACTGGTTGATAGCACGCCACTTAAGCGAAAAAACAGAGTTTTTAGGAGGAGTCTGGAGAGAGAGAACAGGGCCAGCCAAAGCTGGTCGGCCCTGTTGCGGCAGGGATTAATGCTCGCGGGTTTTACGGAAAATCACCTCAGGATAGCGCTCCTGCGTAATATTCAGATTGACCATAGTCGGTGCGATGTAGGTCAGGTTATCGCCGCCGTCCAGCGCAAGGTTAACCTCATTTTTACGCTGAAACTCTTCGAATTTCTTCGCATCGCCGCACTCGACCCAGCGCGCCGTCGAGACGTTGATCGCTTCGTAGATCGCTTCGACGTTGTATTCGCTTTTCAGACGCGCCACGACGACGTCGAACTGCAGCACGCCCACCGCGCCCACAATCAGATCGTTGTTGTGCACCGGACGGAACACCTGTACCGCGCCCTCCTCCGACAGCTGCACCAGCCCTTTCAGCAGCTGTTTCTGCTTGAGCGGATCGCGCAGGCGAATGCGACGGAACAGCTCCGGCGCGAAGTTCGGAATGCCGGTGAACTTCATGTTCTCGCCCTGGGTAAAGGTGTCGCCGATCTGAATGGTGCCGTGGTTGTGCAGACCGATAATATCGCCCGGCCAGGCCTCTTCCACGTGCGAGCGGTCGCCCGCCATAAAGGTCAGCGCGTCGGAGATCACCACATCCTTACCGGTGCGCACCTGACGCAGCTTCATGCCCTTTTCATATTTGCCGGAAACCACGCGCATAAAGGCGACGCGGTCGCGGTGTTTCGGGTCCATGTTCGCCTGAATCTTAAATACGAAGCCGGTGAACTTCTCTTCCTGCGCGGTTACGGTACGCACGTCGGTGGCGCGCGGCATCGGCGCAGGCGCCCAGGAGACCAGCCCGTCGAGCATATGATCGACGCCGAAGTTGCCCAGCGCGGTGCCGAAAAACACCGGCGTGATATCGCCGCTCAGGAACAGCTCGCGATCGAACTCGTGCGACGCGCCTTTAACCAGCTCCAGCTCTTCGCGCAGCTGCGCCGCCAGCTCTTCGCCGACGGCGCTGTCCAGCTCCGGGTTATCCAGCCCTTTAACGATGCGCACTTCCTGAATGGTGTGGCCCTTGCCCGACTGATAAAGGTAGGTTTCATCGTTATAGAGGTGGTAAACGCCTTTGAACAGCTTGCCGCAGCCGATAGGCCAGGTGATGGGCGCGCAGGCGATTTTCAGCTCGCTCTCCACTTCGTCCAGCAGCTCCATCGGATCGCGGATGTCGCGGTCGAGCTTGTTCATAAAGGTCAGGATCGGCGTATCGCGCAGACGGGTAACTTCCATCAGCTTGCGGGTGCGATCCTCGACGCCTTTGGCCGCGTCGATCACCATCAGGCAGCAGTCCACCGCCGTCAGAGTACGGTAGGTATCTTCCGAGAAGTCTTCGTGCCCCGGCGTGTCGAGCAGGTTGACCAGGCTCTC
>Ga0153961_1000336_pt1 | contig 12805 bp, 9 predicted proteins | sample TSFL045MetaG_FD_104748 | JGI IMG/M metagenome (GOLD analysis project Ga0153961, IMG submission 104748) | Attine ant fungus gardens microbial communities from Florida, USA - TSFL045 MetaG | ecosystem: Host-associated > Fungi > Mycelium > Unclassified | place: USA: Florida, Withalacochee...
GGTGCCAGGAGGCCTGAAGAAAAAAAGGAGTACGATCAATACACACACACAACGGCAATCCTCATTTGACAGACCCAGTGAGGAGTACACCATTCGGGAGTTTACCACCAAGGGACGCGAACGCAGTAGGGTCTTTCAAGAAGGCGACGATGTCTTGTAGTTCCTATCGACAGATCCGAATGCAACTGTCTAGGATGGAGCCTAAGAATAATGACATACCTCCTTCGCCTCATCCACCCCATGAACATCACTGAACTTGACGATTTTTCCTTCCGTAGGTTCAAACTCATTTTGACGAGGACCAGCTTTCATGAAACCAGTGTTCTCGAAGAAGACAGATAGAAGAACAAGGAGGACTGGAACGAAAGGAACCAATCAGGTCACTCCACCATCGGGTAAGGTCGATATCATTACAACTCACAGAAGGAACCGGCGATAACCAAAGCAATGAACCGAATGAGACGTGGCACCCAAGCACCTTTTCCTAGTGACAGGGGTCAGACCGAATATTACTCGATGAAGAGATAGGGAACGAAACAAACTTTCAACAATAGAAACTTGAATTGGGCTTCCTGCTGAACCTTCTGGAGCCAAAGAAAAGCCCTTGAGCTTGGCGAAAGGTGAGATATTGTCAGAAAGACTGGATACAGATGCTCTCGGTTGATCAGACAATAAAGATTGAGCAATCTGCTGACTAGTAGGAATTTCAGCTTGCTTGGACACTGAGGGTGCAGTTGAAAGTACAGATTCCATCGATACAGTTGCTTCAGAGCCGGGTCGGCTAGCAGCGTCCACAGATGTTGCAATTGTATCATCCATGCTCCCGGAAGATTCACCATTTGCAAGAGGGTGAGCAGCCAATAAGTTATCTCGTCTCAATACGGCGGCATTTATAGTGGTGATCTGTTGGCTGGTCTGCATCAGGCAACTTAAATATATTTTGAATGCTTCATGTGAGTGGAGTAGTGGTGAAGAGGGGTCCTAAATTCAGAATGGGCAAATCAACATAGTCGTTCACAACACGAATTCCTGCAACCTACGAATTCACACATTTGTTCCCATCGGTTGATGACCAACTCATACGAAGTCTTGAGTTTTGTTTCCATGAGTGCATAAAACAAGGCAAGCTGCTTTTCTACATCTTGTGGCTGAACATTGGCCTCAGCTTCAAGACGAGTTATATGAGCCACGATCAATGGGGATGGTGAAGGAGCGGGATTGCGAGAGAACATTGAACCAAGGTTCAAATTCCGCGAGTTCAATGGTGCTAATCTGCACATCAAGGAAAGTGGATGCAATACATATCTCGTATGTCTGGGTGGAAGTAGCTGAAAGGTAGACAGTTGGCAAGCTAGGATTCGGGGTGTGAATACCAAAGACTGGCCAACTACTGGGTGCGCAGAACTACGCAGTAAACCCAGCATCTGCTAGAATATGTCAGTTATTCAGGAATGACTGTGTGATATAATAAGATACCTGGGGATGTCTAAGCATTCGGGTTATGGTGATATAGGAAATTGGTAAGGACGGCGCGTGCAAGCGAAAATTCGGCAGGCCACGTGCCTTTTTTTTTGGATTCAGCATTTCTATTCCACAACAAGCAAACTAGTCGACAAGTTCGACTTCCAAATCACAAGGAGTTTGAGTCAAGACGTAATGGATCGCTATATCCATGCTTCTTTCTCTTATACCACCATCTCATATGGTAGTGCCTAATAGAGAATTAGCGAATATACCAAACTTTTCCTTCTCACAACCAACTGACAATGCTCTGAACAAGAACTATACTAGTCAAGACCCCTCCTCTTCAATGGAAGTTGACAAATTCGCTCACAGAGGACGTTCCTCAAATATCAACCACAACCAACAAAGGTCTCAATCCACTGAATCCACTGAAGCCAAAGCATCCTCCATGGATTATGTGGATAGGATACAAGCTCAAAACCACTAGTCGTGGGCCGACCAACTCGAAGAGAGGGAACAGAATATTCCCTCTCAGATCAATTTGCCTCATGTTCGCAATGAGGCCAACTCGTCCAACCCTCTACCTCATGTCAACACCAACTATTTGGTTTCTCCCCTGGATCTAGAACCTTTGGCCATTCCATACCAGGCAAATCAACCTGCAGACCCACAACTATGGGACAGAAATTTCAATTTAATCTCTCTATCTGGTACAGATGAATTCCTAGCAGGCGATGCCAAGAACATTGCATGCTCTCTTCAAAGGATTGCTACCTTCATCAAACAAAGGTTCCTAGGTGACAAAAATGGTCAGGACATTCCTCAAATCTCCAAATTTAGTTTTGCAGCATGGGAACTTATCTTCTCAATCTACTACTCTGGATGGGACAAACTCACAGCAGACAATAACTCAAGGACTTTTCAACAATGTGTTGCCTCGTAATTCAACAGGAAAGACACCTCTTCCACAGGGGGGACAAGCAAAATCAACCCAGTGAGCATTTCTAGGATTACCCCCTATCCCCCCAAGACCCAGCACAAGCATCTTAGCCAAATCTAAACATCACAGGAACATCAAATCATTTGCACAAGCCACCAAAGGAAACACTGAAGATATTCTAAAGATTAAAGAGGCTTTTCCTAAATTGTCAGCAAAGAAAATTATTGAAATACATAATGTTACATATAATTCCAATCAAAAGACACACTCAAAATTATGATCACTTAAGGCCTCTCTAGGAAGCAGATCATGAGCCAAGACAACATTAACACCATTGTTATGTATGCTGATGCTTAACATTAACAGACTCCTTAAATTCATCAAATCTATTGTCATAGCTAATTATATTTTCTTAGACAGCATATCACAAAAGGCCACTTACTATTTGTGATAGGGTTGAAGAGTTATTCAAAAAGTGCTTATAAGCAAAGTTTATACAGTGACAAGAGATGTTGTTAAGTCTGAGGTCTAATCCTCAGACAAGAAGTCCTTATATATATAATTGTAATAGTCTGTGTACTAGGACAGATCATCACATGTTACTACCTATTGTTCTACATATGGTAGTGCCTTTGTACTTAAAATAGTGATAACTTAACCATATGGAGGCTGTCCTTTGTTCTAAGAAAAGAACAAATGACTATCTATGGGTAATTAATAAAGTTTATGTACAAACATTGAGGCCTTCATATCTCCACTAATATTAATTGCCTTGAGATCTTTCTAGGCTCATTCTGAGCATTATAAAGGAGGCTTCTACTGAACCTAGAACCAAAGCATCAATCATGGTAGTTTCCAAGATATTAGCAATTTAATAAACAGTAATATGGTAGTTACCAGTTAATCTGCTTAATATCTCAGCCAATATTGATTGCCATGAGATGTGACTGGCATCAATTGAAATGTCTTTTTGAGGGCTTTCTGTAGCCTTTGAGACTATGAGAATTGTCGAAGAATTGATGGAGATATGACCAAATGAAGTTTGTAACACAGCAAAGGCATTATTATTACTACTAACCAAATAGTCTCTTTATCTGATATGAACACCATAAATTCAAACAATGTCTTATTCCCTAGACTCTTCTAATCTAAATTCCATCTGAAGATATTAGGAATCTCTTACCTAGCTAATAATGTATCTTCCTCTATTACCCACAACCAAGTTGAAGAGGTAATTAAAAAAACCTACCTGTAGCAACTTAGCCTGAGATGACTTAATTACTCTCCAAGTTTGAGTTAACAAGGAGAACTTGATGAAGTTCTTATTTGATTTTCTATACTACTTATACAACTACTACCTGGTCTGTGCACTACTTTCCCACACTCATCATATGACACCATCATATGACACCCATGTGATGTGATCTGACATGTGATTGTGACATATAACATTATCATATAATACTTTTCTATACTACTTCCTTGTATAGTAAGTCCAAATAAGAAAAAAAAAGAAATATAAATAATGACTTAGCCATTTTGCCAAGTCATGACATAAAGGATACTAAGGCCAATCTAAACAATATCATCATAATGACAGGTAACTTCAGTATTTGAGATAGCAATTGGGATCTAGCATTATTTATTGTTATAAACTTTATTTAGCCATATCTCCATCAATTCTGCAACAATTCTCATGGTCTCAACAGCTATAGAAGGCCCTCAAAAAACCTTTTGATCAATGCCAGTCATGTCTCAAGGCAATTAATATTGTCTGAGATATTAAGCAAATCAACAAGTAACTACTATATTACCATTTATTAAATTACTAATATCTCAGAAACTGCCATGATTGATGCTTCAGTTTTAGGCTCAGCAGAAGTCCTTCTCATTATGCTCAGAATGAACCTAAAATGACCTCAAGGTAATTAATATTAGTGGAGATATGAAGACCTCAATATTTGTACATAGACTTCATTAATTACCTATAGATAGTCATCTGCCTTTAATTAGAACAAAGGACAGCCTTCATATGGTTAAGTTATTGCATTTTAGAGTACAAAGGCACTACCATATGTAGAACAATAGGTAGTAGCATGTGATGGCCTGTTCTAGTATACAAACTATCACTTTTTTGTATATAAGAACTTCTTGTCTAAGAGTTAGACCTCAGACTTAACAACATCTCTTGTTACTATCTAAACTTTGCTTATAAGCACTTTTTGAATTAACTTTCAACCCAATCACAAATAGTAAGTGGCCTTTTGTAATACTCACTATATACAGATAATCTTTATAAAATTAATAATAGCCCAGACTTGGAATTAGCTACTCTTGTCAATTCTATCTCTATCTAATATGTAGATAATACCCAAGATTTGAACTTAGTCATCTGTTATGAGGAGCCCAAGAAGGAAATAATTTCCTGTGTATTTGAATAATTAGTGTTATAAGAGAAAATAACTTTTTATGCATTTGAACAATTAGTTTGCTAAAAGGGTACAAAAGGGAATTGCACACTGGGATAAACAAGACAATGATGTGCTAGCTCCCAATTGCATGCTAAAGGTTTGAGAAAAGATAATCAAAGATAAAGGTTATAAGTAAAAGTAGAATTATATGTAGCTCCAATAAAATATATGTTGGTTGTTGTAAAATGAATATAAGATCTCTCTAGATCATTGTCATATAGCCTCTCTAATGTTAACGCTAAGTCTTGATAACTCAAGGTCTACTCAAGGTGAGTATTTAGAAAGAACTCGATAGAGTTCTCTATTGGATTTGACTACCTACTTATACTACTTTACAAGTAGCTGTGCTCTACTATTACATGATCACATGTCCTTCCAGAACATTCTATGATCACATGACTTTATTATGTGATATAATTACCTGATTTTCCCATGCTATTTATGTCTTGTCTTTGTTATATGATTTGATGTTAGAGATCAAATGTTCAAATGCACGGGAAACTCTTTCCTTTCTGGGGCTCTCATAACATAGCCCCCCCTTCAAGATTTCTTGTCCTGAGGAATTTTTCCATCATCTCCAATTCTCATTCTACCTTTTCTCTCTCTTTCTTCTTCTCTCCCAACCATATAGTAATTTTGCTGTAAACTCCCTTGGTAATTCCTGGCTAAATTCCTTCTCTTCTTCTTCCAGCTCCTGTTGTCTAAGTTCTTCTACTTCTTCCCCATACTCCCTCTCAAACTCTTCTACCAATTCTTTTGTGTTTCCTAAATTCTCCCTATTTTCCCATGTATCTTCTTCCACCATATACCCCTTCTATCACACCAAAAACTTCTCTTTTCCTCGTACTATTCTTTTGTTCAAGATTTTTTCTACCTCAAACTCTTCTTCCCCCTCAATAATGATTGGTTTCAGTAATATCTTCTTTTGCCCCTTTACCTGTGGTTTGTAGAGTTATACTCTACTTACGTTTACTACAGGGTATATCCTAATCAATTTAGGCAATTCTAACTCTACTGCATTACTAGAGATGATTTCCTTAATTTTATAGGGGCCTACAAAGCACTCTATCAACTTCTCCGATCTTCTCCCCTTCATTTACTATTTCAAGTCCTTTGTACTTAGCAGTACTAAGTCCCCTACTCTGTATTCTTCGCCCTTCTCTCGTTTCCTGTCTGCAAACTTCTTTATTTCCTCCTGCACTTTCCTTAGTACTGCTTTTGCCTCCTCCTAGATCTTTCTCATCTTCTTTATGAACTTCCCTGTCACTTCATACTTTCCCTTTCTTCTTCCCTCAAATTCCATCCTTGGATCTTGGCTGTAGTTTACTTTGAATGGCAATACTTTTGTTGTCACATGAATTTTGTTGTTATATGCAAATTCTACTGTCTCTAACCAATCTGGCCACTGTTCTTGTCTGTGGTCGATAAAAACCCTCAGGTACTGCTCTAACTCCTAGTTTACCCTTTCTGTCTGCCCATCTGTTTGTGGGTAATAGGCCATCAAAAGTTTTGTTTGAATCCCTAGCAAGTTGTTCAACTCTTTTATTATTCCCGCTGCAAACTGCACCCCTCTATCTGATATGATACTTTCTGGAAGTCCGTGTAACTTCCATACCTGATCCCAAAACAGCTTTGCAAGTCCCTCTACCAATGTCTTTTCTGTAGTTGCTATAAAATATGCCATTTTACTAAACCTATCACATACTACTAAAATCATATCATATCCCTGAGCTAATGGTAACTTTGTAATGAAGTCTGCTGAAATATGACTCTATAGTTTCTCTGGGATTGCATTAGGCATCAACTTTCCTGCTGGTGCTTCGCTCCAATTCTTGTATCTCTGACAGACATCACATCCATCCACATATCTCCCCACTTCTTTCATCACTCCTGGCTACTAATAGTTTCTGGTAACCAGCTCTGTCGTTTTCTATCTCTCTCTGTACCCTCCTACTAGGATATCATGGTGTAATCGTATTACTTCCTCTCTAAGTTCCCTTTCTGGCACATATATCCTCCCTTCCTTTAGTACTACTCCGTCCTCTATTTCCTATTCCTTGTCTCTTAATACCTTTACCCCTGCCTTTTTTAGTTCTTCTACTGTTTTTACTACCTTTTCGTCTTCTTCCTGTGCCTTCTTTATTCTTTCCCTCAAATTTTCTTCTTCTATCATCGTTTCTACCCCTCTAACCCACTCAGGTTTTATTAGTATTCGATCCTCATTATCCCTATCCATCCCTTCTTGCCAATCCAGTCTTTTACTCAGTCCATCTGCCTTCTTCATGCTCTTTTCTGGAACATGTTTCAAGGTAAAGTTAAATTGTAATAGGTATAAGGCCCATCGTGCTTGTCATTGATTCAACTTTTGACTCGTCATAAAATACTGGAGGTTTTTGTGGTCCATCCAGATTTCGAATTCCAGTTTTTCTTCCTCCAAGTAATGCCTCCATATCTCAAGACATCTGATAACTGCCAACATTTCTTTGTCGTAGATTTCATAATTTTGCTCTATAGCATTTAACAACTTTGAAATAAAGGCTACCAGCCTCCACTTGTTATTTTCGCACTTCAATAACAATACTCCCCCAGTCACATAGTCCGAGGTATCCACCTTTACTCTCATCTCTCTATTTATATTTGATATTGCTAAAACAGGTTCTGTTGTGAACACTTCTTTTAGTTTCCCAAATACTTTCTCTTGCTCCTTTTCCCACTTCCACTTCTGCTCCTTTCTGACCAGCACGTGTAATGACGCTACTATTTTAGTAAAGTCCTTTATGAACCTTTTATAGTAGTTAGCTAGGCCCAGGAACTTCTGTATCTCTTTGACATTTCTCAGTGCCAGCCAGTTTAGCACTCCTTCTACCTTTTCCTTTTGTATTTCTACTCCTCTTGGCCCAATTACTACCCCCAGGAATTCTACCTCTCTTACTTTCCACTTGTATTTTTCTAGTTTTACAAACAGGTTGTTTTTTTCCAATCTTTTTAATACTTCCTCTACCAACTCATTATGTCCCTCCTCTGTATCTGTTGCTACTAGGATGTCATCAATGAAGGTTGCCGTATCTCCCTGATTTATAAGGTTCTGAAAGAGGTTGTTCATCATTGTCTGGAAAGTAGTGGGGGAGTTTGTTAACCCAAAATACATTACTGTGGGTTTATATGCTCTAATGTGCATAGTAAATACTGCTTTCCATTCATCTCCCTCCTTGATTCTGACATTGTTGTAATCCAATCTCAGATCTAACTTTGTAAACACCTTCCTTTTCCCTACTCCATCCAGAATATCTGCGATAAGTGGCAATGGGTATCCATTTTTTACTGTTTACTAGTTTATATGATGATAGTTTTGTACTATCCTCCTTTTACTATCCTTTTTTGCCACAAAGTGTACTAGTGAGGTTTGTAGTGATTTGGAGGGTTAGATATATTCTTTTCACAGTTGATCTTCTATGAACGCTTGTACTTTCTCTTTTTTTTCCTTGATAATGAATATACCTTCCCCTTCTTTGGTGTAAACCCTTCCTTCAACTCTATTGCATGATCCCAGGCCTTTTGCACTGGTATTCTTTCTGACTCTCTCTTCCCAAATACTTTCTTCCACTTCCAAAATCTCTTGGGCACTAATTCTCTTAGTACTTCTTTATCTTCATCCTTTTCTGCCCTTTTTACTTCTCTTTTCCCTTCTTGCTTCCTTTTCCCACATATTAGTGGGCAGCGCATCATCCTTACTTCCCCTTTCTCCCAATCTATCTCTGGGTTATGCGCTGCTAACCATGGCATCCCCAATATCACCTTTGTCTTTCCTAAGTTGCATATGTCCATTCTTACTCTTTTCACATGTCCTTTGAAGAACATGTTGTACTTGACCTGGTGCATTATTGCTCCTCCGATATTTACTGTCCCATCCATATTTTTGACTAGTAGTGGGTTTTTTAACCTCTTCATTTTGAAACCTTTTTCTCTTGCAAAGGTCATATCTATAAACAGATCTATTGCTCCGCTATCTAACAATGCTTTCACTGCTATTCCCTTATGACTTTCCAACTTTCCCAACCCTACTTTTATCCATACTTCTCTTAGCGGCCATAATATGCACTGCATATTCCTTATTCTCTCAGTGTTGTTTGCAAAATTTAATTTACTGCCTAGCTTTTCTGGGTGCAATATACTGTACAAATTTGAGGAGGCCAGCTGAGAGCTTACTAATCTCTATTTTCTTTTGCTGACTCTTGCAGTGTGTCTACTACCCTTGCTTTCCTTTCCTTTCAATAGTTTCTAGCCATGTGGCCAAACCCTCTAAAGTAATAACACCTTCTGTCTCCTCCACTTCCCCTATCTATATCCATAGCATTTGAGTCTCTCCATGGACCCTATTGGTTTTCTCCTCTATTGGCATTTCTTTCTCCTCCTCTATATGTTCCTATATGCGGAACTCTTGTCTGCCAGGTTATCTGTCCTCCTCTCCCTCCATATGATTCTCCTCCATAACCTCCCTTTTGCTGCACATTTCCCCCTGGGCATACTACGTTCCTTCTCAATATCCTCTTCTCTGCCCTGCTCTGCCTTTGATTCCTATCCAACCTCACTACTCTTTTTTGCCACTCTTCTATGGTGGATGGCAGTTCTTCTGCCTCTACTAATTTTCTTTTGATGGCCCCATTGAGGCCCCTCTTGAATTCTTTGATGAGGGGTCAGCCCTCATAGCCACTCCCTCTAGCAATCTTCTTGAATTCTTGGACATACTCATCACATGTCTTTTCTCCTTGCTCTATTGTCCTCAGCTGCTCAATCTTTCTTTCTTCCTCTGATGTTTCCCCAAAATCATTTCTAATTTTTGAAAACAACTGCTTTGTTGTTTCTACCTCTGACTCTCCCTTTGCCAACTCATCCAACAAGTTGTCTTTCCACGCTTCTGCCACTCCTTCCTGTATGTATGATAATACCCAGGCCACCTGGGTTGTTACTGTCTCCTCTGTCATTTTCATTCTAATATATATGTGAGCCACATTAATAAATGTGCTTACCTTCTCCATCCTTTCACTAAAGACTTAAGGCTTTGTGACCTCTACTCTGCTCCCCTGTTGTTAAAGGAGCATGGTATTGACCTGCTACTGCAGGGTGGCGATCATTGCGAGGAGTTGCTCCTCGCGGATTAGTAGTGGTTGGTGGGAGGCAGGCGCCTGAGAGGGTTCTCCCTGTTATTGTAGTTGTTGCGACATATCGTAGGGCAATGGTGATGGTAATGGTGAATTGGAGGAGGATGTCAATTTGTATTCAGATGATTCCTAATCCAGAGCGACTTCAGGCTACATCTAACAGGGAGCACAATCTTCTCCTGTCTAGACTCCTACTGCCTTATTGACTACTGCCCTAATCAAGAGTAAATGATTGCCCCTAAGAAGGGAACTCCTAAGCTAAGCAGTCTTTTAAAAGTAACTGCTGATTTCCTGCATGTACCACTCACAATGGAGCACAGCATGGAGCTTATACAGAGAAAAGATAAAGAACAACATCTGATTGCAAGGTCAGGACTTGAACAGTGTACTCAGACTTAGTACCTAGTCTTCTCCCTCAGTCCCTAACTGACTGAGAAGTCCCCTTTACAGCTAGGGCCCACTATCCAAAATGCTTATAAGTACTGTGCTCACTAGTAAGGAAGATGAGAGAATAAGTGGTGGTGAGAGTACTAGCTCGTGGCACCAGAATTAAGCTAACTGCATGTTGAACAAGTATAAGCAGGGATTGAGGTAATTGGTGCTCGGGAGTGGTATCAAGTTCTTATGTTAACGCTAAGTCTTGATGACTCAAAGTCCACTCGAGGTAAGTGTTTAGGAAGAACTCAATAGAGTTCTCTATTGAATTTAACTATCTACTTATACTACTTTATAAGTGGCTGTGCTCTACTATTATACGATCACATGTTCTTCTAGAACATTCTATGATTACATGACTTTATCATGTGATATGATTACCTGATTTTCCCATGCTATTTATATCTTGTCTTTGTTATACTATTTGATGTTGGAGATCAAATGTTCAAATGCATGGGAAACTCTTTCCTTTCTGGGGCTCTCATAACATCTAAGGTATTAACCTTTATACACTGTGACTAGACTCAACTAGAAAATATAGTTAGTTGATCACTCATGAACCCTCCACACTCAGTTGCCCCCTTGTTTGCACCTCCAATACTGAACCTTATAGGTATGATGCAATCCAAGTGTGCACCTAGCCAAGCTTTCCCAGCCTGCTGTCCTCTCTGAAGCCTGCCTGAGTTACATCTACTATTCCTCTCTAGATTGAGTTCTGGGTATATTCTGTGTTCTACTCAAGATATTCTACTGACTTTGAACTCTTACACTCAATAGTTTTGCATTTCATAATTCCAGAGGCAGTGATGATAGAGATAAGTACCAAGAGGTTCTCTTTTTCTATCCTGCCTTAGATACTATATTAAAGTCATTACAAAGCCCCAAAACTCAAGGAATAAAATATAAAAAGGAAACTATTACTACTTTTAGGATTCCCTCAACTCCTTTCTGTCCTAAGTCCTTCCAAAATCCTATTGATAATATGTTCCTCTCTTGTCTTTATGATAATACATCCCCTCACCAAGTTCTTCCCATCAAAGATGATATGTTTTCATCACTACTTCCTTCTAGAATATTCATTCTTCTTCTCCTATTATTCTCTTGATGCTGTTTTGTAATGTGAACTTTCTTGATTACTGTCAGTGAGCCAACTCCTGAGCTGGAATTAAGCCAACTGCTCTTTTATCAGTGTTTGACAAAGAGAACTCAATAGAGTTCCTATTAGATTTGCTACACTATATATACAATTACTATTATGGCTATGTGTCTTGTTTTTCATAGTTCTCATGTCCATCAGCTGACTTCTTTGTCACATGCTATGACTGTGACCTGTGACTCCCATGTGACATGACCATTTCTGTGACTACTATCACACCTTGAAGACTCTGTGATAGTCATATGATACTTTCCCATGCTTTACCCTAGTAATAAAGAAAAGAAAAGCAATACTAAATAATGACTTAGCTATTTTTGCCAAGTCATGACAATTACCTGTTAAACAGTTAGTAAGTCCCAATCAATGTTTAGTTTCTCCAAGTCACATCCTAGAGATCATTTATCTAAATACAATTGATCTGATGCCATCAAGGCTTATTTACAAGCACAAAGTTTGTCAGTCTAAGTCTATTGTCTAAGTAGTACTGGTTCTAGAGTACAAGTCTGCTATCTTTCTAAGTTAGTTCATTCAAAGGTAGATCTAGAGTGTAGTCTCTTTGTAACTTTCTTAGTAACCCAATGCCAGCTTATCCTAGTTGTCTCTCAAGGTATCAGCACAAGCTCTAGGTCAATTATCACCTGCTCAATGTCTTTATCATATAGTATTATATTCTAAGGTATCACAAAACTTCATTTGGCCATATCTCCATCAATTCTTCAACGATTCTCACAGTTCTAATGGCTACAGAAAGCCCTCAAAGAGACCTTTTGATTGATGCCAGTTATGTCTTAAGGCAATCAATATTGGCCAAGATATTAAGCAGATCAACTGGTAACCACTATGTTACTGTTTTGTCACAAACTTCATTTGGTCATATCTCCACCAAATCTTCGACGATTCCCACGGTCTCAAAGCCAGCTTAAAGCCCTTAAGAAGACCTTTCGATTGATGCCAGTCACATCTCGAGGCGATTAATAATGGCTGAGATATTAAGCAGATCAACTGGTAACTACTATGTTACTGTTTATTAAATCGCTAATATCTCGGAAACCGCTGTGATCGATGCTTTGGTTCTAGGCTCAGCAGAAGCCTTCTTCATAACGCTCAGAATGAGCCTAGAACGACCTCAAGGCGATCAATATTAGTGGAGATATGAAGACCTCAATGTTTGCACATGGAC
>Ga0153961_1000338_pt1 | contig 12618 bp, 6 predicted proteins | sample TSFL045MetaG_FD_104748 | JGI IMG/M metagenome (GOLD analysis project Ga0153961, IMG submission 104748) | Attine ant fungus gardens microbial communities from Florida, USA - TSFL045 MetaG | ecosystem: Host-associated > Fungi > Mycelium > Unclassified | place: USA: Florida, Withalacochee...
ACAGTTTTTGTCGGCTATGTATCTGGAATGGGCTGAGTGTACTGGCAAGTTTCGTAGTTGGATAGCTCATTCTCTTTCTGATGTTGACATTGTGCGTCAGTTGCAGGCATACAACATACTTCCATTGCCGCCTGACAGTCCTTTTGTAAAAGACGGCAACTATAGCAGCGACAATGATCACAACAATGGTAGATCCCCTACAATCAGGTATGCACCTCAGATTTTGTTTGTGAGTTACTGCTTGTACGGAAGCAATGCCCTTTGGGCACCCTCAAGCATGTAAGCGGGCTATTCCGCTGCCAAATTACCTCAGAGAAATGTTAAGATTCATTGTCATCCGTCTTTCACAAATCACCCAAGTATCAAGTGAGTCAATGGACAGGATAGAGCTGCACAGCATGATATTAGCATGTTCAAAATCAGCATCGCTATAGTAATGCCAGTCCATCATAGTATAGCCTTGTAGATTTTTTATATCCACTGATAGTAATAAACCCAGGGTCTACTAATGTCTCAGACATTGATGATTAAGATTCGGAACACTACAAATATCTTCTCTCAGACTATGAAAACCCTGCAGTTTTGTCCAATAGTCTCTACACTATAAGATACTTGAGTATTCTCAAATCAATATAGTTGAGTCAGGATTTTGAGATCATGATGAATACATAAGATCCAAAGTGAGTGTAGCAGATTTGTAAGCATGATTTCTGCAGCACTGCCTACGGCCTTGGATGAGACCCTGTTTTGAGCTACATAGGCTTGCAGAACTCGTTTGGGAGATGGAGGCGTGGGGGGATGCATGAATGGTCGTTGTTACAACATGTGTGATCATTGATAAGGACTTGATTCAGGGTCATCAATGTGATGTGAAAATGCCCGTCGCCCTAATGATAAAAAAAACAATAGTGCATACGATAAGACCAGACCCTTACAACGTGTTTCTTGGGCGTGGACAAAAGGGGATAACGTGGGAGGAATGATTGCTATATATAAGGGTGATGGTGAGTTTTATTCCCCTTCGCCCAGCTCCTCTGCGCCAAGGCGCTATGCTCACTCTCAAGTCCGGTTCTGCCTGCGATGTCTGTGCAGAGGAGTATGCGCCCCAGTGTCTCCCCCACTCCATCCCCTGTGGTATGTTTTTTTAATTTTTTCTCTCCGCCTTGCTCAGCCCTCCCAGGCCATGTTCTCTGTGCCAGTTGCTCCTCTGCTATCGTCGAAAAAACAGCCCCACGCCTCCAGCCAGCATGTCCTTTTTGCCGTGAGTCTTTTTCTCCAGATTCGGTCCGTCTCGTTCGCCTGGACTTCGCTACCAGCGGATGGAGCACGCCCCGCCGTTATCCCCACTTTGAGCCTGGCAACGATTTTACTGGAGAGCTCCTGGCAAAGCGCACGGAACAGCTCCTGCGCTTTGATCCCGACCCCCGCTCAAAGTCGGAGGCACGCCGCCTGGAGGACAAAGTCGCTAGGATCGCAGCCAAAAAATCTTCTGTTGAAGAGGTGTCTGCTCTTCAGAAGGAACTTGAGGACTGGCTCCGGACCGCCAAGGGGGACCAACAAAATTCTGCTCTTTTCCTCAGTGCTGCCCTGCTGCGGGCTATTCTCATGAATCATCTTGCCCACTCTGAGGCTAGCCGCATCGCCAAGTCTAACGAATTGGCGCTCAAATTGAAAATTGAAAATCTGGAGTCCACATATAACTCACTGGATGTTAATCACAACCGGTGCGTGCGAATTTCCCCCTTGTCGGATCTGCCGCTCATCCATCTTTGACATCATCAGCCAGGTGAGCTTTTTGCATTGCAGTGTCCCTGGTCTTGCCACCTCACACGCTTCCTAGAAAAAATTGCTCGAACAAAAAAATCTCGAGTGCCAGCAGCTGCGTGCAGAGGTCACCCAGCTACGATCATTGGCCTCTTCTCTTGGTGCTTCGCTTCCCTCATCTACTCCTTCCTCTGCAGAGTCTACGCCTCCTGCCTCTCCTCGCGCTACCTCTCCTACTTCGTACACCCGCTTCAATTCTCTCCATGCTCGCTCTATTTCTAGCACTCCCAGGCCTGTCACCCCCGCTACTCCTTCCCCTCTCTCAAGGAGTCAAATGTCTCAGAGGGTCCCTCCACGCTCTGTTACTTCCGCTGCCGCAATACAAAGGTCCTACACCCCCGCCCACACCTCTTCCAGATCAATGACCCTTGGTCCTGGCTCTCATTATTCTTCTGCTTCTGCTTATGCCTCTCGCTCCCAGACCCCGGCACCCACTTCGGCACACAGTCCTTCCCCTGCCTATGGCGCTACAACTCTGTCTGTCCCTCTGAAGCCTCGCCGGCTCTCGCAGCCGTCTCCCCCGAAAATGATGGTCAGGAGTACCAGTGAGGAGAAAGCCGATGCTAGACAGAGGTGGATTCCTCCTTCCGATGCCAGGGTCTTGGTTGAAACAGAGGCTGGCTCCTACTACCAAAAACTGCACGGAAGTCCTTTGAGGCCGATCGGTGTTAGTGCAAGAACCTGATTTATTTGCGTTGATCGTCCCACCGGATAGATTTTTTTCCCTCTTTGCTTGCAAATCGTGTGTCCTCTATCTTATAGTATTGCATTGTTTGCTCCCTCGTGTGTCCCCATTTTGCTGTCCTATTTGTCACTCTTTTTTTGAGAAGATTCTCGGTCTCTTTTAGATTTTCTCTCTCCTCTCTTAATGTCGCCTTGCTTTGCTTTTTTCGTTGTGTACCCTCTTCATATGTACCTATTTCCTCCCCCTTTTCGCCCCACTAATCCGGTTTATCTCCTCCAAATGTGGCATATCTTTTTGTGTTTTTTTGTTATATCCGTAGCACATAGTACTGTTTCCTTTTTTCTTAGAATTATTTGAACTTGTAAGTGACAACCTTCTGATAATCTGCTTCTTTTTGTTTTTTTGTTTTGTTTTTTGTTTGCTTGCTTGTCAAGTGGATATGGGGGAATGTTTTTGTGGGGATGGTTCTATCTGTAATGACAGATTAAGTTAGGGTAGTAGTAAGGTGAAAAGTTAATGGTGTTGTTATCTTTATTTGATGGTATATATATTTTTGCTTTGATATTTATGTTTATTCCAGAAGAAAGTTCTTGATTAAATAATAGAATGCACCCTCAAGGATAAAACATACTCTGCAACTCAGAATAAAATAAATAAGCTTGGCTCTTTGATTAAGATATAATATAAGAATAGAGTATGCTCTTGGAATAGGAATAGGATACACAATTATCCTTTATACTAGACTCCAGTATTATTTTTATTTTTATTTTTATTTAATAAATATTTCTCCTAGTTTATACTCCTTTTCATTTACTTCTATTGTAGTCTATGAACTTTAATTTACAAACTGAGGAACTACAATACAATTATACAGTACTTATACTCAGTTTAGGAAAAGAGATATAAAAGTCTATGTACATTTTTGTTCTCCTTATTGCTATGGGTAAGAAAAAATTCTTTTCTTTTCTTTAAATTCTTCTGAAGTTCTTTCCATATGCTTTTTATAATTGAACTTAGTATATTATTCTATAGTTATATCCTTCTATTATACTTTTGGTTCTACTAACCATAAGTATCTTTTACTTTACTGCTCCAATTTGTGGCTACTATTAATATACTTTTGATCATTTACTTAGTCTTGAATATGTATCTGACAAAAAGCACTATACTTCAGTAAATTTCTAATCAGAAAGAACTACTATAAGGGAATATCCTAGGACCATGTTTAGTAAGTACTATATCATGACTTGGCAAATGGCTAAGTTATTATTTTCTTTTTCTTTCTTTTCTTTTTTTATTTAAACTTACTATACAAAGAAAGAGTACAGGAAAGTATCATGTGACAATGTCATATATCAGAGTATCACATAGTGATGTCACACAGTGATGTCACATGATAGGCATAGGAAAATAGTGCACAGACCATATAGTAGTTGTATAAGTAGAATACTAAAATTGAACAAAAACTTTATTGAGTTCTCCTTGTCAACTCAGACTTGGAGTGTGATCAAGTCATCTTAGGCTAAGTCACTACATACTAACAGATCTATCTTTATTTAGAATCTAGATCTTTTATTGTATATCTACTTTTCTTTATTCTCTCTTTATTTATTTTGTACTTGAGCAATTGTCTATAACTATAATAGAACATTTTGTATTGTTATAGTCAATGCTCATGTAATTGCATACAGACCATCTCCAGTATAGTGACTTAGCCTAAGATGACTTAATCACCCTCCTTATTTGAGTTGACAAGAAAAACTCAACAAAGTCCTTATTTAATTGCTGCATACTATTTATATTCATTTTGGTATTTACTACTATTTACAAAGTCCTATGTACTCCTTTTCATCTAAGTCTCTCTTTTTTTCTTTTTTTTTTAAATCATCAATTTATTATACAGAGTACATAAGCAAGCCATGGCAGTACTATGTAAAAGATAGCTACATATCCCTAGTACATATTGTAAATAGGCCTTCCAGACCCCAACTGTAGTCAGTAGCCTAAGTAGAGAAATTAATTATATACTAGATAACAGATACCAGTGTTCAAAATATACTTCTGCCAACATCTTGATTTTCTTTCTAGCCTTTCATACCTTGTGACCAGACTAACCCTTCTTGCACATAATACTTGTAAATAAACACTGAAACAGGTACTCTAGTCAGATCTCTTTTTAGATAGGTACTGGTGACTTCTTAGTAAGCCAAAGCTCTATGAGAAAGGTCTATATTAGTTCATTCTATCAATGGCATGTTCTCCATTCTTCATCAAAGCCCAACCTATATGACTTTCTGTAATGGTAAGATGAAGCAAAGACAGCCCACCTATGTTTTGAGCATTGGGACTTTACCATTGGGTTTTTTGATTAGAGGACTACAAAACTACCTGGACAGCAGTATTAACTTGGCATAATCCTTTTGGACTACCATTTGCATTTTAGATGCTGTTCTCTAGGAGACTAAAGCAAGAAAAGCTCTACTAACAAGAGTCTCAACTAGTACAATGCGTCTAATATATGTCATGATGATCATGAGTCAGATACAAATAAACAAACAAAGTAAACATAAAGATAAAAGGTGAAATCATAATAATATTAGTAGTAGAGGTTTAGTAGAATAAAGGTTCTCTCAGAAACCATCATGGCCTCAAAGGGGAGATAATGGTAGTTAAAAATGCATCTAAGCCACATATCCAATCTTTAGAAATTAAAAGAAATCAAAATCAAAATGAAAGAAAAATAAAAAGAAAAGAAAAATAAATATTGACTTAGATGTTTTGCTAAGTCATGATATCCAGTAGTATATATAAAAGCCTATATTAGTAAATCTATTTTTACTTGAATATGAACCTAGCTTCTAGAACTATCTACTTTGCTTATTAGTATAACCTATAGTTATTTGCTTAACATTATCATACCAGATAACCAATTAAGAAGAATAGACAGAACCTTAGGAAACTTGTGCTGTGAAAATAGAGTTGCAAATTGGTTTGTCTTGGAATAGTATATTCTATTACAAACCAGTGAGTACAAATACCAAATTACCAACCTTATATACTGAAAAAACAAATATTCTAGAAGATTCTTAGCTAAATCATGATGTTATATCTTAGCAACTGCTAATCTTTATAAGAGAACCATCAGATTGGGTTTATTATTTCTGATAGCCAACTAAAAATAGAATTAGAAGAAAAGACCTTGTAAGAAAACACCAATGACATACAGAAAAGAAAGTTAGAAGTAAAGAATACAGATACAGATAAAGAAGAACAAGATAGAAAGAGCAGAAGTAAGAGTAAAGAAGTTGATCAAAGAAGGTAGAAAAAGATAACATACTCAAGAGCAGTCAGACCTGTGTTTAGCTCTGCTCTTTGCAAACTCTCAAAAGACTTAAGAGTAACCACATCAACTAGAGACAAGTACTAAAAAAAGAACCAGGGAAGTAGAGAGTCATTTGTTATGACTTGGCAAAATAGCTAATATTTTCTAAAAGATTAAACATGTAGGAGAGTTGAATGAAAAGATATGTGAGCATATAAACATTGAAGACCTTCTATCTCTACAATCCATTCTTTTCCTTTAATCACTACCATTTTCTCCCTTCTGGCCACAATAGCTGTTGGGGGGACTACTATACTACCAAACCTCTTACACTAATATTGTTATCATTTACCTTCTAACATTTATCTCTGCCTATTCTTCAAGACAGCCTTTTTTTTAATCTTATACTAGATATGTGAGTACTGCGCTATATGTTTAGTACCTTTGACCTGGTAGAGAATGGTTAACAGCTACTTGAGGGTACCCAGCTCTCTATGACCTACAAGGAAGAGTCTTAGTACTTGCTTATGGGTAAGATACCTTGCTTTCCACCTATACCTTGTTAGGGAGACAATCCTAGATAAGCTAACCAGAAGAGACTGGGATAGCATGAACTATCTTTAGCTCTTTTATGTAGAGCTTTGGCTCATAGTGGAAATTACTAGTGCCTTTCCAAAAGGGGGTTTGACTGGAATACTGAGAGATAGTATCTTTGATTTTATGTGTGATGTGGGGGGTTGATTTGATCAGGGCCTAGAATGTGGAGTAGGAGTGGAGTCAGCATAGCAAGTATATATATTGAAAGCTAGGTTACTTTTCTTTTTCAATAAGTAATCATTTCTTTATTTCGGTACCTGTGCTTCTTTGTCTTGTACTTAGATAGTGTAGGAGATACATTTATAACATGCATTGCAGGATTGTAGTCCCTTGGCCTCTTTTTAGCTACTATGGTCTGCCTATACACTAAAAGGGTGCAAAAGAGAATTGTATACTGGAATAAACAATAAGATACAGTACCAGCTATTATGAACATCAAGTGGGACTACAGTTATTATCAGCCTTGGTCTGATAATAAATGGCTAGTGGATGAAATGATAGCAATATGAGAAGAAATGTTGATGGCACAGAACAAAGACATTATTATGCAGTAATGCATAGAATGTCTAAACATACTAGGAGATAATAGACTCATGGTATGGACAGGACTCTTTGGAGAAACCTCAGACTATTTTCCTTTCTCTATCTTTGGACTTGTGTTAAATAGGACAACATCAGACTAATCCATTATTAGACACTGACTTAACTTGTCACTCTCATTACTTCTGTTGCTAATTTGTCACTTAACTAGTCACCCTTAGTTACAAGTAGTGTTACTACATTGTAACATAGTCACAATACCTAGTTAGGATAAATACAGCCCAGAAAGAGAAGGGAACAACAAGTTCTTTCTTTTTATATCCCTTTCTGTATTCCTCTTTACTCTAAGAAATCGGTACTCTTACTTGTCTTTGGATAACCTCAAGAGTGCTACTCAAAGTCTCGTCAACATCTTTTCTCTGATATAACTTCACTGAAAACCTTAACTGGACTCTCTAACAAGAAGCATAAAGACATTAAGTATTAGATATAAGCTTCAAGTTGAAATACATATTCAACTGTGAGGTTTAGAGTCTTAACACCAGCTCCCAATTGTTTGAGAGGAGATAATCAAAGATGAAGGTTATAAATAACTAGAAAATAGAAATCATATATAGCTCTAGTAAAATAAAAGTTGTTTGTTATGAAAGAAATATAAGATCTCTGTAAATTGTTGTCACACAGTCTTCTTAAGGTGTTAACCTTTATATACTATAACAAAAGCTTCTCTGGAAAATACAGTTAGTTAATTACTCATAGACCCTCCACACTTAGTTGTCCTCTTGTTTGCACTTCCAATACCGAACCTTATAAGTATGATATAATCCAAGTGTATACCTAGCCAAGTTTTCCCAGCCTGCTGTTCTCTCCAAAGCCTGCCTGAGTTGCATCTGCTATTCCTCTCTAGATTGAGTTCTGGGTATATTCTGTGTTCTTCTCAAGATATCCTACTGACTCCAAACTCTTACACTCAATAGTTTTGCATTTCATGATTCCAGAGGTAATGATGATAAAAGTAAGTGCTAAGAGATTCCTCTTTTCTCTCATCCTGCCCCAAATACTATATTAAAGTTATTACAAAGCCCTGAAACTCAAGGAATAAAATATAAAAAGGAAAATATTATTACTTTTAGGATTTCCTTAACTCCTTCTTGTCCTAAGTCCTCCTAAAATCCTACTGATTATACATTTCTCTTTTGACTTTTTCCTATCAATAATGTGTCCTAATTGCTGTTTCCTTCTAGAATCTTCTTCATCTTTCGTTAGTCTTTTCTCTGTTGTTGGCTTGTGATTTATGTTGGCTTGTAATTTAGGACTCCTTAGTTACCTGTCAAGTATTAGTAAGCTCTAGCCACAGTCTCAAATCTCTAAGTTGTGTCTTAAATGTCATTTATCTAAATATATCTGATCTGATGCCATCAGTGCTTATTTGCAATCAACAATATGTCTGTCTAAGTCTGTTATTGGTATACTGCTGGTTCAAGAGTACAAGTCTACTATCTCTACTAGGGTATATCCCATACAAAGTGGATCTAAAACATTCTCATTCAATAACTTTGTCTATAACCTAATACCAGCTCATCTTACTTGTCTCCCAAGGTATTTGCATAAGCTCTAGGTCCAGTTCTACCTGCTTACTATTTCACATAACACTTTGGTACATTCTAAGGACTGATAATAGATTCTAGAGCAAATTCTAATTAGGAATTCATTGGTATAATGTGTATCAAATGCTACTTTCTGCTGCAAATTTGCTAGCAGCATAACAGTGCTTTACATAATAAATTGTTGATAAAAAAAAAAAAAAGTATGTGAGAGTTTATAAATAATAGTAAATACAAGAATGTGTAAAAGTAGTATACAACAATTGAATGAGAATTCTATTGAGTTCTTCTTATCAACTTAAGGGTGTTGTTGTCATATTCTGGAAATCTAACAATTATGTAATTTATTTCTCCTAATAATTCTCCTAAAATTATAATTAGTAGGATAGCATAGTAGACTACTCTCCTCCTATTCTGGACTTCCTATAAGTACTGAGTAGTTATAGTGTATTCTCTCAGTTTGTAAATTAATGTCATTTGGTCCTAATACTCTTACTGTTTACTCCAGATTCTTATTCTACTTCATTAGGATCTCTTCTCTGAGGACTTCCCTCTACTCCAAAATATGCAACCAACATTACAACTAGAGACTGGGGTGTAACACATAAGTTGAAGCTAAGGTTGTTCATTAAGTTGTACTCTACTCCGATGTCTTTTTCTTTTACCGGAGTCTTTTCTTAGATTTATACCATTGCTGTAAGGGCGACTGAGGTACAAGACTCCAGGAGAATCCTCAGTTATATTACAGTCTGTGGTTATAATACAACTCATCTCCAGGAAAATCCTCAGAGATTAGAATAAGGCTCTTGGAGGGATGTTCTACACTATATACTAGTTCTGCATTCAGGGTCTCTGTGATTGGAGCTAAACTAGTGTGTTTAAGTATCACTAGTGAACAGGCTAGGGTAGCTCCAGAGTATTGTTATACCGTTTAGGGGTTGAGATGGAGATGTCCCCTTACAATTGCTAAGTTTTATCTATTCTCTGACATAGTACTTTACTCTGTTCTGGAGTTAATTTCTATCTATTACTCTGTCCCTCTATCCTTCGCCTTTCCATCCTTAACAGAATTTACAAACTCATACCAGTTCCTGTTGTGCTTTAGTTCTAATGTCTCACCAGTCTGCAGCTCTCTCTTCCAGGAGTAATTCTATTCCTCTTACTGACCAAACTATTGGTTGTTTCACTTCTGGCCTCCTAAGGAGGTTGAAATGTCTCCAATCAAAGACACCTCACACTCTAGTGCACCCTCTGTTATCCTTACCTCTGGTGGAGCCTTCAGAATTCCATGATGTGGATCCTGTCACTATCTCTCATGTTAATGACAATCCAGACTAGATTGATACTCTTATTCCTGTTTCTACTTCCATTTTCCAAACTTCACCTCTTGTTGCTAACCAAAATCCCTTTAACAATCAGTTAGCTGAGGTTCTCCAACAATTATCAGAAAACCTTAACAGAGGATCAGCACCAAAGCCTCACCAATCAAAGGCCCGCATTCTAGACACCTTCGATAGTTTTGACCCTCACAAGCTCAACCATTTCCTGTTTCAATGTTGACTCTACTTCCATGCCAATGCTCTGCAATTTCCCACCAATAAAGAAAAAATTAATTTTGCGATAACTTACCTCTCCAGTGTAGTACAAGATTGGTTCAAAGTTGCACTACAACAGGAAGACCTTGGCTACACACAACCTTGGCTCTCTACCTGGTAACTTTTTGTGGACGAACTCCAAGTCTATTTTGGACTTTCAGACCTAGTAGGGGATACTGCCAACCTCATTGACAACCTCTATATAAAGCCAGGAGATAAGATCTCGACTTATAATGTGGAATTCATGCAGTACATAGCTCAGTTAAACTAGAGTAATTCAGTTCTATGCCATCATTTCTATCCAAGGTTGCCAAATCACCTCCAGGATCTGATAGCAAACTGGGAATAGAGCAAGCCTATTTCTTTCTATGCTATGTACCAACTGGCAATCACCTTCAATAATCACTACTGGGAATGAAATCACAAATGAGATCATCTCCAGAACATGGAGAGAGAGGCAGTAGACAGCCACCACCAAAAACAGGGGAAAATGGCTCAGTACTCCACCTCCTCACAAAGCTCTGCTCCATCTCATTCCCAGTCATCCATAATTCCACCATAAACCATGCTCTCTCAGAATTTCCTGAAATCTCCTAGACTATTATCTTTCATTGCTAAGTTACCATCTCTGTCCACTCCATGTGTTGACCTCTCTGACAAACTAGGCAGAGATAGTAAGTTGAATGGTAATAAGCACAAGCACTATATTGACAATAACCTCTGTCTGTATTGTGAGTTGAAGGACCACAAGATAGATGGATGCCCTAGGAAACAACTATTAAGGGCACAACTAACTACTCTGGAGGAACAAGAAACTCCACCCTCTGAGAATCTCTCAGAAAACTAAAGTGTGGCTCCCAAAACTCAGCACAAACTGGAAGTCACGTTGAACTTATTTGTATATTTACGAGTCCAATGTATCTCAATGTGTCTGCTCTTTCTGATCCCAATTCTCTTTGTATACCTCTTGTTTCTTCTCTGGTGTGTGCTCCAGACCATCTCCAGCCTATACCCATCTGAATACTAGTAAACTCTGGATCTATGCACTGTTTCTTGGACTCTGCTTTTGCTTGTGGACATTCTCTGCCTACTACTCCTACTCTGCCTGTAGAACTGCGCCTGTTTAATGGAACCTCAAATAATATTATCTCTGAGGTAGTATTGTTGCCTGTAAAATTTCCCTCTGGTAAATGCATGACTCTTGACTTCTATGTTACTCCACTTGATTCTTGTTGTTCTCTGGTCTTAGGTCACTCTTGGCTCACCTACTACAATCTGTTGATTGACTGGGTTTCTGGGTTAATATCTTTTCAACCACCATCTTTACTTCAAAGTCTGGCTTCTGTTCCTTCTGTTGAAACCTTTGTAAATCCTCCATTCTCTCCAGTGGAAATCCCTCTACAGTTCACCCTATCTGAGATGTTCTTGTCTAACCCCAAGTGACCTCATATCGCAATTATTAACATGCCAGCCCTACTCTGGGTGTCATGTCTCTCAGACTCAACAACATTTTCCCTTTAATTCCATTCCACAATACAGGCCAAATCCACCACCATCTCCAAAAAAATTAATCTCTCCTCTGTTCCAGAGGAATACCACAAGTATGCTGATGTTTTTAGCAAGTCCAAAGCAAAAACACTTGCTCCCCACCATTCTTATGATCTTCAGATTGAACTAGAAAAAGATTTCCATTCTCTGATAGGAACCATCTACTCCTTATCCAAATTTGAACAGAAAGCACTAAAAGAATTCATTGACAAAAACCTGACCAATGGATTCATCTGCTTGATGTCTTCTTCTCACAGAGCACTAGTCCTGTTTGTAAAGAAAAAAGATGGACCCCTCTGGTTCTGTATAGACTTCCACTGTTATGCCACTAGAGAATTTTCTGCAGAAATGTAGCATGGGATACACATTATACCCCTGGATTTCACTATTGGAACCTACTCTAGAGATCTCCTACAAGTCCCAAATATAATCTAGACCCAAGATTGGGTACTTCTATTAGGTAGTTGTGTTATCGCAGAGTCTTGATGACTTAGGGACCACTCGAGGTGAGTGTTTAGGAAGAACTCAATGAAGTTCTCCGTTGGATTCTACTACCTACTTATACTACTTTACAAGTGGCTGTACTCCTATTACTACATGGTCACATGTCTTTCTAGAACATTCTATGATCACATGACCTTGTCATGTGATATGATTATCTGATCTCCCACGCTATTTATATCTTAACTCCATTGTACGACTTGATATTAGAGATTAATTGTGTGAATGCATGGGAAACTCTTTCCTTCCTGGGGCTCTCATAACAAGTTGCCAAGCTATCATATGCTAGAATAGCATATACCTTGGGAGGCAAGACTGATGAGCTAGCATCAGGTTTCTCAGAGACAAACTATCAATGTTGATACTCTAGAACTCAGATGTTAAAGGATACCTCTGGAATGC
>Ga0153961_1000339_pt1 | contig 12605 bp, 13 predicted proteins | sample TSFL045MetaG_FD_104748 | JGI IMG/M metagenome (GOLD analysis project Ga0153961, IMG submission 104748) | Attine ant fungus gardens microbial communities from Florida, USA - TSFL045 MetaG | ecosystem: Host-associated > Fungi > Mycelium > Unclassified | place: USA: Florida, Withalacochee...
AAAATAATGAGAGTATTAAAGCAATACGAGCATAGCGTCGTAAGCGGTGGCGACGCAGCGACGGGCGATGAAGTTAATGCGTTTTTCGAAGGCATTGTCTGGGGCGCGCAGGATGGACTGGCGACCGGCGTGACTATTGGCGGAAGCGTTAGCCGCGATGCGGTCTTCGGCATTATCGCCCAGGGCGTAGGGGCGATAGTCGGCGGTATTATTGGCCCAATAGCGGGCGCGATTATGGGCGCAATGCAAGGCAGAGATGCTGTCGCAGCCTATGCGGCTGAGATGAGAAAACAGTATTCCTGCTAACGGCAGCGAATGCGCCATACCCTCTTCATTAAAAATATATTTAGTGAAGTTTTTTGTTAATTATTATCTTTAAATAAAAGGAACTTAACCATGCGTGAATTATCTTTGATTGAAACTGAAACCGTAAGCGGCGGCGCATTAGTTGAGACGCTGGGAGATGCGGTCGAAGGGGCAGTCTGGGGCTTTATCGAAGGTCTGGCAACCGGCGTAACGGTCGGCGGCAGCGCCAGCCGTAGCGCCGTGTTCGGCCCGATCGCTCAGGGCGTAGGCGCTATCGCTGGCGGCATTATCGGTCCTGTCGTCTGTGCGGTCATGGGTGCACTGTGGGGCAAAGACGCTGTTGCCGCCTATGCCGCTGACTTCCGTCAGAATTACGGCACCAACGGCAGCATGGCGATTGTTTAAAACAGGCTTCTTGCTGACGCCTGCGGCACGACAGCTTATTTCAGCGTCTGCCAGGCAAAAATCTTTTTCGTAACGTCAAACAGGCTGTCGGCGTGCTTAAAGTGCCCGGCCAGGCATAAAAATGTCATACGAAAACCCTTTTTATTAAACAGGTAATCAGCTCAAGATTCCCTGAAAATTATCTCTGAAAAAAAGGAAACAAATTATGCGTGAATTATCTCTGATGGAAACTGAAACCGTAAGCGGCGGCGCATTGGTTGAGTCGCTGGGCGATGCGGTCGAGGGCGCGGTGTGGGGCTTTATCGAAGGTCTGGCAACCGGCGTAACGGTCGGCGGCAGCGCCAGCCGTAGCGCCGTGTTCGGCCCAATTGCTCAGGGCGTCGGCGCGATTCTCGGTGGCGTCATCGGTCCTGTCGTCTGTACGGTCATGGGTGCGCTGTGGGGCAAAGACGCGGTGGCTAGCTATGCCGCTGACTTCCGTCAGAATTACGGCACCAACGGCAGCACGACAATCGTTTAATCTTTTGCTAATGCGCCTTGTCCTGAGCGACTCAGCGATATGATTTCCCATCCGTAAAGCTGTACTGGATAGTTTTACGCATCGTTAAATGATAACGCGAGGAGTCTTATAACACTCCAGGACATATTTTAAATCCGTAGCATTTCGACGCTACGGATTTTTTTCAGCGAAAAATCTGTTCGACAGTAAATAAGATAAAAGCCGCGCCAGGCGGCAACGGCGATTTATTTTTGGCTCTGTCGATGCGCGATTACTGCTCTACGCCCTGCACCAGCACCACGCGATATTCCGCGCCTTTCAGGCGATGCTGTTTGGCTTCCTGGTATTCCGGGCTGTCATACCAGCCGTGCGCCGCTTCTGCCGTCGGGAATTCCAGCACCACAACGCCGTCCGCTTCCGGTCCTTCCAGCGTCTCTAGCTGACCATAAAAGGCCAGCGGCGTAATAGGGTGGTCGCCGCGCGCTTTGCCCGCCTTTTCGCCGTAAATGGCGAACTCTTCGGGATTGGTAATTTTGTCGCGAATAAAAATGACATATGCGCTCATTGTCGGCTCCTTTACGCCTGGCGTTTATCTTCGGTGTTGGTGTCAAAATCGGATGCGTCGTGGCGCTCGTGCAGCTGATCGGCCGGATCGCCCATCACGCGGTTCACTTTGCGCCCGCGGATTACCGCCGGACGCTCCGCAATCTCCTGCGCCCAGCGCGCCACGTTCTTGTAGGATTTCGCGTCGAGGAACTCGGCCGCGCCATACTGGTTGCTCAGCACCAGGCCGCCAAACCAGGGCCAGGTGGCGATATCGGCGATGGTGTAGGCGTCGCCGCCGAGGAAGCGGCTCTCCGCCAGGCGGCGATCGAGCACGTCGAGCAGGCGCTTGGTCTCCAGCGTATAGCGGTTAATGGCGTATTCGATTTTCTCCGGCGCGTAGTGGTAGAAGTGGCCGAAACCGCCGCCGACGAAGGGCGCGGCGCCCTGCAGCCAGAAGAGCCAGTTCAGGGCTTCGGTGCGGCCCGCCGGATCGTCCGGCAGGAAGTGGCCGAACTTATCCGCCAGGTAGAGCAGAATACTGCCGGACTCGAACACGCGCTGCGGCGGATTCACCGAATGGTCGCTGAGCGCCGGAATCTTGGAGTTGGGGTTAATATCAACAAAGCCGCTGCCGAACTGATCGCCGTCGCCGATGCGGATCAGCCAGGCGTCATACTCCGCCTCTTTGACGCCGACCGCCAGCAGCTCCTCCAGCAGGATCGTCACTTTTTGACCGTTAGGCGTGCCGAGCGAGTAGAGCTGCAGCGGATGCTTGCCGACCGGCAGCGCTTTTTCATGGGTTGCGCCTGCGACAGGACGGTTGGTTTTTGCGCCGTTGCCTTTGGCTTCCGGATCCCATTTCCAGACTGTTGCGGGCTGATAACTATTTTCCGACATAGTGTGAGTTCGCCTTGTTGGTGAGAGTGTGTCAGACGTCTCTGAGTGTAGCAGGGCGAATAATTGCGGTTTAACCCTGCTGGCGTTTGCTAATCGGCGTTCTCCTGGGTGTAAAGCATAAAGTCGACGCGACCATCCTCATACGTGGAAAAATCGCCGCCTTTTTCCAGCTTTTGCAACAGCAGGCTCAGCGCCAGCTGGGCGTGACGCTGGGTATTCTGGTCGAGGGTCAAGGTAAGAATGCGCTGCTGCAGCAGGCGGCGCGTAGTGGCATACAGCTCATGCGTAATGTAAACCACATCGCGCTCGCGGCGGTGCCGCGCCAGCGCCTCGGCGATCTCGCGGTTACCCAGGCCGGTATTGTAGATGCCGACAATCGACGAGGATGACGCCAGCGCCTTCTCCAGCAGCTTGCTGATGCGCGTGCGATCGTCCAGACCGGCCAGCGCTTCGCGCAGCGCCAGGTGGGGAAAGCGCTGCTGCAGCACGTCGCGGAATCCCTCGATGCGCTGGCGATGCGCGCGATAGTCGACGCGGCCGCTGATGGTCAGCACCTCGCCCGTCCGCGCCAGCATGCTGCCCATCATCAGCCCGGCGGTACGTCCGGCCTGCAGCTGATTGATGCCTACGTGCAGCAGACGATCGGCGTCGGGCAGATCGGAAACCAGGGTGATCACCGGCACGCCGCGCGCTTTGCATTCGCTCAGCGCCTGATAAATCGCGGGATGTTCATGCGCGAAGACCATCAGCCCGTCCATTCTGCGGCTGCTGGCAAGAATATGCGCCGCCAGCTTCTCCGGCGCGTTTTCGGCGATAAAGGTGCGCTGCAGGCGCAGACGGCGATAGCCGAGCGCGTCGGCCAGCTGCTGAAAATCGTGCGCCAGCTGCTGAAAGAAAAAGGCGTCGACGCCGCTGAGGATCGCTTCGATTTGCCACGGCTGGCGATGCGCTTCCGGCAGGATACGGTTAAGCCCCGCCGCGCGCGCCGCCTCCAGCACCTTTCTGGTCATCGCTGGCGACACGCCGCCGCGATCGTTAAGCACCCGGTCTACGGTCGCCACGCCGACGCCAGCGGCGCGCGCCAGGTTGCTGAGCGTCATTCGCTTCATGCTGAGTGAATTCCATCAATTTATGCGTTCAGCCAGCCTGCCAGAACCGGCTATTTTGACAAGGTCAGCTAGCCCGAACTGTGAAGAGGAGAGGGAAAATGTCCCGTGTAACTCAACGCGTTGCCCTGATTGGCAGCGGCTTTATCGGCCAGGTGCACGCCGCGAATCTGGCGGCGCATCCAGGCGCGCATCTGGCGCTGGTGTGCGACCTCGACGCGGCGCGCGCCGAGGCGCTGGCGCAGCGGTATAGCGCGCGCGCAGGTCGCTTCAGCGAGGCGATTAACCGCGACGATATCAATATGGTGCTGATTGCCAGCTCGACGCCGACGCACGCCGACTTTCTGGCGCAGGCGGCAAACGCCGGCAAGGCGGTCTACTGCGAAAAGCCCATCGACCTGTCGCTGGCGAAGGCGCGCGCGGTGGTGGAGAGCCTTGCGCCGCTGAAGGTGCCGGTCACCGTCGGCTTTAATCGCCGCTTTGACCACAGCCACCAGCAGCTAAAGCAGCAGCTTCAGCAGGGCGTCATCGGCGCGCCGGAGCTGATTCAGATGGTGTGCCGCGCCTCTGAGATGCCGCCCCTCGACTATCTGCGCGCGTCAGGCGGACAGATGCGCGATCAGGCGATTCACTTTTTCGATCTGCTGCGTTTTCTCACCGGCGACGAGGTTGAAACGGTCGGCGCGCTGGGCGCGGCGCTGGCGCAGCCTGCGCTGCGCGACTTCGGCGATGTCGACACCTCAGTGCTGATTATGCGGCTGACGCGCGGCGCGCTGGCGCAGCTCGATAACACCCGACGTACCGCATACGGCTATGACGAGCGCATCAGCGTGGTGGGATCGCAAGGCATGCTGGCGTCGGAGCCGCAGGCAACGCGCGGCGCGACGCTCTATCAGCAAAGCGGCATCACCCAGCCCGGCCTGTTCCCGGACTGGTTCAGCCGCGTGCGCGACACGTACTACGCTCAGCTGGACGCTTTCCTGCGCTATCTTAGCGGCGAAACGGTGGCGGATCTGCCTGGCCTGATGGACGGTCTGCAGGCGCAGGCGATTGCCGAAGCGGCGTGCGAGTCGCTGACCAGCGGACGCTTCGTTCAGGTTGAGCGGCTGGCATAGTCTTCTATCGGCTCAGCAGCTCGCGCTCGATCAGCTCGCGCGTCTCGACCGCCTGCGTCTTCATCTTCTCCGGATAGCCGAACAGCGCGGACGCGATAATGGATTCGCCGCCCACTTTATAGGTGCGGTTGGCGAAGTCCATCTCGCGCAGCGTCTGGAACAGCGTGTCGAAATCGACCTCGCCTTCGCCGACGCCGACGTGCTGGTGGATAGTGGCGTCCACGCCCGGCGGGTTGACGATATAGCGGCAGTGCTTGGTGTGGTTCATGGTATCGGCGATCAGCACATGGGAGAGATCCTCGCCGGCATACTCCAGCATCGGCCGAACGTCGCCCTTGCCGCTGTCGTAGAAAAAGGTGTGCGGCACGCTGTAAACATACTTCACGTTGTCGCTGCGGAACGACTTCACCATATCGGCGGTTTCGTTGCTGTTCTCGCAAAAATCCCACGGATGCGACTGGATTTCCACGCGGATATTTTCGCGCTCGAACAGGGGCAGCAGCTCTTCCATCGAGCGGTAGAACATCTCTTCGCAGATCTCCGGCTCGTTGGGGTTGCCGGAGAGCTCGGTGTTGATCACCTGCACGCCCATCTCTACCGCAATCTCAATCATGCGCTTCCAGTTTTTTACCGCCGCCTGACGACGCAGTTCGTCCGGGCCGGACCAGCGATAGACCACGATAAACGACGAGATCGCCACGCCGGTGGCGTTCAGCGCGTTTTTATATTCGCGCATAATTTCGCGGCTGGCCTTGGGGTGCTTGTAGAACGGGTTGATCTGCGGGTGGGGCGACTGCTCGATATAGTTGTATCCCCATTCGGCCACCTGATGCACCATGCGGGTAATGCCCATGTCTCTGATTACGTCCACGTCAAAAGCGATTTTCATCTTTACGACTCCTGCTTGAATTAGCGTTCTTCGTTGAATACCACGCCGATCTGCCGACGCGTCTCATCCATTGCGCGCAGCGTCAGCAGCGAGGTCGCCAGCGAACGCACCGGCGAGTCCGTCAGGCTCTGACCAATGCACCAGGCGAAGTGGTCAATCTCATGGCTAAGCTGCTGATAGCGATTCGCCGGCTCTTCCCAGTGCAGCGTGCGGCGCTTATCGCTGGAGACCAGGCGAAAGTTGCCCGGCGCATAGAACTGACCGTCCAGGTAGAGCGTGGCGTCGCGTCCGGCGATGACCGCGGTGCCCGGCGTATTGCTGAACAAGGTGGTGTGCAACACCGACTGCATGCCGCGCGCATGGGTAAAGAGCATTGAGGTCTGACCGTTGACGCCGCCCGGCGCAGGTTCGCCCTGCGCGACGATACGTTCAGGCGCGCCGCCCACCAGGATGCTGAAGGCGACCAGATAGCTGCCGAGATCGAGCATCGGCCCGCCGGCGAGATCGGGATTGAAAATGCGGTGATCAGGGGTGAAAAACTCGCCGTGATCGGCGATCAGGCTGTGTACGTCGCCCAGCGCGCCGTCTGCCAGCAGCTGGCGGATAACATCATATTTCGGCGCAAAGTCGCACCACATCGCCTCCATACAGAGCCGTCCCGCCTGATGCGCCGCCTGCTGCAGCGCTTCGCCCTGATGCGCATTGAGCGCCAGCGGCTTTTCAATCAGCACATGCTTGCCCGCCTGCAGCGCGCGCAGGCCGTCGGGGAAATGGTGGTTATGCGGCGTGGCGATATAGACCGCGTCGACGTCATCGCGCGCCAGCAGCGCATCAATGCCGCCGCACGCATGGGGAATCGACCATTTGTCGGCGAACGCCTGCGCCTTGTCACGGCTGCGCGATGACACTGCGTGCAGCTGCTGATGGGTGTGATGACATAAGGCGCTGGCGAAGCGATCGGCGATCCAGCCAGGGCCGACGATGCCCCAGCGCAGCACCGGGATCGAATGCGCATCGGGCAGGCGTGGAGCAGGTAGGGCAGAGGGAAACATAACAACTCCATACTGATTAGTCTGTTAATGGCCAGCCGCGCCATGCCGCTGTCGCCGTCAGGCTTACACTATAAGAAGCCTGAGGCTGCCCCCTCTAACCTTTTGCTGATGGAATTCCATCAGCCTTTGCGCTGGCGGATTGAGGAAAATTTCTAGCAAATATTTTTTCCGAATGAAAATCGTTTGGAAATAAATGTTTCGTTGTGCGAAGAAGATCAAATTTATGCGCGCTTTGTTTTATCAAAAGGTCGGGCCGGCGCGCTCGAGCGGTTAGGATAGCGGCATCAGGCCCGCGGCCGGGCAGAGGCGTCACAGGAGAGAAGAGAGAATGACGAAAGTCACCATGAGCGCCATTGCGCGCGAAGCGGGCGTCGGCGTAGCGACGGTGGATCGCGTGCTCAACCAGCGCGCCCCGGTGCGCGGCGCAACTGAGCAGAAGGTGCTGGCGGCGGCCAGCCGGTTAGGCTATCGCCATGCGCAATCCCGGCTGCTGCATCCCGGCGCGCCGCCGACGGCGACGCTGCGCATGGGGTTTCTGCTGCTCTCCACCGACTATTCGCTCTACCGGCAGCTGAGCGAGGCGCTGCGCGAGCAGGCCATGCCGCACCATCCCGCCGGCGTCGAGCCGCTTTTCGTCACCCACGGCATCGACGAGGTTGAGCAGGCGGCGCAGTCGCTGCGCGCGCTGGCGACGCGCGTCGATGCGATTGGCGTGGTGGCGCTCGATCATCCGCTGATCCGTCATGCCGTTCAGGCGGTATCGCGTCAGGGCGTGCGGGTCTACGCGCTCTTCTCCGACTTCTCCTCCTGCGGCCAGGCGGGCTACATCGGGGTGGATAATCAGAAGGCGGGGCGCACCGCCGCCTGGATGGCGCAGCATCTGCTGCGTCGGCCCGGCAGCGTCGGCGTGCTGCTCGGCGACCACCGCTTTACCTGCCAGGAGAGCTGCGAAATCAGCTTTCGCTCCGGGATGCGGGAATATGGCGCGACGCAGCGCGTGCTCGAACCGCTTAACACCCACGAAAGCGTTGAGGGTGGCTATCGCGCCGCGCAGGCGCTGCTGGACGGGCATGCCGATTTACAGCTGATTTATGCGCCGTGCGGCGGTATTGAAGGCGTGGTGCGCGCGCTGCGCGAACAGGCGCAGCGCAGGGTTATGCTGGTATGTCACGGCCCGGTACAGGAGGACGAACTGGCGCTTATTGACGGAACTATCACCCTGATGCTGCGCCAGAATCTCGCAACGATGGCCGCCGCCGCCGTGCGGCTTTGCATTGAGCATCAGCGCGAGCGCGAGGCGCGCTATGAGCAGGTGATTCTGCCTTTCGATATTATCACCAGAGAAAATATATAAATCAGTTAATTACTGATTTAAATGATAATTTTCTATCATTTATATGATAAGAATAACTATGATCGCTATCAAAGAATAAAACTTCCACGGTTGTCTGATATGGAAAATATGTTCGATACTCGCGGCAAATGTGCCAGCCTGGAGAGCTATCGTGACCATCCATATCGCCAATGCGCCCTGTAGCTGGGGCGTCGATAATCCCGACAATCCCTTTCTGCCGCCGTGGCAGACGGTGCTGCGCGAAGCGGCCCAGGCGGGCTACCGCAGCATTGAGCTCGGCCCTTGGCGTTATCTGCCCAGCGACCCTGACGAACTCAGCCGCGCGCTGAACCAGCATGGCCTGTCGATCGTCGCCGCCACGCTGTTTGACGATCTGGTCAGCGAGGCTCATTTCCCGACGATGGTCGACCTGACGCACAGGCTGTGCCGCATCCTGTCCCGCATTCCCACTGCTGAAAAAATCCACGGCGATAACGCGCCCGCGCCCTATCTGGTGATCATCGACTTCGGCAACCCCGAGCGCGCCCGGCTGGCCGGTCAGTCTGAACGCGCGCCGCGCCTCGGGGCGGCTGACTGGCAGCGCCTGATGCGCCATATCAGGCAAATCAGCGAGATCGCCTGGCGCGACTACGGCGTACGGCCGGTAATCCATCCGCACGCGGGCGGCAGCATCGAGTTCGCCGACGAACTGGCGCAGCTGGCGCAGGATATTCCGCATGAGGTCGCCGGGCTCTGTCTCGATACGGGCCATCTTTACTATGCGGGCATGGATCCCATCGCCGCGCTGCGGCACTACTGGCGCCGCATCGACTATCTCCATTTCAAAGACGTTAACGATGCGGTCTGGCGCGATGCGCTGGCGCGCGGCCTCGACTTTTTTAGCGCCTGCGCCGAAGGGGTAATGTGCCCGATCGGTCAGGGCGCAATCGACTATCCGGCGGTGCGCGCCTTTCTGGCCGAGCAGGGCTACCAGGGCTGGATCACGCTGGAGCAGGAGCGCGATCCGCGCCAGGCCGACACCAGCCTGCGCGACGTCAGCGCCAGCCTGAGCTATCTCAAATCCGTGGGTTTTTAAGGAGAAGACGATGATTAACGGTATAAAAGCGGTAGATCGCGCCCTGCGCTGGGGCATGGTCGGCGGCGGCGGCACCAGCCAGATCGGTTATATTCACCGCTCGGCGGCGCTGCGCGACAACAACTTTCAACTGCTGGCGGGCGCGTTTGATATTGATGCCGAGCGCGGCCGCGCCTTCGGCACCTCGCTGGGCGTCGCGGCCGATCGCTGCTATCCCGACTACGAGACGCTGTTCGCCGCCGAAGCGGCGCGCGAGGACGGCATCGAAGCGGTTTCCGTCGCCACGCCCAATAATACCCACTTCGCCATCTGCCGCGCGGCGCTCAACGCCGGGCTGCACGTGGTGTGCGAAAAGCCGCTCTGCTTTACCAGCCAGCAGGCGGACGAGCTGGAACGGCTCTGCGCGGAGAAAAACAAGCTGATCGGCGTGACCTACGGTTATGCGGGGCATCAGCTGATCCAGCAGGCGCGGGAGATGATTGCGCAGGGGATGCTGGGCGAGATCCGCATCGTCAACATGCAGTTCGCCCACGGCTTTCACCACGAGGCGGTAGAGCTGCAAAATCCCAGCACGCGCTGGCGCGTCGACCCTCGCTTCGTCGGTCCCAGCTATGTGCTGGGCGATTTGGCGACCCATCCGCTGTTTCTCGCCGAGACCATGGCGCCGCAGCTAAAGGTCAAACGGCTGCTCTGCGCCCGCCAGAGCTTTGTCGCCACGCGCGCGCCGCTGGAGGATAACGCGTTTGTCATGATGGAGTATGACAACGGCGCGGTCGGCACGCTCTGGGCCTCGGCGGTAAACTGCGGATCGATGCACGGCCAGAAGATCCGTATTGTCGGCGCGAAGGCGAGTCTGGAGTGGTGGGACGAGCAGCCCAACCAGCTGCGCTACGAGGTGCAGGGCGAACCGGTGCGCATTCTTGAGCGCGGCATGCCTTACCTGGCGCCGCGCGCGCTGGAAGAGGATCGCATCGGCGGCGGCCATACCGAAGGGCTGTTCGACGCCTGGTCAAATCTCTATCGCCGCTTCGCGCAGGCGTTTGCCGCCAGCGATCGCGGCGACGCCGCCTTCCTGCAAAGCTTCTGGTATCCCGACGTCCATGCCGGGCTGGCGGGCGTGCGCTGGGTGGAACAGTGCGTTAAGTCGGCGGAGGCGGGCGCGGTCTGGGTCGAGTGTTAGCCGCTTTCTGACCGACTAATCGAGCAGTGACGGATCGGCGGCGATCATCAGCGCCTTCATCTCTTCGAAATGCTGGCGCGAGAAGTCGGGTATGCCTTCCCAGGCGCGCGCCGTCTTCTCCGCTACCGCCTCGCTGAGAATTTTCAGCGGCTGGCCGGTAGACCAGGCGGTGACCAGGATCTGACAGGCGCGCTCCAGCGTCCAGATATCATCGAAGGCTTCGCCGATATCTGTCCCGGTGACCATAACGCCGTGGTTGCCCATCAGCAGGCGGCTTTTGCCCGCCAGCAGGCTCGCCAGCCGCGCGCCTTCCTCGGCCGTATCCGCCATGCCGCCGTAAAGGGTATCGATCGCCACGCGGTTAAAGTAGCGCGCGGTATTCTGATCGACCGGCGGTATATGCGGCTCGGCCAGACAGGCGACGCTGGTGGTATAGATCGGATGCAGATGCAGCACCACGCGCGCCTCCGGCAGGCGCTGGTGGATCTGACCATGAATCGACCAGGCGGTGGCGTCGACGTCGTCACGCTGCGCGCAGGCGGCATCGTCGACGTCGAGCAGCAGCAGGTCGCTGGCGCGAAGGCGGGAAAAGTGTTTCCACTTCGGATTCAGCAGAAACTGTCGGCCATCCGGGGAAACGGCCGCGCTAAAGTGGTTCGCCACCGCCTCATGCATGCCCAGGTGGGCAATGATGCGAAAGGTGGCGGCAAGATCGATGCGGGTCTGTTCTTCAAACGACAGCGCCATAAGGGGCTCCTGATGGAGAGTAGCGAAGGAAACGCGGGCGACGGTTGCCTGACGCCCGCCGAAAAAATTACGGCTGCGGCATCAGCGTCTTGATATCTTCTGCGCTGGGCGCCTCGAAGTTATATTTCTTCAGCAGCGCGGCGTATTCCGGCGTCTTGCTGTATTTCTCCAGCCCGTCGATCAGCGCCTGTTTCACCTCATCGTTGCCTTTCTTCACGCCAAAGCCGTTCAGCACCGGATAGATCAGCGTTTCCGAGGAGATCTGCACGCGGTTGCCCAGCTTCTGCACCACGCCGCGCGCCACGGCGGCGTCGGTGATCTGCGCCTCCACCGCGTGCGACAGCATCGCCTGGGTGGTCTGCGGATCGGTGGTGTATTCGCTGATGGCGATCGGCGGCTTGCCGTTTTTCACGCAGTAGTCGGCGGAGAGCTTATGCAGCTGCTGTAGCCAGGAGGTGGCGCCCATCGAGCCGATTTTGTGGCCACAAAACTCTTCCGGCGTTTTCGGCTGAAAAGCGGCGCCTTTCAGCGACAGGATCGCCTCGCCGCTTTTGAGGTAGGGGATCATATCGATCGCCTTTAGCCGCTCCGCAGTGATGTACATCGAGGAGTTGGTGATATCGAAACGGTTGCCCTGCAGGCCGGTAATCAGGTTGGGAAAGCGGGTATCGAGATTAACCGCCTGGCGACCCATTACCTTCGCCAGCCCGTCGAGAAACTCGATATCGAAGCCGGTTGGCTTGTTGTTTTCGATATATTCATAGGGGAAAAAGGTCATGTCGGAACCGGCAATAATTTTCCCCGGCTGCTGGAATGCCAGCGCGCTAAACGACCCCAGCGCAACGCTGGCGGCCAAAAAAGTCAGGGCAACAGATTTCATAAAGCCTCCATGATGGCGATTACGCGCGGGCAAGATCGTTTCCAGCCTGCTGAACAAAGAAGGATGCGCCGCTCGGCTTCTGCGGCAGACGAAACTGGTTGGCGGTGCTGCGGATGGTGCCGCTCTCTGCGCCGAACACCATCGCGCCGGCGTCCCGGCTCGGCAGCGGGTTCTCGCCGAAGGGCAGGGCGTCTTCCGCCGCATAGGCGGCGATAAACAGCGTGCGCGGCAGCGCGGTTTGGTTCGGGCTGGAGGCGTGCAGCAGGCGCGTGTGCATAAAGCAGACCGATCCGGGCGGGCCGAAACAGGCGGCTGGCTGGCCGCACTGCGCCTCGACCACCGCTTTATCGACCGCGCCGGTAAAGCGGCCGTTTTGCCAGTGGGAGTAGAGCGGGCCTTTATGGCTGCCCGGCACCACGTTCAGCGGGCCGTTTTCCGGCGTCACTTCACTGACCATCAGCAGCGCGGTGACGATGTCGTCGTTGCTGTGCGGCGTGAAGAGAAAATCCTGATGCCACTCTACTTTGGTGGCGGTATGCGGCAGCTTGGAGTTG
>Ga0153961_1000341_pt1 | contig 12481 bp, 6 predicted proteins | sample TSFL045MetaG_FD_104748 | JGI IMG/M metagenome (GOLD analysis project Ga0153961, IMG submission 104748) | Attine ant fungus gardens microbial communities from Florida, USA - TSFL045 MetaG | ecosystem: Host-associated > Fungi > Mycelium > Unclassified | place: USA: Florida, Withalacochee...
TTAATGCTGCCAGTAGCATAACCACCACTGCGGCTGGAAATTTGGGTATAAGTCGTTTAAAAACCTGAATTACAGCTATGCAAGCTGCAGCCAGTAGCAGCGACAGCAAATTAAAGCATTGCTGTGCCTGTTCAATAAGATGCGTAACAAGCTCTGAGGCTTCGCCTGTTCCGGAGTTGCCGCCAAACAGCTTTGGTAGCTGCATTAAAATAATTGTTACACATATACCACTGATAAATCCGCCCATAACAGGTGATGACACAAAGCGTGTCAGCTTACCCAGCTTAAAAAGCCTGAAAATAAGCAGCCATATGCCGGCAAAGAATGCAATTATAGGTACTTGTATCAGCGCTTCCTTAGAGCCTCCTGCAATACCCATTGAGGCAAGGGTACCTCCTACTAATGCGGCAGGTGCGGCATCTACTCCGAATATATATTGTGGTGATGAGGTAAACAGTGCAAATAACAACACAGGTATAATCGAGCCATACAAGCCATATACTGCGGGCAATCCTGCTATTTGAGCATAGCCCATAGCTATTGGAATTGACACCAATGCAATAACAATACCGCTTATAATATCATTTTTTATTGTATGCTTACTGATTGCTTTAAGTCCACAAAACATATTGTTAATCTATTTCCTTTCCTATGCTTTGCTAACATTATACTAAGGCGTATCTGAAAAGTCAAAATGGCAGACTGTTTTACAAAAATGATTATGTTTTACCTACTGTTTCTATGCTATATCATGATAAATCGGCTATGCTGGAAAGTGCCGGGAGAATAAGTGATTTTTGGGGACAGAACCATTTACTTTGGTCACGGAGGACCTGTTAGCAATAAATTATGGATAAAATAATATTGCTTTGTTACAGCTGATAAATATTTATTTTTGAGCAATTATAAAATATCTGTGAATTGTCCCGTCAACCGAGCCGTTTTTTTCTAAAATTTGCTGTGCTTTCAGCAAATTATCAAAACAATTATCAACGGAGAAATCGCAAAATTCCCATTGAATAATTTTTGCAAACCATACAAGGGCGCCTACATCTAAAAACTTAATAGGTCTGAATACCTCTCCGCCTTGAAGAATTTTAAAATTTTGCTTTTCAAAAAGCTCTGACTGTATCTTAAGGGTTGCCTGAGAAAATGCATTTTGAGTACCGGGGCATAAAAGCTCGACTAGCTCTCTGTCGTTACGGTTACCAACCTGTTGGGTGATAAAAACTCCATTTGGCTTTAATGTACGGTACAACTCTGCAACATCATAATTTCCATGCCTGTTAATGATTACATCAAAGCTGTTGTCATCAAACGGCATTTTATTATAGTGCGTCATTTTACGAAAGTTGATTCCCAAAGGCAATAAGGTTTCTTTGCATAAATCGACATTTGGCGGATAGCCCTCTGTTGCACTGGTTTTACAATATGGATGATTAAGTGACAACAGAAATTCACCACCGCCTGTGTCAATATCAAGCAGATTATGGCTATTTTTGAGATGTGAGCGTATAAGCTGTGTATAATCCCAAGTCAAATTAGCTTCTTCCGTAAATCTTCCGTTAATATGAGAAAAGTCCCATCCATGTATATGTGCCATGGCTTCTTCGGCTAACCAGTATTTTTTTAAATTTTCTTTGTTCATTATTAACTACTCCTATTATGATATTTAATGATTTCATATGGTGCAGTCAACTGACAACAAGTAATTTTTTCTCGGTACAATCTGCTGCCAGATTTAAAACTGCACCGAGCAGCTACCTCGTGAGTAATACATAACTGACTCCTTTATAAATAGTGAATTGTAAATACTGCCCCAATTATACCATGTACAGAGTTATGCAATCAACAATTTTATAATTGAAAAGCTTCAAAAATATTACACAAATTTGCGTGACATATGTTAGATTATATGGTATAATATGCTCACCATGCTGTATAGCATAATTGCACTCAAGTATGGGTGCTAAAATTTTTGGAATATATTTGGAGGCAAAAATGGACGAGAAGAAGATACCCTACAAAATTTATTTAGACGAATGCGAAATTCCCACACAATGGTATAACGTGCGTGCAGATATGAAAAATAAGCCGGCACCGCTGCTGAACCCCGGTACGTTAAAACCGATGACAGCCGAGGAACTTAGCGCCGTATTCTGTAGAGAATTGGTTGACCAGGAGCTTAACGACACAGATGCGTATATTGATATTCCTGAAGAAATTCAGAATTTTTATAAGATGTACAGACCATCACCGTTGATACGAGCTTATTTTTTGGAAAAGGCTTTGGACACTCCTGCAAAGATTTATTATAAATTTGAGGGCAATAATACTAGCGGCAGCCACAAGTTGAACAGTGCCATTGCACAGGCGTACTATGCTAAAAAACAGGGCTTAAAGGGTGTTACCACAGAAACAGGTGCAGGTCAGTGGGGTACGGCACTATCAATGGCTTGTTCTTACTTTGATTTGGACTGTAAGGTCTATATGGTAAAGGTTTCCTATGAGCAAAAGCCGTTTAGGCGAGAGGTTATGCGTACATATGGTGCAAGTGTTACTCCTTCACCTTCAACAGAAACGGCAGTAGGAAGGAAGATTTTACAGCAGCACCCCGGTACCACAGGCAGTCTTGGCTGTGCAATTTCTGAGGCTGTTGAGACGGCTACATCTACTGAAGGTTACCGTTATGTACTGGGCAGTGTGTTAAATCAGGTGCTTCTACACCAGTCTGTTATAGGACTTGAGTCCAAGGCGGCGCTTGACAAATATGGAGTTACCCCTGACATCATCATTGGCTGCGCAGGAGGCGGCTCTAATTTGGGCGGTTTAATATCACCTTTTATGGGAGAAAAGCTGCGTGGCGAAAAGGACTACAGAATTATTGCTGTCGAGCCTGCTTCTTGTCCAAGCTTTACGAGGGGGAAATTCGCCTATGATTTCTGTGACACCGGTATGGTTTGCCCGTTATCTAAAATGTACACACTTGGCAGCGGCTTTATTCCGTCAGCTAACCATGCCGGAGGTTTGCGTTACCATGGTATGAGTTCTACCTTATCGCAGCTGTATCACGATGGTCTAATGGAGGCAACCTCCGTAGAACAAACAGCTGTATTTGAGGCTGCCGAGAAATTTGCCAGAGTTGAGGGCATTTTACCGGCACCTGAAAGCAGCCATGCCATAAGAGTAGCTATTGACGAAGCGTTAAAGTGCAAGGAAACAGGTGAAGAAAAGACAATTCTGTTTGGACTGACAGGTACAGGCTACTTTGATATGGTAGCATACGAAAAATACAATGATGGTATAATGAACGATTACATTCCTACCGATGAAGATCTGAAGCCGGGCTTCGATGCTATACCGAAATTTCCCGGAAATGAATTTTAGCAAAAATTATAGGTCTATAGCTACCCCGCCGGACATATATTTTGTCCGGCGGGTTTTCCTGTTTAAGATTCCGTTCCTATTATGCGAAAGAGCGTTTTGTCGTAATTTCTACTGTGGAGATTATCTTGGAATTTTATCTGTTAATTAACTTTACAAAGATACTTTATTAATGTATGTGTTAAAATTATATGACCCAATAAAAAAGATAAGTAACTTCGGGAAAACACCTATATCAGCGGACGGCAATAGACGAATGTACGAGAATGCGGTTTGTATATGGCTTTGAGGAACACACTCCTGAAAACATCGTTAAATTTTAAAAAATGCTGATTAAAGCATTTCCGCTTAAGATACAACCATACAAACGGATAACGGAACAGAGTTCACATACAAATATATAAGTAATGAAAGAATATGCCCGTTTGACAAGGTACTTGAAACACTGAGAATAAAGCACAAGCTGATACCACCAAGAACGCCGTGATATAACGGCAAGGTGGAAAGCAGTCATAGAAATGATCAGAGATATTTTTGCGATTGGGAAACATTTAGAAATATCGAAGAATTAAATCAAAACTTGAAAAACATTTGGATTGGAGCAACAATAAGTCAATGAGAACCTTAGGAAGAAAAAGACGTTCAAAAAACATTATGACATATATTTACTTTATTTTTTACACAAATTGGGTCACATCTATTTACAACGCAGATTAACTTTGCGAAAATATTTTAAATGTGTTGACATATAGAAAATAGGTGGTATAATATAAAACATATCTTGATTTTTCGTTAAATTTGTTCATATTTACTATGAATATATTAGCGAAATCGAAGCTGTGCATCGGTGTAACTACGTCGAAGTGCTGAAATATACTTTGTACTATTGGGTTAGCAAATTCCCAGTAAATATAAAAATAAACAAGATGGAGGAGATTTCATTATGAAAAAATTTGCATCAGTAGCTGTTGCCGTATTGTTGGTTGCTCTTATGGCCTTTAGCTGCGTAGGAACTGCGTTTGCAGCAACCGAAGTTGATACCAGCCAAAAAGGCGAGATTTCACTTACAAAGAAGGACAGCGACGGTCAACCCGTTGCAGAAGCTACCTTTGCGGCTTATCGTATTCTTGACTTTGACGGTAAGACCTATACTGTAAATGACAGTTTTTCAGGTCAGGTTGATGTTTCTGACATTGTAAATACAGACGCATCACAGGCAGGAACCTTGAGCTACGGTTCAACAGACGCCCTTGAAGCTCAGATTTCAAAGCTTCAGGACTATATCAAGAACAATAGTATTGCAGCCACAGCTACCGATACTTCAGATACTGATGGTAAGATTGCACTGTCTGAATTAGAACTTGGCGTGTACCTTGTACAGGAAACAAAGGTACCTGAAGGCTATATGGTAACAACACAGGCTTTCCTTGTTGCGGTTCCTACTTGGGCTCAAGAAACCGAAAGCTGGGTTTACTCGGTAGAAGCAACCCCGAAGGATGAGCTTTTGCAGGTTGATAAGAAAATGAAGGACGAAAACCAAGGTACATTTACAGATGGTACACAAGAGGATTCTTATTCAATCGGTGATACAATTCCTTACACTGTAACAGCTAAAATTCCTAACTACGGTTTATCCTCTGATAATCCTGCTATTACGGTAACCGACAACCTTTTGGTTAATACAGTTTTTGGTGAAAAAACTGCAAGAATTGCGAAATACAATGCACTTAATCTTGAATTTACCGATATTCTTTCAAAAGGTTTGACCTTGGATTTATCATCTCTGGAAATTAAGGTTCTTGATGCAGGCGAAGGTGGTGCAGATGTTACGCTTGCAAAGGGTGATACACTTGCTGATTTAGCAGACTTTACTCTATCAAGCGATGAAAAAAGCGTTGAATCAAAAACATCTGTAACAGGCGGTGGTGATTACACTGCCAAAGAAGAAGCAGTGACTGACGGTAACAAGATGACTGTTGCTGTTGCTTGGAATTCTATTGATCAGTATCAGGGCAAGACAATACAGCTTACATATAATGCTCAACTGAATGATGCGGCAGTCGTAGGCGCTGAAAATAGAAATGACGTTACATACAAGTTTACAAACGATCCTCAAAAAGCTACAGGTACACCTGATGACACGTCAAAAACAACCACTACAGACACAGACAGGGTTTATACCTACGCAATGAATCTTAACAAGACCTTCAATGGCGTTACAGCTCCGGAGGGTGTAGACCCGGCAAAGGTTGAATTTGAGCTTTATGTTAAAAGTACAGATGGCGGTGCTGCAGCATCAACATCACCACTGTATGTTATTAAAAACGAGAGCGGTAACTATACAATCTGGACAGGTGCTACCGAAGATGTTGGCGGTGTGAAAAAGGCAGTTGATATTGTTGAAAGCCAGAAAGCAGGAACAAAAGCTTATGTAGGAGATGTTGTAACTGCTCTTAACCCTGATAGCGACGGCGCACTTTATGTAGATGGCTTTGAGGCTGGTACATATGAGTTAAAAGAAACAAAGTCAGTTGATGGTTATACAATTCTTACAGAGCCCGTTACCATACTTGTTGAAGAAGTTACAGAGGGTACCCCTGCTGTTGTTACGGGAAAGGTAACAGCCTATACAATGGCTTGGAGTGATGCTGAAAACAAAGCTGTTGCAAAGGATAAACTTGCTGAGTCTGAGGAAACAGGTGTTTTCAAAATTACAGTTAACAATGCAAAGAACCAGTTTAATCTTCCTATCACCGGTGGACTTGGACTTTGGATGTTCACAATAGGTGGCGGTATTGTAATGGCAGGTGCAATCATCTTTTTTGCAATGCTTCGCAAGAAGAAAACTAACAAAGCGTAATTAATGGTATTTATACCATCAGATCATTTAAGACTCTAAATTTATGTTAATTTTTCAAAACGCTTTGCAGGGAAACAGGCTTGGCTTGTTTCTCTGCAAAGCACTGGAACAGCAAATTTTTATTGTATCCTTATTTTATGAGAGGAGCTTGTTTTGAAACCGTTTTATATGTATTCTATTGTAATTGTCCTATTTCTTATTAGTGTGTTTTTGTTAAGTTACCCGTTTATAAGCAATTATCTTATGGGGATTAACCAAAGCAGCGAGGTTCAGGCATACGGTCAGGATATGCAAAAGGTGGATGACGAGCAAATCTTAAAAGAGCGCAAGGAAGCAGAAGAATACAACAAAAGTTTACTGGGCAATGTCGTTCTTACCGACCCCTTTGACCCGGGCATAGAGCCTGTTAAGGACTATGAATATGAAAGGCTTTTAAACCTTAGCGATAACTTGGTAATGGCAAGTATAGAAATACCGGTGATAGATATTAACCTACCTATCTACCATGGAACATCAGATGAGGTGCTGCAAAAGGGAGTAGGGCACTTGCAAAAAACCTCTTTGCCCATTGGAGGAAAGGGTACGCACTGTGTGCTGACAGGTCATACAGGTCTTTCTTCAGCAAGTCTTTTTACCGATTTGAATTTGCTTAAGAAAAACGATGTTTTTTTAATACATTGCCTTAACGATACACTTGCCTATAGGGTTGACCAAATAAAGATTGTTGAACCCGACAATACAAGTGATCTAAGGATTGACGCTGAACATGATTATGTAACCCTTGTTACCTGTACACCCTACGGAATAAACTCCCACCGTCTGCTTGTAAGAGGCACTCGTATTCCATACGAGGAGAAAGATGAGCTAATCGCTGTAGGACAGTCAAGAGCAGGTGAAAGCACTTGGATGTCAGAATACAAAAAGGCTTTGTGGGCGGGTGGCATTATTTTTGCTTTAATTATCATTACCTTTGTAATTGTAAAGATAATATTGAAAAAGCGACGCAGGAAGGTTCAGGTTGAGGCTACCGACACATAAACATAACCTAAGGGATTGATATAGAGTGAAAAGAGCTATCTTCTGGATGTTCGGAATAATTTTGGTGCTTATGGGTCTTGGTTTGATTGGCTATCCACTTGTAAGTAACTATCTTATGGGACTTAACTCTGACAGTGAGGTTATAAGCTACCTTAATACTGTTGAGAATTTGTCTGATAATGAACAACACGAAATGCTTGCAGCTGCAAAAAAGTACAACGAAAATTTGATTGGCAGGGTAAGCATTGGTGACCCGTTTGCTTTAAGCGGAGCTTCGGCCGATGATTATAATTCTCTTTTAAGCATTAACGGCTCTCCGATTATGGCAAGCATAGAAATACCAGCCATAGCTGTTAACCTACCGATTTACCACGGTACAAACGACGATATTCTGCAAAAGGGTGTTGGGCATCTGCCGATGTCGTCACTGCCTGTAGGCGGCAGGGGTACTCATGCTGTACTGACAGGACACAGCGGCTTGTCTTCACAAAAAATGTTTTCTGACATAACTGCACTGACTGTCGGTGATAGGTTTTATATACACGTGTTAGGCGATACGCTGGCTTATGAGGTTGATGAAATTAACACTGTTTTGCCAAGTCAGACTGATAAACTTCAAATTAATCAAAGCAAGGATTATGTAACCCTTGTAACCTGTACGCCTTTTGGTATAAACTCGCACCGACTGCTTGTAAGGGGAACAAGAGTGCCATATGAGGAAGGCGAGGCTAAAAGCTCTGTCGACATACAAAGAAGAAATAGTGTATGGGGAAGCGAGTACATCAGTGCTTTGCTTGTTGGCTTGGCTGTAATGGCGGCAATTCTGGCTATTTTTCTGTTAATAAAAATCGGCTTGTATATACATAGGAAGAGAAAAGCGAATTATGAAAAAGACCTTTAAAATAATTGGTTGTACTTTTGCGGTACTTTTATTTTTGTTTGGTGCATTTATTTATTGTTACCCGTTTATAAATGGTTATTTGGTAGGAAAAAATTCTGAAGAAACGATCCGGCAGTTTCATGATTTAAAGAAAATCGTCGAAAATCAAAAGACCCCTGCTTCAAGTACACAGACATGCTCTGATGAAGACGATAACCCCATTGGAAGCACGCAGAATTTCAATAAGCTTTATGAGGATATGCAAAAGTATAATCGTAACATATATGTAAATGGTCAGAAGGATTTGAAGGATGCTTGGTCGTATGAACAGTCAGCCTTTGATCTTACAACGTATGGAATATATAACGGTGTTACAGCTGAACTTATTATTCCGAAAATGAATGTTGACTTACCAATATATTTGGGGGCAACATGGGGTAATATGGGTATAGGTGCTACCCAGCTTGGTCAGACCTCAATGCCTATTGGTGGAAATAATACAAACTGCGTAATAGCAGGGCATAGAGGTTGTTCAGCAGGCAGATTTTTTCTTGATATTGAAATGTTGGAGATCGGCGACAAGGTTTATATTGACAACCTGTGGGAAACACTGACCTATCAGGTTGATAAAATTGAAATAATTGACCCATATGACATTGACAAAATATTTATTAAGAAAAACAAGGATATGATTACTCTCATAACCTGTCACCCGTACCCTTACAACTATCAGCGCTATGTCGTGTACTGTGTGCGTTGTCCAAATGATGACACCTCGCAGTCGGATTCAGCTTATGAGTCGTCCTCGGGCAATTCAGCATCAGAAAAAGGTACGCAGTTACACGGTCAAAATTCAGTAAAAAATGACGGTAATTCTCAGCTTTTTATTATATTTGAGAGTTGTCTTTGCATATTAGTGCCTGCAGCACTGTTGGTGCTTGCGGTTTGCCTTTTTAAAAGCAGAAAAAGGTAACTACATTCCGATACAGGCAAATAAAAATAATCGGAGGTAAATAAAAATGAATAAAAAGAGAAATACAGCATTCATAAAAAGAATATTGCTATGCACAATGTGTGCCGTGCTTGCAGTTATAGTGGTTATTTCTTCGTTGCCTAATATTCCTTTGCAGACAAGTGCCCTTACACCGTCTAATCCTCAAAATACAACCCAAACGGGGTATGAAGACCTTGTTACATTTCAGAAGGATAAATGGGGAAGTATTGTATCAAAGGTGTTTGGTACTACAGCCTACAATACAGCCCCGCCTGCGCAGACTTTAGTAAATAATAATACTGTAAAAGTTCAGCAGGGGAATGCATACTTTAATTGGGCTGTCGATATTGGAGTTGACGCTTGGGACGGTCAGTCTGCAACGGCAGCGGATATGTTAAATAAAACGGCAACAGAAACAATTATCTATGACAGCGACATAGCAATAAATGGAGCGAATAATAACAGATTATCGGCAAGCAGAGCTTCGGTTAACTATACCGTATACAACGTAGAAAATGCCTCTGAGCTGCGCTATGCTATGAATCAAGCGGAGGCAAAAAAAACTGCCCAAAATACAAAAATCAATATTATGGCGGATATTGATTTAAACGGTGCTAATTATATGTGGACGCCCAATATGTATAGTGGTATGAACAAATGGTTCTATATAGAGGGCAACGGTTACACCATTTATAATATGAAGTGCTATAATACCCAAACGAGTATTTATGGTAACGGAGGTTTTGCCGGTAACTTTAATGCTTCAACGGCAAAGCTAATAATAAAAAACCTTAATTTTTCAAATTGCTTGTCTTTGTCCAGTAATAAAATAGCTACTGCTGTTGTGGTAGGGTATATAAGTTGTAGAGCGTATCTTGAAAACATTAACGTCTATGATTCTTTTGTTTATTCAAACAGCTCAAATACAGGTACTCTTATTGGCAGGACTGAAAGCAGATACGGAGATATTTTCATAAGAAACTGTTCGTCAGCACGCTGTTATGTTTATGGAACAGACCACACCGGTGGTCTTACAGGATGCCAGCACAATTTTGGGACTTTTCAAGTCAAATATAATGCTGACTTCCCGGCTACTCCGGAGGCATGGTTAAACCGTTCCGGAACAGTTTACCCTGAAATGATTGAAAATTGTTACTCTGTTGATTGTGAGCTTTTCAGTGTTGGTACGGAGGGCGACTCCGGCGGCTTTGTCTCCTGTGGAGGTAAGATGATTTTAAGAAATTGTTTTACTAATAACATCATCTATGGTAAATATCAAACCGGTGATTTTATAGGTAGAATTGTTACACCTCAGTCAGGTACAAACAGCTTATATGACGATGCCGGTAAGCGAACGGTGGAGATTTATTTTGAAAGTTGCTATTCTTCCGGCACTGTTGAAGGAATAGAGAGAATAGGCGGCTTTGTTGGGCTTGAGGATAGTGGCGGCATTGCCTCATATGGTGTGGCGATATATAAAAACTGCTATACCACAGCCATGGTTGGTATGGACTATGCAGGCTCAAGACTTGGCGGTTTTATCGGTCACGAAAATACCGCCAGTACCCAGAAAACCTCTGTAATTATAGGATATGATAAAGAAGGAAACCCAATATATAATACTAATGCCGGCTCAATATATATCAACTGCTATGTAGCAGGTGAGGTTGGCAATATTCTTACCGATACAAGCACAAACCAAAGTGGAACAAATTACCTTGGTGGCTTTTTGGGACTAACAGGTTATTATGGTGCTTTTGGTAAGGAGACCCATACAGCTGGCAACGGTGACACAAACGGCACATATGTAAACTGCTACTACGATATGCAGACAACCGCAATGCGTGAACGTGCCTGTGGCAAGGCTGACCAGTTTACGACTCTTACCAATGAACAGGGTGAACAATACATAGGTGAGTCACAAATCCCCGGTGTTATCGGAACTTACACGCAAAAATCAGAGAAAAAGGGTGTAGAAGGTCTTGCCGATAGCGTAGATATGGGTGATGACAACGCATGGCAAAATGATACCCAAGATGATATGTATCCTATTCTTAAAGCTTTTGATGACGAATTGCAAAGGTCCGAGAATTTTACTACTGCTTATTTTGGAACAACTACAACTGAAGCTGAGCAAGACTTAATAAATAAACAGCTTAGCGATAAGGCTGACCAAGTCAAGAAATATGCAAGAGCGTCTGTTTCAACTGTATTGCTTAGCCACTGGGATACCCCTATGAATATGGACACCGGTACGCTTGGTGATGAAAACGACTGGAAACTTGGCTTGTCGCAAAACAAGCTTACACAGGTTTCTTATAAAGATGATGACCCGAACAAGTGGGCAAGGGATGACGATAATCAGTACTGGGAGATAACCTATAAAAATCTTGCAGCAGGCTCATATGAATTTAAGGTTCAGGCGGGTACTTCGTGGGCGTATAATTTTGGCAGTAACAGGTTTAACGGTGACAACTGTGTGCTTGTGGTTCCGTTTGACTGTGATACAAAAATAAAATTTGACTATTCGGGTCAGGCAAGTGAATCGGGCAATGATACTAACTACATAATATGGGCAGAGTATTATAACGGCGACGGAACGTTGCATAGCACCCAGGAGCTTGGCAAAAATGAAAATGCTGACAGCCAAAGCGTTTGGACGGTTGCAGGTACCTTTGGTGAGCTAAACACCGATACTGCCGATAAATACTGGAACCCTGCCAATAAAGCCTATGACCTGCATTATGTAGGTGGCGGAGAATATTCTGCGTGGTTTGACCTTCAGGCGGGAACCTACTCATTTAAAATTGCACAAAATCACGACTGGGCAGTGTCATACGGCAAAAGTGGCGGCGACGCCGATATGAGCTTTACCATTTCGGAAGATTGCAGAGTGAAGATTTCCTTTGAAGAGGAAAACCATATTACTACCGTTACTACAATTCCTGATGAAGCATTGACTGATGTACAAACAGAGGCTGAATCAATAGTTTTTGAGGGATATTCAGTTATTGGTCCTACAGCTATAACAGGTCACGAGTGGCTTGACAGCCAAGCTGCTGTTGACGACAGCAGAATGACTGATGACGACGGCGACGGAATATATGAGAAAACCTTTACAATTCCAAGATATACTGTAACTACAACTGCAAACGCTGACGGAACTACTACACAAACAACGGTTGACAATTTTGGTAAAATATACGGATATAAGGTGATTAAAAATGCTGTAGATATAGGTCAAAGAACGTATTATCGTATTGATACCCCGGCTATAGATTCAACAATCACTGAAATCCAACTTACCTTTAAATATAATCCTGAA
>Ga0153961_1000345_pt1 | contig 12435 bp, 13 predicted proteins | sample TSFL045MetaG_FD_104748 | JGI IMG/M metagenome (GOLD analysis project Ga0153961, IMG submission 104748) | Attine ant fungus gardens microbial communities from Florida, USA - TSFL045 MetaG | ecosystem: Host-associated > Fungi > Mycelium > Unclassified | place: USA: Florida, Withalacochee...
CCAGAAGCCAATTACAGCCGGCAGAAACGACCATCGCCCCATATATTCCGTCTGTTCCATTGACGGAATTAACAAGCTCCAGATAGAAGCCGCAACCATTACACCTGCAGCAAAACCGGTTAAAATCTTCTGCACCCTAGGATTCAGTACGTCCTTCATAAACAGAACACAGGCAGCTCCCAATGCGGTACCTAAAAACGGAATGAGCACACCCTGTATGACCTCTATTGACATTGATATACCTCCTTTTTTCATTTTATATTTTTAAGCCGCATAATCTTACAAGTTAGCGATAACTAACTCAGCTTTCCAACTAAAGCGACCTTGATATTCCAACGGTCACTTTACTTAAGGGTATATATTACCACGTTTACAACATTCCTGTCAAGAGTTGCCGCAAAGGTTTGTCAAAAGCTTATTTGCGTTGTAAATATATGTGACCTAATTCTGAGACAAAATTAGGTAATAACAAATATAATAATTTTAAATCCCCTTGGGATGGAGAGCAGCAGCACAAAAAGCACTTAAATGCGCTGCCAACCACCTCATATTCTCACTTAAAAATAGTATCAGACTTTTTCTGTCTGTTTTATTTACTATTTTAGTAATCTCTTTATACAATATTTTAAAATTACTTCCAATGTATCGGGTTACATTATTTTAAGCTATACAAACAATTTTATAAATACTGTTGACAAATATAAACAGTGATGGTATATTATACCTAGATAACCTATGCATAGTTATACTAAGTATTCGGAGGAAAAGATGGACAACACATTTATACAAAAGGTTACAATGTTGGTTAAAAACAAAAATGCCAAAGCAGCCATTAGTGCAGAGCTTGAGTCGCATATTTTGGATAAAATTGACTTTTATACAGAAATTGGCTATTCTAAAGAAGAAGCTGAGAAAAAGGCAACTGAAGATATGGGCAGCGCTGAGGATACTGCAATCCCACTTAACGGAATACATAGCCAAAGGTGGTATAAACAGACAGAAAACTGGGTTACTATAATTATACTTGCGGCTATGTGGGTAGTAACGTTTATTTTTAAAAATAATTTTACCTATGACACAGCAAGTAACATTTACAGCGTAACCGTACACTACATAACGCTTGACTTTGCATCGCTGGTTATTTTTGCACTTTTCTTTTTTATATTATGCCATGCAAGAAGAACAAAGAACAAAATTACCGTTATAGCCTTGTTGGTATTTATAATTGCAGTAAACTTTACCGGGGGCTTACAACCTATGTTTTATGCCGTACTGCAAACAATCAGTATGCTTACAAGCGGTTATGACGTGGGCGGGTATATTGACAGCATTTTCCAATACAGCTATGTACCAAGTTATTTAGGCAAATATTTGTCACTTGCTGCTGCAACACTTACAGCCTTAGCAGTTCTTTACTGTGTTTTTGTAATCCTGGGTATCTACACGCAGGAGTGTGGAAAAACAGGCAAAAGCTTTTGGAAGCCGTATATAATAATACAGCGTACAGCAGCTGTATTACTTGGCATATACTTCATATTTATGGCTATATGCACCGCCATTGCATACACTGGCATTGAAACACAGAAAGAAAAAATAAACAGCTTTAAAAAGCAGGAGATAGATTTTATATTAAACTCAGAGCCGGGTACAGACAGTCAGGAATACATGGGCAAAATCTACACTGAGCTTCAGCTTACACCAAGCTATTGTGAAACCTCAGGAATAGATTATGTGGATAACATCTATTATTTCAATAGATATAATATAACAATGTGTTATATGGAAAATCAGAATGACCATAAAGTGCAATATACAGCCCTCATCGTAACCAATCCATTGACTGATTTTGCGCTAATAAATAATGACCTTTATCTGGAGGAGAGTGATTTTGCCGATATTATGGACAGCCTTGAATGTGTAAATTATACCGCAGCTGATGATAACAGCCCCGAAAGCTATGTTGACATTTGGCAAACCAAATACGACAGCGTACCTATATATATTGACAGCTGTAAATTTTTACAGGACAACTATTATTTAGACAAAATCAGTGCATTAATAAAGAGCAGTTCATCTGCTGACTCAAGCTACTCCTCCAATGCTTTATCAGAAAATTTTGGAACAGTCGGTGTGGGTATTATAACTGATAATTCAGAAATTATACCTGATGTCAGAGTAACCTTTATACTGAAAAATTCAAAATATAAATCAGCAACACTGTTATTTATTGACAACAAGCTTGAGCAATTACAGCTAAGCGTCTAAGGAGTGAATAAAATGAAAATAAGTAAGGAACTAATTAAGGGCAGTACATCATTACTTGTTATGAGCGTACTGAAGCAAGAGGATATGTACGGCTACAAAATTATCAAAGAAATTGAAAAGCTGAGTGAAGACGTATTTGTGCTTAAAGAGGGTACACTATACCCTATACTACATGCCTTGGAAAATGAAAATTTACTTGAAAGCTACTGGCAGGAGTCTGACGGCAGAAAGCGTAAATATTACCATCTGACAAAAAAGGGTGTACAGCGGACAAAAGCAAAAGAGGACGAATGGAAATTATTTTCAACCTCTGTTGATAAGGTGTTAGCGTCAGCCGTAGCCTATTAAACAGTATAAATATCTTGTGAACACAACAGCACAAAGGGGCAGTTTATTTTCCTACTGCCCCTTTGCCGTTGTTTTACCATTTTCATCATTCTTATTTTTTGAAAATAATTCTTTTATACCCATAATTAAAAGCAAAACACCAAAGCCGCGCCTTAACCAGACATCGTCTATATTATTAGAAACAAATGCACCCAACAGGCTTGCACACACACCAACCACCGCAAAGGGTATTACTACCCTCCATTTTATCAAATGCTTTCTTTGGTACATTATTACTGACAAAAAACCTATTGGTATAAAAAATAACAGGTTTATACCCTGTGTTTCAGCCTGCGGCAGACTGGTACACAATGCCAAAAATATTACAAGTATTCCTCCGCCGCCCATACCCATTGAACCAAGAAGTCCAGCACCAAATGAAGCAAGCGTAAGCCACAGCCAGCTCATGCCATCACCATTCTTATACCCGCCCAAAGCATAACCAACGCAAAAGCCTTTTTAATAATTTTAGGCTTCACTTTTTTTAAAAGATAAATGCCAAGTAATGCGCCTAAAATTCCTCCGGGCAGGTACGGCAGTGCGTCTTGAATTTCTACCGAGCCCTTAAGCACGTAGCTTACCGCACTGAAAACGCTCATTGGCAGAATAATGGCAATAGAGGTTGCATGGGCCTCTTTAGTGTTCATTTGCTTTTTTAAAACAGGTACTGCTATCATTCCTCCGCCTGCACCTAAAAGACCGTTTAAAAACCCTGTTATACCTCCAAAAAAGCCGTTTTTAATTATCTTCATAATACCCCACCATTAATGTAATAAAATTATTATGCCGCCTTTTCAGAATAAAATACGCCTTTGGAAAATTTCAGTTCTGCTATTCTGCTGTACTCACAAAGTACATAACAGTTGTACTGGCATCACCGCATACCTTTTGTTATGTATTATCACAAACAGTAGTACCCACAACACTTGCCTTTTCTTTTGCAAAAAATATATATACAGAAAAGCAATAGCCCTTATAGAAAATTTTTACCTTTAACTCTTGATAAAGCCTGCCGCACCCTGTCAAGCATAGCTTATAACCTACATTGCCTGCCTCTAAGTCAAAGGTACAACTAAGCTCAGGTACAAAAAAGTAAAAGCATGGGCAGTTTTGCTTGCAGCTACCTTATTTTCTTCAGTATGCTTATAAACATATATAACATAATTACAGATTGTGCAGACCCCATTGATGGTATTTGCCACATTAACACTATACGCAGCCTATGCAGAAGTGGAATAATGAAAACATATATTTAACATTGCACCATTAGTACCAAACAATGCAGCCTTTACAAAAAGCATTTGGTTACTGCAAATTTATACGGCTGTCTGTATTTAAAAAGCTTATTACTGCTATTCATAAGACCCATTTTTATTATAAAAGAATATAGCAGACTATTATCACTCATTATTTATGTAAATAACAGCAAAAGCAAAGCACGGCTTTTAGCCGTGCCTCACTTTGTTCTAGGGTATTATATATTCATTACTTATAAGCTGTTTAGTAGTTAGTTATAACTAACTTACAGGTATATATTATCACACACTTAGCAATATGTCAACTACTTTTTTTAAAAATAATAAAATAAAAGTTGACTACAATAATTATTTTTACATTGTTACAAATTACGGCATTTTTTTGTTTAATAACAATGTAATATATTTTATGTAAAATAATAATTACTTTTTGGAGGTTTAAACAAAGTGATGATCTGTCCTAAATGCGGTGCAGAGGTTGCAGACGGAGTGTATGTTTGCAGCAACTGTGGAGAAGAGATGAGTTATAACTCCCTCGGCGGCGATGACTATTCCTATATGAATAGCAGCAGTGTAATAGGTGTACAACACAACGAAATATATTGTCAAAAGGCTATGTTGTGTCTTTCATATGTAGGCTTTTTAGTAATAATACCCTTTCTGTTTTGCAAAAACACATCTGAAACACGTTTTCATATTAATCAAGGCATTGTGCTGTTAATTACAGAGCTTGTTTATGCTATTTGTTATTTGTTATTACGCTTGGTTTTACTGGCAATTTCTATGTGGCTGTATGTAATAGTAGCTGTTATGGCTGTAGCAAGTATAGTTTTTGTGATTTATGCTATTATGGGAATTGTAAGTGTCATTAAATGCGAAAACAGAGAACTGCCTGTTATAGGCGGCTGTAAAATTTTAAAATAATATTTGTAATTGCAATAAAAATCATAAGAAAACAACGCAGATGAAGCATTTGTTATACTTCATCTGCGTATTTTAATGCCAAATATTTTTTATAACATACTTTAGTTAATACAACTGTTAATCTTCAAAAACAATATAGCTAATCATCTGCTAATGGTATAGTTTTGTAACTGTACTTAGCTTAAAATAAATCAGCACAAAAGCAAAAGCAACAGCTGTTACCCTGTTGCTTTTGCCCTTAATTAAGGGGTTATATGGATTTAGTGTATAGATGTAAGCTATGTAATAAAAATACTATATTGAACACTTAAAAAAATTATGATATTATATTTAAGTATTAGTATAGTATTTGTTGCCTGTAAAACTATAATTTTCGCTGCTTTATTAGTGCATCTTCAATAATAATCGGCAAATGTACAGGCTCCAGGCCTAATCGGTTACATTGGTCAACAAGGCTGTCAGCATCGGCTTTGTTAAGAAAAACATCGGTGATATGTGCAATTTCTTCACCTGTACTGGCATAGTAGGCACTAATGCCATACGCAGTGTACCATCCCAGCTCACCACTGTAAATGCTTTCCTCAATAACCCTATATGTAACCATTTTCTCCTCCGTTAGAGACTCTACTTAAAGTACCTCATTTTCTCCTTGTTTTAGCTTTGCGTTTATAGTATTATTATAGCGTCAAAATTTAATTTATGATAAAAATTTTGAATATGACGCTTTTTGTGATGAATTTGACACAAAAAATTTACAACTTTTTAAAATTCAAATATTTTTTATTACTAAACGTCAAATTTCGCTATTATATTGGGTTAATTTATTGTATAATTTTACTGTTAGGTTTTATTCACAGGGGGAGCTTAAGGCTTTTCTTGCAAAACAACTAATTATATTATGAAAGGAAATAGTTTTATTAGGGGAGATATGGATATGCTTATAGCGGTATGTGATGATAGTTCACTTGATAGAGAAATAATTATAGATTTGTTATACGATTACTTTCGCAGTAAATCTATATACTACAAAATATACGATTACGCAAGAGGGACTGATTTAATATATGACATTCAGGACGGTAGGCTTTTTGACCTAATATTCTTAGATATTTATATAAATGACGAATTTGGCATTGATATAGCCAGAAAGCTGCGGAAAATGAGCTTCAAAGGTGAAATTGTATTTTTAACAGCCACCGCCGACTTTGCAGTGGACAGTTACGAGGTAGATGCAAAAGGATATTTACTAAAACCGCACAGCTATGCAAAAATATGTAATATTATGGACAAGGTAACAAAAAGCACAGATATACACACGTACAATATACGTCAACGTAATAATCTTGTGCGTGTACCATTTAACGACATTCTCTATGTTGAAAGCAACAATTCAAAATGTATTATCCACAGCCAGAATGGTGACAACTATGTTATCTATAAACGTCTTAGTAATATACAAAGCGAGCTTAATGACCGCAGATTCTTACGCTGTCATCAAAGCTACCTTGTTAATATGAACTATATTGCAAAGGCAGATAAAGAATTTCAACTAATAAGCGGTGACAAGGTTTCTATCAGGCAAAGAAATTTAAAAGCTATTAAGCAGGAGTATCTTAACTACATATATAATAATGCTGATTAAAATTTGAATATATTTGCTATTTTTTCACATAATACTCAAGAGGTGATTAAGAATGGCAAATATTAATAGCTTGGATAGAGAAGCAAAGGAGTATTTTTACTCTTTACCACTGGCAGTACAAGAGAAAATCGTACAGAGCGATCTTGAAATTACCTGCCGTGAGGATATTCAGAGATATTTTACCAATGTAGTTAGTATAAAAACTGACCAATTTAGTAACTAATTTACACTAATGGCATAATCTATAGTAAGAAGATTAGGGCGATGCCAAACAATTTGTGCATAATGGCTTGATACTCTGCCTGCACAAAATCCTGAAGCTTCTGATATATCCAGGATTTTTATACAAGATACAAGCCGAAAATAGCACTGATACTGCAATTTGAATACCATAATTGTAAGGTAGTGCCTTAATGCAAATTCCTAATTTAAATTGCAGGCATTTTAAACATGGATTTGTATAAAATAACGGGTTATCCTCACAGAATGGTGATGATCGCATTGCAAAAAATATCCAGTGTATTAAATGAAATTCCATTGGGGAAAAGGTGTATTATTGACTGCCTTATTTCCACAGGCAAACAACGCAGACGTTTACTGGATCTTGGGCTAACAAAAGGCACGGTGGTAGAGCCTGTGCAAAAAAGTCCTTTTGGAGACCTGCGTGCCTATGAAATCCGCGGTGCTGTAATAGCCTTAAGAAAAGAGGACGCAAACTGCATTAGGGTAACTTACACTAATTACTAATAGCCGACTACAGGCATATAAAAAACAGCTGACAGTTTAAAATTTCTGTCAGCTGTTTTTTTACAGGCAACAAAAAGCGATTATTCTCAATAAACAATGTAAAATTCACTTGACATACATAGTTGTAAGCTCTATAACATATGCATAAATTACTTATTTCTTATTCAGAATTATATATATTTATATTAAATACAACACAACTAATTAAAAATTGTTATAAAGAAAGGGGGGGTTTAGATATGGAAAATAATCTTGGGAAAATTTGTCCACTATGTAAACAACAAATTATGTACATAGAAAATATTGCAATATGTAATGAATGTGGTACTGCATACCACAAAAGCTGTTGGACAAACAATGACGGTTGCATTATTTGTCAAGAAAAAAACAGAAACAAAATGCCAATACAGACAACTCCACATCTGTATAATCTGATAACCAAAATTTAAGATAATAACGGCAATAAAAAGCTCTGCTCAAAATACGGCACAATTTTAGAGGATAACCAGTTGTTCTGTCCGAATTGCGGCACGCCGAAAGAACTTAAATGTAACAAATGCGGTACTGTTATTTTAGATGGACAAGCATTTTGTTCAAACTGTGGCTGCAAAGTAAAGCATAATACAAATAACAAAAAAGGCTATAAAACACTTATAGCTATTTCAGCATCAGTTGAAGCAATAGCACTAATTATCACAGGGGTAATTTTTCTTCCAAAGTTACTTATCCCGGTGGACACTTTGCTTGAAGAGGGTAAGTATATTAAGGCATATAATAAAGCCGACGATAAAGAAAAAGTAATTGCTGAAAACGTAGCTTCATATTTAAGTAAACAATCTGCCGATTCTCTAAAAACCCATCATCATTCAATTTAAAAGGTGCATGGTATAGTCACGAACATAAAGATGTTGTTTTATACATAGCAGGGAAAAATGGTTATGGTGGTGTCAGTCTAAGCTACTGGTGTTATTCTGAAGATACTTATGGGGAATATAAATATGTAGCATCTGTGGAATTCCTTGAGGATGAAAAAGAAAGCTGATATGACAATTATGATGAAAAGCGTGAAAAAACCATTAATAATGCAGCACGTGTAATAATAAAATTTATAATAAATAGCGATAACACAGAATTAGAGGACACTTCTATAAATAAACTATTCAAAGAAGGAGAATTAAAAATGTTGAACTGCTTGAGGTAGAGAATAACAATTACGCTATCGAGAATACCACCAATGAAAATTCAACTGATGAAAATTCCATATAAAAATAAAACCACTGGTTATAGCTTCTGCAATAGCAGCTTGTAATACCAGTGGTTTTTATTATATATAGTTATCAAAAATTTTCCTTCAAGACAGTCTATGAGTAATACTCATTTCCGCTATGCCTCAAGGGAATGGTTAGAAAGGTCATTATCAGAAATTTTGTAGCATAAAATCATCAGGCTGTCGCTCATATGTACATTCTGTACAACTACATCATCATACTCGACAGCTAAATCGTAATGAGAAAAGTTCCAATAGCACCTTATACCACAGGCATATAATCGCTTTGACAGGTCGCCAACGGCAGTTTTAGGTATACACAGTATTGCCACCTTTGGAAAATTCTTGCCGCAAAATTCCTCAATACCATCGGTACTTTGAACCTTAATGCCACGAATTTCTTCACCGATAATTGCCGGGTTTTTGTCGAAAATTCCTACCAGCTCAAAGCCACGTTCCTCAAAGGACATATGTGCAGCAACTGCCCTGCCAAGGTTACCTACTCCTATTAAAATAGCCTTATACTTATTATTTAAGCCAAGAATTTGTTTAATCTCTTCATAAAGCTGATCCACATTATAGCCAAACCCCTGCTGACCAAAGCCGCCAAAGCAGTTAAAGTCCTGCCTGACTTGGGAGGCTGTGGTGCGCATCTTTCCGGCCAATTCCTTAGAGGATATCCTGTCTATCCCCTGTGCCTTAAGCTCACCCAAAAAGCGGTAGTAACGCGGCAAGCGTTTTATTACCGAGGATGATATATTTTCTTTCCTAGCCATTTTAATCACCATTTCTAAATTACAATATACTTAACTTATGCTCAAAATACCTAATACCGAAAACGCAAAGAAATTCCTTTCTCTTTCCGTAAGCTATTTATACTATCTATATTACTATTAAAAATCAATAAAACTACTGAAAGGATTTTTGCAGTTCCCCTAAATAGCACCTTATACTAAACACCAATTTAAAATAAGAGAAAATTTTTTAATCAGATTTTTTGTCAAGCAAAGACATTCCACAGAAAGACTGCCACCTTTAGTGGAAGAGTTACGAAGCTTAGCTGAAAAAATAAGCCATACGGAAAATACCCGCTTGTTAAATAATATTTAGTATAACTCCAGTAAAAAATATTACAAAAAGGTACTAACCTTTCAGGGGATTAGTATTAGTGTAAAAATTACAACTTTTTTGTCACATAATTAATAGGGTTGCCGTTTAATGCTGTAAAACGGCAACCCTATTATACTCTAACAATCAAAAAAGTTCAATAGCTTTTAAGCCATTAGCTTTTCTAATCTCTTATTAATTTCTACCAGGAAAGTTTCAGTGTCAACCTTCTGCTTGTTCGGCAGTGTAGAAAGAAGCTCCAGGTCACCTGTCATTACGCCGTCCTCAATAGTTGAGATTGTAGCTTTTTCAAGCTTGTCGGCAAAATCGCAAAGTGCTAGGTTGTTGTCCAGCTCTCCCCTTTTTCTTAGTGCACCACTCCAAGCAAATAGCGTAGCAACACTATTTGTAGAAGTTTTTTCGCCCTTCAGGTGCTTATAGTAGTGACGCTGTACTGTACCGTGTGCAGCCTCATACTCATAAACTCCGTCAGGTGAAACAAGAACCGATGTCATCATTGCAAGGCTGCCAAATGCAGTTGCTATCATATCTGACATAACGTCACCATCATAGTTCTTACAAGCCCAAATATAACCGCCGTCGCTGCGAATTACTCTGGCTACAGCATCGTCAATCAAGGTATAGAAATACTCAATACCGGCCTTGGCAAATTTTTCTTTATACTCTGTTTCAAAGATTTCATTAAAAATATCCTTAAAACGGTGGTCATAGGTCTTGCTTATTGTATCCTTAGTAGCAAACCATATATCCTGCTTTTGGTCAAGTGCATAGTTAAAGCAAGAACGTGCAAAGCTTCCTATACTCTTGTCTAAATTGTGGATACCCTGAATAACGCCGTCTGTGTCAAAGCTGTGTATAAGCGAGCGTTCCTCTGTACCATCCGGCTTAGTTACACAAAGCTCTGCCTTTGAACCTGCCTTTACAGCCATTTCTGTGTTTTTGTAAACATCACCATAGGCATGACGGGCAATGCAAATTGGCTTTTTCCAAGTAGGAATAAATGGTGTAATCCCCTTTACAATAATAGGACTTCTGAAAACCGTACCGTCCAGCATTGCTCTGATAGTGCCGTTTGGAGATTTCCACATTTCCTTCAGGTTGTACTCTGTCATACGTGCAGCATTTGGTGTAATTGTTGCACACTTAACAGCAACCCCGTATTTCTTCGTAGCCTCGGCACTGTCAACTGTAACCTGGTCGTTGGTTTCGTTTCGATGCTCAAGACCAAGATCGTAATAATCAACCTTCAGGTTTACATATGGATAAATGAGAATATCTTTAATCATCTTCCATATAATTCTTGTCATTTCGTCGCCATCCATCTCTACAAGTGGAGTAGTCATTTCAATTTTAGCCATTGTAATTGCCCCTTTACTCAAATATTTTATAGATTTAAAAGAAATGCTAAAGCAATATCAGCGTTATAACGACAATACCCGTTTAAGCTAATAAACGGGTAATTGCATTTTATCAAGAATTTTCTCTTGTGTAGTTTAGTAAACCACCTGCAAGAATAATATCCTTTGTTCTTTGTGAAAGCTCACACCTTGCAACAATGGTTTTACCGTTTGTTTTATTTTCGATAACAACATCTGTGCCGTCAACAATGCACTTTTTAACATCAGGCAGTACAAGCTCGTCATTTAAGCTAATGCTGTCATAATCAGCCTCATTTACAAAAGTCAGCGGAATAATACCTGCATTTATAAGATTAGCACGGTGAATTCTTGCAAAGCTCTTAACAAGCACAGCCTTAACACCCAAATATAGTGGTGCAAGTGCTGCGTGCTCTCTTGATGAACCCTGACCGTAGTTTTCGCCGCCAACAATAATGCTTTTGCCCATTGCCTTTGCCCTTGCAGGGAAATCCTTATCGCATACTGTAAAGCAATGCTCTGAAATAGCAGGAATATTTGAACGCAGTGGAAGAATCTTGGCACCGGCAGGCATAATGTGGTCTGTAGTTATATTATCCTCTACCTTTAGTGAACACTTAGCCTCAATAGTATCCTCCAAAGGATATGTAGCAGGGTAAGGCTTAATATTCGGTCCTCTCAGAACCTCTACGCTGTCCATTTCTTCTTCAGAAGCAGGAGCAGCAACCATATTGTCATTAACAAGAAATTTCTCTGGTAAATCAATTTTAACCTCATCACCAAGTGTTCTTGGGTCGCAAAATACACCTGCCAAAGCAGAAGCTGCCGCTGTTTCAGGAGATACAAGATAAATCTGACCGTCAGCCGTACCGGAACGTCCCTTAAAGTTTCTGTTAAATGTTCTTAGTGAAATACCTTTTGAGTTAGGTGACTGTCCCATACCAATACAAGGACCGCAAGCACACTCAAGAATTCTTGCACCTGCTGCAATTAAATCACCCAACGCACCGTTCAGGGCAAGCATATTGTAAACCTGCTTTGAGCCCGGAGCAATAGCAAGTGAAACATTCTCTGCAACTGTTTTGCCCTTTAGAATAGCAGCTACTCTCATCAAATCCAAATAAGATGAGTTTGTACAGGAGCCAATACATACCTGGTCAACAACCTGCGGACCAATTTCTTCAATAGTCTTAATATTGTCAGGGCTGTGTGGACATGCCGCCATTGGAACAAGCTCAGAAAGATTAATGTCAATAACCTCATCATAAACTGCGTCAGCGTCAGCTGAAAGCTCGCTCCAGTCCTCTTCTCTTCCCTGTGCCTTCAGGAATGACTTTGTAACCTCGTCAGAAGGGAAGATAGATGTGGTAGCACCCAGCTCTGCACCCATATTTGTAATTGTAGCACGCTCAGGCACTGTAAGAGTTTTAACACCCTCGCCGC